>Ga0049105_1001626_pt1 | contig 10297 bp, 5 predicted proteins | sample WorMetvaBAHAMAS1_FD_61260 | JGI IMG/M metagenome (GOLD analysis project Ga0049105, IMG submission 61260) | Worm MetaG Olavius vacuus BAHAMAS.1 | ecosystem: Host-associated > Annelida > Digestive system > Unclassified | place: Germany: Marburg | collected 2013-04-09 | reverse complement strand
TCGTTTCTCTGTTGCTGCTCCGAGACTTTGGAACTCTCTTCCACTGAACTGTCGAACTGCTCCATCCGTTAACACATTTAAGATCCGTCTCAAGACATTTCTCTTTGATTCGGCATAACCACACTGTAGCACGTGCTTCTGTACTATGGCACGATATAAATTTATTGATTGATTGATTGATTGTAAATTAAAAAACATGTAGGCCTACATCAGTTTAACGTAATTATGTGTGAAGGCCGGCTTGAAGGAGGTCCTAACTGATGTCGCCTTTTTGGGTGAGAAAGGGTTGAAAGTGTTGCAGTTGAGAGCCTGTGCTTCATTGGCAGGGACATTTCAGGACCCAGAAAGCCACCGTGTCAGATGCCAACTGTGATAGGTTGACATTCATGAAGAGCACCAGCCAGAGGCCGAGATGGAGTCGATGCTTAATTAGATTATTATATTAAAGTTACTTTTGTGCATATTTTTCTTTCTTATTTTTTAAAAAATTATTTATTATTTTTCATATTGTAAATAATCTGTGTTGAATGTTGTTAATATTTCAGATCTCTAAGTCTTGTTTTAAAATGTATTAGAGCGAAAAAAACAAATAGAAGCTACATTCCATCACTTAGGCCACTCTAAAAATTACTGAACTGAACTGAACTGAACATTCGTATAAACAAAATGTTAACTGTTATTGATGCCTTCTGCTACATATTTTAGCAGTTTTGCATTAGCAAAGTGTTAACTTTTGAGTAACGGGATTAGCAATTGTCGATACGAACTTTTTCGTTAGTTGTGTTTACCACTGTTCACTGATGTATTTTTGTTATTGCCACAGGTTAGGCCCAATTGCAAAAGGTCTAATAGGTAGAACTGTTGCGATTTGCTTGGGCATGAATTTTTATGGGCAGGATGCTTTTCCTGTCTCTTAAACAATAGTGTAAAAGCACTGAATTCACTTTACTCTCACTGCCAGACTATCTTTGTGATCCATTGCTTAGCGAAGATACTTTTAGGCGATCGTTAACGACATACTTGTTTGCATTGTATTAGAGCACGTAGCACATTAGAGACATTGCGTAATGCGCTGTATAAATGTTCTACTTACGTGTCACTGTATTAAATAACAGAATTTTAACGGCTGTATTTGTAGTTTTGTTTACGTGCATGCATGTATAAGATTTCAGTCTAAGAAATGGTGAATGGCAGTGCTGGGTATAGACAATAGCTCCGTGGAGGCAGACTCGCGGACCATCACGGCCCAAGTTGGTTGGCTTGATCTGTATAGACGATAGCTCCGTTGAGGCAGACTAACGGACCGTCACGGCCCAAGTTGGCTTGATCCGTAGGTCGACAGCCACTTGGTGCTGTTCTTCATTCATCATGTGAGCCAGATTAATTCTTGCAATGACTTGTATTATTGACGGCATCATAAACATTGTCCTGGGTATTAAATTATTATTGTTGTTGTTGTCGTTGTGTCATTATTGTTATAAACCAAGCAGTGGAGTGGCTAGATGTCTGGGTTATCAGAGGCAGCCAAAAAGCTCATGCCATATAAAACTTTGTTGAATCTCTGAACAATCACGCTGAGTCGTTTGAAGAGGAACTGGTTCTCGTGATCATCACCAGACTGCGTTATTGTTGTTGTTGTTGTTATTATAGGATGGCGATCGGTTCTGGCGCATGCCAGAATGCTACGTCCGTGGCAGCACGATCAAGTACCTGCGGATTCCCGACGAGATCATCGACATGGTGAAGGAGGAGGTGATGCCAAAGAGCAGAGGTCGTGGAGAGATGCGAGGTCGTGGTGGTTCTGGTGCAGCAAGAGGTCGTGGTGCTCCGGGTCGAGGAGGTGAAGAGAAGCCGTTGTTTTTCTGCACTGTGTCTGTCAGTGTATATTGACGCAGTATGTTGTGTGTTTGTGTGTAAGTGATATGTGCACTGTATGTGTGTGGTATGTTTGTATCATTCTATGCTGCTAATCCAGCCCTCAAGGCTGCCATCTTTCAATAAATGTTATATTATTTAAAGTTACAGTAATGGTAATAACTGCAAATACTGGCTGTTTTGTTGTTGTTTGTTGGTATTGCATTCTGCTGAGTGTGATGTATGTATTGTCTGATAGTGCAGTTTATATGATGTCTGTTAAGCAGTCCAGTAATTGATCTGTGTGTGTTTGGTAGGAGTGTTTGGCCGTGGCGGCGGCCCTGGGGGTCGCGGTGGTCAGGGTGGTGGTGCTGGTGGTGGTGGTGGTGGTCGAGGTGGTGGCGGCGGAGGTCGAGGGGGCGGCAGCTCTCAGCGAGGTATCGGTGGACAGCGTGGTGGACGTGGCAGTAGGCAATGACATTCGCCCGTCTCTCCATTAACTTGAACTGACTGTTTCCATCATGCTGTGCTTCTAGCAGTCGTGAAGTTCCTTGTTCAGAAACGACAGCATCAGTGCCTGTGAGTTTGTCAGGGGCCACATCCATGTGTGTGGCATGGTTGTCCTGCCGTGATGTGATTGTGGCTGTGTGGCACAAGATGATAACGTCAAGACCACTTTAGGCACATAGTCTAAGTACATTGCAGCTTTGGCCTTTGACGTCTGAATGGTTTGTAAAACGAATTTGAAGCATTTCTTCCTAAATGATAAAAATGCACATACAACTGAATAATTTGAAGCATAAAATTCTCACACGGCAAACCTGATAGCTATCATGCATGAATTTGATATGCATCATGGTGGCATGCTTGCCAAGCACAGTTATGACACAATTAGAATTGACCCATTGTTTACAGGATTCCCACTGCTTTTTGAAAGAACTTGAAATTCATGCATTTTTTTTACAAATTTTTAATGGTTCAAAAATCCTGAAATGGAACAAGGTCCTTGAAAGTAGTTGAATTATTTCCTGAAATTACTTCAGTGTGTCCTCCATATGACGTGTTTTGAACATTACGATTCTTAGCAAGTGGTTGCTTGTTGGTGTGCCATAGTCAGGGTTACCACTTGTCTGGAAACCTGTATATCACAGTAATGCATCTGTGTTGCATACTTGTCAGTTAGGTTCGTTATTGATAAAATATAATGCCAAAAGTTAATATTACATTCAAGCTATTAGCTATACTTATGCAAACGTACTTATAATGGTGAAGGTTTATGAAACTCAGTGGTGAGTTTCAATGTGAGTTTTGAGCACACGTTGCTCTGATGGATGGGTCAGCTGCTGCAGTGAAATAGCATTGAGCTACATGTACATGTAAGGACTGTCACTGCTTATTTCACTAGCTTTTGGTTTTTTTGGCATTGATTCCTAGCAGCAGCAGTGTTGTTTGAACTTAGCATGTCGCATCTGTGTTGTATTACATGTTATTAATGAACATTCGGGATGTTATAGTTTATCTGCTGCTGATCCTGTGTTTATTTTTTTTTTGTTTTGAACACCCAACATTTGCTGCAGTAGTCACGCATATATTTGTGATTATTCTGATTATGCTGATCTGGTAGCGTACCAGCATTTCTTTTTTTGCTTATTTGATGGCAGTAGGCATCATCTAAGCAACGGTAATTGTCTGTAAGAAAAACGGAAAATTAGACTAGGATTTTGTGTGTGCGTGTATATGTGCATTTCATGTTTTTTTTTAGAAATCTGAGCTTGTTTTTCTCAAGATTAATTTTTGTGTATTTTCTGTTGGTTGTTTGGTCATCAGTACGAGTCACAGTGCAATAACTGGCCTGTAAAGACTCGTCCCTGAAAGGACCTAATTGTACGTCAACTGGGACAATGAACTCTGCTCACTTCACTCACGTGATGAGAAATTATGACAGTAACCAGATTGAACGTTTCATCTCCTTGTGACTGATGGGGCGGATTAGTGTTTTGTTGAACGAGATCTGCCAAATAGTTAATCTTGAAAATGAACAAAGAAGCAGACTAAACAATTGCACACCATAATACAGAAATATATGGTAAAGATTTACTATCACAGTTCAAATTCACTTTCGTAGACTCTGTTTTCCCTTCGACATCTGTTAAGTGATTGTATTATATCATATTCTACACATGGTTTTTAATGATAGTCCCTGTTCTGTGTAATGCTATAAGTAAGTAAACATAGATTTTTAGAGTGGCCTAAATAACGAACATTACTACAAGGACCACTGTTTATGACAGTACTAATAGTACTGTATAGCAGAGTAAACTTGTCATGCAGTGGAGGCTGTGCAATATTACAATCCCTTTAAAATGATTTGTCACTTCTGCTGTTTAGCAGTTTTGCAACTTTTGCTGAAGCCACCGTGTCTTACAATATTAGTAATCGTAATTGTAACGAAGTGAGTGAGTACTAACAAACGCTGGGGGTAAACTGTGCAGCCTATACCTAGAGATACCCACGACCGAGCAGCGGGCTGGCGGCTACAGATTCAAAACGTTGTGATAGTATATAGGACTTTGCCTTTGTCACTGTGTGTGGTGTATTAGTTTAGCCTATATGGAATGATTGATCAACACATTCAACAACTGTTGAAATTTTGATCGGTTCTCACGCATGACACGTCACTAGAACAGTTACAATATATAATAAATAGTAACAGCAGAAAGAAAAATGCACTGAAGGATACACACACGTACGCTGTAAAGTGTTCAGTGAATAACGTACGGTATATCTTATCAAATGCACAAGAATACGAATAGAAAACTACATTAACGAAATATTAATCGTGTTTAGCTATATTTCCATGATTAATTTGTAATAGTAGGCCTAGTACTATACAAAAATATATAATAAAACTATGTTTAATGCATCTTGTAGTTTATATGTAATATATCTCAGAATATATTCATTATCAGTTCAATCGGTTGTCAGTCTTAAACAGCTGAAAATAACCATGGAAGTGACATAAAAATCACACGGTATGATACCAGGCTTGCCATGGTATGGATATCCACGAATATATATATATCAATGATTAAACATCAGACTTAGGCCATACTGTGGATGTGTCTATGTGATATCGGTATTTAATTGGTAATATCACTAACTCGATTTACTGACATCGATAATTTGTGTCTGTGTTGGAGACTGCCACCAAAATCTACACTCGCTTCTCCTTTCTGGAAACAGGTGCGATCGAATTAAAACTTTGACACAGCTTGCAGAATGGTCTTTTTCGTGGTCGATTATTTTATTCCGTAATCTGACCTAAGGTAATAAAATAACAATTTCGAAATTACGCTAAACACTGCAGCGAGGCAGTCTGCACACTATTGTGGCACGCAGCTAGCGCGGTCACTGCCGTTGCGTGCCTTGGACCAGCTGACAGTGACACCTGGGAAGGATAAACCCGCTGACGTCACGTCGTCTGCTTGCCTGCGCTGCTATCGGACAGACGTCTCCAATGCAGACAGAGCTCTTTCCTTCTTAAGAAACTCTAGAATGTAATCCGTTTTTGAATATAAGTTGATTCCGTTTTTCATAAAATTAGTTGTGCTTTGATATACTGTCTGTATCGATATAGTGGTTCAGTATCAAATACACGGAATCGTATCATATCGGCCACGTCAATATTGATTTTTGATATAGCGTCGTGCCCACTTTTTGTTCGGTCGATTTTACATTCATACACAGTACATCTTTTAGATGTACTAAGCCTTTCGAAAAGATATGCATTTTAAAATTACTGAACGATTTAACATGCATGATCGCAAATGATATGCATGACTTTAAATAGTAATTTCACTGAAATAGTCTCACGTGGATCAAAACAGTAAAAGTCAATAAAAAGTCGTCACCAGTGTTCAGTGGTTACTACAGCAAAAAAACTTCCTAGTTACTTACCAATTATGGTATCGATATCGATATTGCGATAGTCCATATCGTATACTAGTAGAAACCATCTACGCTTTGCGGATGTTCGGTGCATAGCCCTAAATGTATACAGGATTGGCATCAGGTCTGTCGATATAGATATATCCATGGATATTCACGGAAAATCTGTGGATATGGATATGGATGAATAATTTCATATCCACGGCAAGCCTATACGATACGCAAACTTGCGACAACAAATTGATTGGTAGCCTACTTGGTCCGTCACACGACGTCAAAACTTACAATTAATGATAAACTAAAAGGGAAAGCAGACGACCATAATACTGTAAAGAAACGGCCGATGAAATCAGTCTGATGAACGAAGTGCGGACAGTCCACAGACGGTAGCATTTGTTGTGGAACGCAATTACAGAACATACGTAGTCACTGTAAATTATGTAAGTTCTTACTATAAAAATAGATTGAGCAAAGTGATCTCTCTAGTGCTAGCAAAACGAAGACACCACTGAGTTGAGTAGATCTCTGCCGAGCTAAGTGATAGGCCTAAACTTCACTGCGGCGATGCACAGCAGAACCAATTTCTGCCGTCGCCTCAAATCTTGGCGACGCCACTGCTGACGTTAGATGTCACTCTCCAATCCCCCCTCTAGACAACATCCGAGTTACGGTGATTGTCTGGAGGTTAAGAGGGAATATTATCAGAACTGCTCTGTGCTGGGTTGTGTGACACAATGTTCACAGTCAGCAGCACACTTATATGAGCAGTTCTTACAGGTCCAGCAGATCGGGTTTGTCACATTGGGAACCTTACGCTGTGTATAGAGGCGGTTGCCTAGGGTTGTATTATTGTAACATGGTGGAGTGATGCTGGTGGGATTCGAGGCTTATCTGAAAAACAACTGGCTTCCTTCAGTGCTTTGACACTGTTGGTTTGATCTGTAAAAATCGTCCCCGAAATGACCTATAATGTGTTGAGTGGGACGTTAAGCCTCTAGACTACTACTCATTCTGCCATTCTTAGCCTTGCGCGTGGTTTGGCGACTTCAACATTAACGCGTGCATTCGACACTTGAAACTCAAGAGTTCATCAAACGGGACTAATTGAGTGACACAACACATCAATATTATCACGTTGATAATTATCACGACATCGAACCGACAAAACGTTACCGACATGGGCGCCCGCATGCATTGGGAAAAGTTTGTAAAGTGTTTTGTGCATTAGTAATGACAGTAAGACGCTCAGCTGACGAATTATTTATGCATTTTTTTTCAAAACATTCGTCCGCTTCTGGGGACTTTGCCCCCAGGCCCCATATATCGAGGCTCTCCCCTAATTTGTCCACCCCTGAAAAAAAAATCCTGCGGCGCTCATGGTTACCGTATACACTTCAACATCACAGCACAGCACACATTCACTGTAGACCTATAGTGTACGTAGGCCTATAACTGATATCAGTGGTAAAGACGACAGGACGACTGCTCAGTGTTGGTGTTGGTATTATTAAATTTGTAGTAGTAAGGTAAGGTAAACGTGGATTGTACAGCGTCTCATCAAGAACACACCTCTAAGGCGCTCAGGTATGGCACACGTTCTCAAGGAATCTCACGGTTTTACTTGCACACCCCGCGTTCATCCGCTAACGGATTGAACCACAGCTGCCTTTGCCTTCCCAGCCGAAGCTGGTACTCATTTGCCGACCCCGGAGGAATGGAAGGCTGAGTTGGCATCGGGTGGCTGGTTGGCTATATACCGAAACAAATGTCCGCCACCGGGAATTGAACCCGGACACGGTCAAAATTTGTACATGGTTAAAATGTTGAATTAACCACGCTCAGTCGGGTAACAGCAGAACATATTAACCGGTTAATAGTTATCAGCGCCGGTTTCGCTCACTGTGAACACCATAGCCGGAGGAAGGGGGCACCTGTAAAGGAGTATCACCATGAAATGGACCTTGTGCTAGCTAATAAGATTTTTTTCTATTCAGAATCAGAAGTCATCGCTATTCACTAGGTTTATGTATTATTTTCTTCTATTTGCATTGGTCTATCGTTATTCGTTAATATCTAGACTTTGGTCGCAAATTTGCATATGGGTTAGGCACATATTTAGCGAAGCCTCTCTCTTTGATTTATTATTTAGGGGCTCCCAACTTGACGGGCGCTGTCAGTTCACTCACCTTGACTACATTCTAATGTAAAATTCGTATTATCATGGGCAGACGCCAGGGCAAGGGAAACGCAGTGGGGAAGCGAGGATTTTATTATGTCTGGCGTATTGCCCTGAAAATTTTGTTATATTAATGTTCAGAAATGTTTATTTTGGCAGGCTGCAGAGCACTGTGGTATTATTTCAATGACGAGTGAATTGGGACAGAAGTAGGGTAGGGACGGTTGCCCCCCCACCCTCGGCGCCTTGTTAGAGCCGCCCGTGCGTACATATACGATGAAGGTGGTAAGTGATGCAGTTAGTCAGGCTGTGTCGACGGCCGTGTACGGACTGATGCAATCGACAAGCTGCGGCAACTGTACGTAAGCCTGAGCGCTGACAGCGATGTCGATCGACGACTGCGCCTGTCCGGCACCTGCTGACGACGGCGGCGAGGTGACGCCGACACTCGCCGACTGCCCGGCGGCTGTGCCTGCCCTGACCGCTTCCTCGACGTCGCTGTCAACCGGTGCTATGTACTTCGGCGAAGCACTGTCTGTGCTCACCAACATGTCTGCCTTGTCAACCTGACCAGCAACAAAGTATCTGCCGTGTGCGCACGATTTGTGGGGTCGAATGATAGTTAATGTTAGACTGCTTACTCGATCGCAGCGCCGTTGACTCGGACATTTAGTAAATCTCTCCCCGAATTTTTACAGAGAACTGAAAAAGTCTCAAATTTAGCAGAATTTCGACCAGGGTCACCTTTGAGACGCTCTGGCTTCGTAGCGAATCGACGTATCTGCTGAAACTTTGAATCTTGTTGATTTTTCGAGTGAATGGACCCTGGATGGACCCTGGTCAGCTGGATGGACCCAAATGCCATTTGGTAAGGTCTGGGCCGAGATCACAATGTGCTACATGGTGGTCCACGATTCCTTAAAAATTTGAGAATTTTATTTTTGCCCACTATCCATTTTTGCTCACATTGGCCGACATGAAATTACTGAATATCTCCGAGCGCTATTTGTATCATTAATGTTTGTATAAAATGCCTCAAGATGTGTCGGAAAATCGAAACTGTGATTACACTCAAACGAAGTTAAAAGCATCCTGTACGCAGAGTATAGACTCACGCCGTGATTGAAGCAAGCGCCGGCGGTCAAGTAGCCGTGTGTCTGCTGATCGCCGCTGGGCTCGTCGGCGTCGTAGTAAAGCATCGGAAACATTTCACTGAGTTCGTCGGTGACATCATCGCCGCATCCGTCATCCCCAGCAGCAGCAGCAGAACCGGTGACGCCACTTGGCGACGTCGTCGGAGTTGACACGTAGACGTTCTGTTCCAAGCACAAAGCGGATTATGGATGATCAATTGATTATAAACATTTCTTTCACCGCCCCTGAAATTACCACTTTATACGGGGGCAGAACTGTGCATAATAATATTAGCAATGGTAAAAGTTGTTAAAACTCTACGACAAGTCGACAACAAAACTAAATATCGCTCAGTCGTCAGTACAGGTGATTGAAAAAATTAACTAATCGTTGCTAGCTTTTAAGTAAACAATTTATCTTAGTTAAGACTAAAATTAAACGGATGGACTTTGTTTAGTTGGAAGTTAAACACTCTCACATAAGCAGCTGCCAACTGTATATTGACTGATATTTTTCACGCTGGAAAATAGTTAATGTTTAACTAAAAGTCTTAAAAAATGCCTCAAGTGACCATCTCTGAGCACAGCCATTTCTTGTTGGCTGCTATGATTTGACACTAATGCAATCGTCACCGGGTGAAAAATAATGGTAATGAAAGCATCAAAATATTGTGCCAGTAATAGTATAGTGGTAGTAGCAGCACTGCTTAATGTAGCCTAACTGCATCTACAGGGACACGAAACATCAGCAAGTAACAAGCGTACGCAATATCGTAACTAGCAGGGTGTTTTTAGTCAGAAGACCTCCCCCCCCCAAATAAAATCTTTAAAAAATCACGTAGAATTTAATGAGCGACTATACACAGTAACATAGAGCACATTTATAAACAACCGCATTTGCTTCAATTTTTAAGCTTTCTTTAACAGAAATAGGACGACATTTGTAGCTCCAGACACGTTCGCTGGACTCAGGGCCGGATTAAGACATTGGGGGCCCCATGCCAAAGGGTCATGGGGGCCCTCCCTTTTCCTCCCCTCCCCTTCCCTCTCCGCCCCTTTCCTCCATCCTCCCCTCTCTCCCCTTCCCCTCCCTCCCGTCCCCTCTTCTGCCATATCTCTCCCTTCCTTTTACCTTTTCTCCTTTAGAAGTGGCCACCTGAATACAGCTATGGGGCCTGGGGAGCGC
>Ga0049105_1001625_pt1 | contig 10298 bp, 11 predicted proteins | sample WorMetvaBAHAMAS1_FD_61260 | JGI IMG/M metagenome (GOLD analysis project Ga0049105, IMG submission 61260) | Worm MetaG Olavius vacuus BAHAMAS.1 | ecosystem: Host-associated > Annelida > Digestive system > Unclassified | place: Germany: Marburg | collected 2013-04-09 | reverse complement strand
CCAGATGGCGCCTCCACCGATTGAGGTGGCAAACATCTAATTGCAGCTTACTACTCATTTATCGACCCCGAAAGGATGAAAGGCTGAGTTGGCCTAGTTGGCTGATCTCCAGCGGACGGTAATGAAAGGAAATGAATCTGGAATGGCTTTTATGTGCAACAGACAACAAAACATGGTGACCACTTGTCTGGAAAACCAAGAAATATCTGGGAATTTGATAGCTGTCGGGAAAATGTCAGGAAGTTGATCAAAAGATGGCGAAGTGTCAAAGAAGTGTGAGAAAAAATCTAATTTACTGCTAACTTTATGTTGTTGTTGTCGTTGTTGTTGTTGTTACATAGAAATATAAGAGTTGAAAATCTTTTTAACAGCATTGGACGATGAAAAGAACTATATGACAATGTCATGTCAAAAACAGTTAGGCATGACATTCCAGTGAATGTTCAAACAGTAACTTTTTCAGTGAGTTGTGCCTCAAAACACGCACCGTTTGTCGTATGACATATGGCACATTGCTGCTGCAGCGTCAACTTGGAGCTGAAACGCGGCTCTCTGGTGGCCGTTGTTGGCTCAGTTGGTGCTGGAAAGTCGTCACTGATATCGGCAATGCTCGGCGAAATGGAGAAGCTTCATGGCAGTGTTACTGTGAAGGTACTGTGTATTTCAAGCAGTTACTAACCCATCCTTAGAACATGAAGGTTAAGCATGCTGTTCTTCTTCCAGATGTAGACGTGATGCTTGTCGCCCTTTCTCAGCCTGTTGTGCTTATACGTGAGTATACCAGTAACTTTCTGTGACCCATGGCTGTTGTGACACAACACCTTTCTATCAGCATCAGTGCCAATACCACTTATACTGCATCGTGACAGAGGCACAGGTGTGTCAACGACTTGCCTGGAGTCATTGTATGGAGATGAACGGCTGGAAGTCTCATTTGCTAACCCATTCATCACCATGCTGCTCAGTTGCTGTTATTGCAGGTCGCCGTGGCTTAGTGGTAGGACGCCTGACTGCGGTGTGAGAGGACCCAGGTTCGAATCTTACCGCGGTCGGTCGTGTTTATCACGACAGTCACTGTGATATACAGCCTTGGGCACGGGTTGTGCACCCTTACTGCAGTGGCTAGGTCAACTCAGCCTTCCACCCTTCGTGGGATGGTAAAATGAGTATCAGCTTACGAGCTGAGTAATAATAATAAATGGCGATGGTGTTTGCGGATGGTAGCAGCTAATCTTTCGGCTGACTCACAGCCCAAATTGGTTGGTTTGGTCTAAGGGTTGGCGGCCACCCGGCGCTCAGTCTGCATTCATCAAATGAACCGGGTGAACTCTCGCAATGACCATGTCATGATGACAGCACCATAAACATTGTCATGGTTATTATTATTATTATTATTATTTTCATGCTTATTATAATAAGACAGACTATTAATCATTATATGCCCAGTCTTACAGTCATCGCACGCATGCAATGAAAATGTGCATTTTCTGTTACTTTGTTTATGTATATGTATATACAAAATACCCATAATTCAGTAAAGTCAAATGTAGGTGCATGGTTATGCAGCAGTTGTAGTTCAGCATGTCATGTGTCTGCAGGGATCAGTGGCATATGTCGCCCAGCAGGCGTGGATTCAGAACTTATCGTTGCGAGACAACATCCTGTTTGGTGCGCCGTATGATGAAGAGCGATATCATACTGTTATTGAGGCGTGTGCACTTCAACCCGACCTCGATATTCTGCCAGCCGGCGACATGACCGAGATCGGTGAAAATGTACATCAGCAGTACTTGCTACAGTCATGATTTCGTTCCAGGATATTATTTGAATTTCCAGTTACATTTAAATTCAGTTACAAACTTGGCAGATAGGAAATCAAACTGCTGCGATATAGCACATGGATAAAGATAGAAATTTTCAGTTATTTCGAGACATCAAGGATATCTGTGTGCATATTGGTTTGTTGATGTAGTTATTGTTTCATTTAGATACACTATATTTTACACGAAGCTACTATTGTGTGCCGTACGTGGCCATCGAAACATCCACATAATGGTTAAATAATAGTAACAATAATAATAATGTCATCATCATTGTCATCATGAATCACAAATGAGCTGATCTTATATTTGCCTGTTTATTCTTGAGCAGCCCGACAGGTGAAATGAAGTAATTATGTGGCTCTGGCATAAGACAGCTGCGCCGTGTATGTCATCTCTCCATTTATATGTTCCGTTGGGCTTGTATCTCCGGAATGGGAGGCTGTAAGAAGCTTAAATTTGGCAAGCAGCTGTAACCTGCACTGCAGTTATGTGATCAGAAAATCTTCAAACTTGGTGGTAATGTTGCCTTCACAAAAGATGCCATGCAAAAAACTTGCTTAGCTGAATAGAAGGGCCAGGATCATATGGTAATTGCATTCCATCTTGAGTTTACCATCAGGTTTAAACTCAGAGTGGAAGGTCACTGAAATTTTAGATTTAACTTACAGATTCTTGTATCATGTGCAACTTGTGACAACATTTCAAGAGCAAGAGAACTAAGGTCAAGGACACAAGTCTGTAGAAAGCTTAGACACAAAATGCATCACAGCTGCTCAATGGGCTCAAGTGTTATTATGGTGGAAATTTTCTGCAGAATAATCGCTAAAGCCGAGCAGTTGCTTAATTAGAAGATGAAAAGCAAGGACACAGTGGTGACTTAAACTTTCGCTAAAACTTGGGTTTTAAACTATAGTTTTAAACCAAACTTGCATTAACTAAGTTAATCCGAAAAGCAAAGTGACACTGAAGTTCCTGTCTCAAACTTGGTTTAAAACCGAACTCTTCGCTAAAACGGAGTTTAAACAGAACTTAAGACTGAACTTCGTTTTTAAACTGAAGTTAATCCAAACAATCCAGTTTAAAACCAAACTTGCACAATGCATTTACGTAGGCAGTTTTGCTAAACTCTAACTTTGGTTTTGCTAAACTCTACCTTTGGTTCAAAACCGAAACCACTTTAACTTTCATTGAAACCAGACATGCAAAAAATGGCAAATGTTTATGTTTTTGGTGCCATTGCCATCACATCAGAGGTCCTGTGTAATCACCAAATGCAGTTGGGAATTTTAAAAAAAACTTGCGTTTAAAACCAAAAGTAATCTCAGCATTGGTTTAAAACTGCATTTCCAGGTGCAGATTAAGCTTTGGTTTAAAGCTGTAGTTTTAAACTAAGTGTCATCCTTGTGGGATCTTACTTTCCGTTGATGAGTATGCAAAAATGTCAAGTTGAACAAAATTTGAATGTTGTTTATGTAGAGTGCTTCTCTCAATGTCTGATTGTTGAAATTGGTGAAGATTTGTTGTTGTCATAATCTAAAGTGGCATCATTTTATAATATTTAATCAGGGCATCAATCTGAGTGGTGGTCAGAAGCAGCGAGTTGCAATGGCCCGAGCCGTCTATCAGGACTGTGACATATATCTGTTGGATGATCCATTGAGTGCTGTTGATTCGCATGTCGGCCGCCATCTTTTCACAAAAGTCATCGGCAATGATGGTCTGCTTGCTGGAAAGGTTTGGTTTGTTGTGTATTCGTAGAATGCCATGACATGGATGCTAACAGTGTCTTTGGAGAGAAAGCTTAAGACATTTGAGTGCATTAGCTGAGGATTGGTGTAGGAGGAGAAAGAAGATTATCAGAACTGTTCTATGCTGTGCTGTACTGTGGGCTGCAGTTGTGCCCATCATTGACACACTCGTGAGCAGTTCTTACCTGTGAACTAAGGCCTATTGGTATAGGATTAAGTTTAGGTTAATATGCGCCTGTCTTATGCATATTAAAAAGAAGTAAAACCAGTGTCCTTTTTGCTTGTGGTTAATTTTTTTGTTTCTTGGGGATATTTTTTCTTGGTTGTTGTGTCTTTGGTTGTCGTTGCCAATGCATTGATTGCCTGGAAAGACTTGTCTCGAAAACGATGTGTCATGTGTCCATGGGTCATTACTATAAATCTCTGCTCCATTACACTTTGTTGTCATAATGGTACATTAGTTTTCATCATCAACATCATCATCACCATCATTATCATCATCGTCATCTGTAACATGTTGTCTGGAGGTAAGATGGGAGATTATCAGAACTGTTCTGTGTTGGATTGTGTACTGAAGCTGTGCATAGCCATAAGCACACTTAGATGAGCAGTGTTTATCTGTGTGTATTTTGTGTGTTTTTGTTTCATACTGCATATTTGTTGTATTATTGTGAGCATGGTGGGGTGGACCTGAGGGCATTGAAGCCTAATCCTTGGAACCCTATCTTCCTTCAGTGCTTTGACATTGTTAGTTGGGTCATTTGACTCATAAAAACCCGTCCCCAATATGACCTATAATGTGTTTGGTGGGACGTTAAACCTTTCTCAATCAATCAGTCTAACATGTTGATTTGAATTATCAGACGAGAGTGTTGGTGACTCACGCCATCCACTGGCTGCCGAGTGTCGACTCCGTTGTCGTCATGAGCAACGGTCGAATATCGGAGATTGGCTCTTACGAGGATCTGTTGTCCCACGACAAGGCTTTCGCTCAGTTTCTGAAAACTTATCTCACACAAGATGGTGATAATGCTGATACTGACGAAGAGAGTGAGTAATTGGTGCTTGTAGATTTATCTTTTAGAGACGAGCTTCATTGTATTCCGAGTTGTAATTTGTTGCGGAGGATCAGGCATAAAATGACAGTTTATATTTGATTTATGGGCCTTTTGCTTCCACGATAAGTCTCATTTATATACTGACTCTAGAAATTATTCAGTATAAATATACAATATATAAACTCAAAGTGTCTGTACTATGCTATGATTTGTGAAGCAGGTATTGTTTGCCTTCAGTCTATGTGTTAGTGTGTCTGTCTGTCCATATGAAACCTGACACCACTACTACAGGCGGACTCGCAGCCCAAGTCAGTTGGCTTGGTCTGAGAGTCGGCATCTGCTTGGCACTGTCCTACATTTATCAGATGAACTAGATGAACTCTAGCAATGGTTATGTCATGATGACAGCACTGTAACCGTTTTCTTGAGTATTATTTTTACTATTATTATTATTACTTACGAGAAAAGATTGAAGTAACTTGGTAGGAATGTGGTTTATGGTGAACCCTGGACATGATTAAATTCTGGTTACATTTTGCCTTTATCTTTGACCTTGAGAGCTGTTTTAGTATTTTGATCTTGAGCCAAAGCCCCAGTATGTGACACATTAACTTGCCATGTAGCAAATGCCATGAGGGTTTGTCCACATTTGTCACATTTGTGTTGTCATAGGACAAATTGTAGACGAGTGACGTTGCTTTTGCAGTGCCCATGCAGCATTCCTTACAGCAATTTCACTTTATTATATGTGTGTGTCAAAATAATCATCTTAACTGTTGTCGTTACAACATCTGCTGTAGCTCCAAAGTGACGTCAATGTATATTTCATTTAGAATACTGCATGAAACATTGTACTGCACAATTGGAACTCTGTTGGCAAAGTGTGGCTGTATTCTGCTGGTGTTGAGTGCAGTTCAGAACATTCAGTCGACGATGCTGAGGCAGATCAGCTCCGTGATTGAAGATGAAGTTAGTGAGATGCCAGAACCTGATGTTGTTTCACAGTCACCGCAGCAATCACAGTTAAAGTGCGGTTCATCACATATGTTATGCGCCTACGATTTTGTTGTCGTCATCGTTTCATTAGTTTGCTTTTTTATTTTATCAGTATGCTGTAAAACTTTTATTAAACGACACAGGCTTCAGAACCTCAGCATCTATTAGAGGCCAGCATTTATTCAAGGCTCGGTGCTTATTAGAACACTGGCCTCAAGCCCGCGGCGACTATTTCATGATATGATAACGGGTATACCATACGTTAATATTCATTTTTTGTCATCATCGCCTGAAATCAATAGCAGAGTAAAATTAGCATGTTTAGTAGTGCATAGAATGTTTCAAGTGCAGTTCTGTGTGTATGTGTGTTTGCTTTATATGTGTCTGACTGTCTGGGCATCTATTGGAGACCGGCGTTTATTCGAGACCCGGCGTTTATTAGAACTCGGACATCAGAACCCCCAGCGTTTATTTGAGACCTGGCATTTATTAGAAGTTTTACGGTACTGCCCATACGGCATTCCGATCTAGTTGAATATCACAGTGCATCATTATGAGTGTGCATAAGTCTGTGTGAGACCAACAGACTCCAGATAGATCAGTTCTGAGCTGTATCTCTTGCCTGATGCAGCCCCATATCAAAACAGGTCATATTTTTAATTATAGTCTTTAGCCAGGCAGAGCAAGCACAGTATATGTTCATTTTATTTTTGAAGTTGTTCATACTCGACAATTTGGTAGGTATGGCATCTTGAATTCTTGAAGGATTGATTGATTGATGTCTTGAGTGGGACTTTTCAGGGCCGTGCCACACAGGCCGTTATGTGGCAATCGACAATGTGGGCAGACATTGTTGGCGAACAAGGAGAACACAAAGCCAACATCAGCCATCAGTATTAATGGCATGGCTGTCTGCCAACAAGCCATATGGCCAACAAGCTATACAATACTTTTGGCTGATGTCGGCCGACAATGTTGGTCACGTTTCTTCACCTCTGAAACAGCCGGACATTGTCGGCTGATCGACAAAATGTCAGAATGACGACCGACATTGTTGGCCACCAGTAATGGGCCATGTGGCGCAGCCTTAACTCTATTCACTCTCTTACCTCGCCCCTTCTGTGAGTGAAACATCTGTTTTGTCATTTGTGAGAGCAGCTCAAGAAAACGGCTTATGTCAAACCGGTCAGTGAGTGGAACATCTCAGGTGGAAATGTTGCCAGATGTTGTGCCCGACCAGCGTCGGCTTATTGAAGAAGAGTCTACTGAAGTCGGAGCAGTCTGTATATCTTTTCACAACCATTTTTACATATTTTGTTTTGTCACCTTTTAGTGTCATGATTAATAAATAGTTATTGTTATTAGTATTATTACTGTATTTATTTTTGTGCTGTGTATTTCTGATTATGCTTTTTCCGTAAATTGATAAGCTTTATCCAACTAATTAATGGTAGTAATTATAATAATTTATTGGCATTATCTGAACTTACATTTTGGAAATTCAGCAACCATTTGAGTACCTATCACACGAAAGAACCGAGTACTCGTAACTTATTTATTTGTAATAGAAGAAACCTTGCAAGTACATGTTTCAAACATTACAAGAAGCTTTAGCTATTGCAAACAGACCGTACAACTGCTGCATAATATTGAAATGAAGGTCTTACACTAAAGTCATGTAGTGCTGATAGGCCCATTTTGATAAAATCAAGAGCATAGGCTGACTTTCTGTTGTGCTAATGCTGCAGTGCAAATTAATGACGCATCTATTATGCGATTTGGAGCAAATAGTTGGTTATCAAACTGAAATCGTCTCACTCTGTACAGGGTTGGTACACGAGGGACGATTTTGTGGCTTCTCAAGAACAATTATGCTGTGCGTGCGTTGATATTAAGACCAAAATAGTTGAATACAAAATTAGTTTTCTTACATCAGCCATGAGCCATTTTGGAGTTGACTTTGGTCATGTGGTGGTTAACATTGGTGAGGACCAAAGAGGATGTAATTATCATGCATCATTAATGCACTTGATCTCGGTAACCTCGTCATGTGTTTCTAAAAACTATTCTTTGGGCTAGAGTTTTGCAAATACTTTGACATAATTGGCCTTCAAAACTGCCGAATGCAGTAGAATGATGCAAAATAATGCCATTGTTCCGTTCAAGGTCGTTCAAGGTTACCAGTTTTGGTACCAATTGAAAGCCCATATGTGACTTTCTATTAGTGATTAATACTAACTTACATCCTATCTCGCACCATTTCCAAGTTGTTGCAGATTATTGGTCAAATTTGCACTTTTGACAAGGTGAGTACTCATTCGGGGTGAATCCTAGATCTCAGGACCACGGAATTTGGCCTCAAGAAACTACAAACATCACTCTATCATACAGTGTTGTTATATACTGACAGATTATTATTTTGTTTTGTTACAATGCACACATTTGACAGATGGTCAGACAGACGGAATTTCAACAGCAGGACTGTGTTTTGCATTTTATGATGGCAAAGATGAGCATTTGAACCACAGTTCATTTTTCTGCTTTTTTGCATTATATTTCATGATTCATACATGGTGGAAGGCCAAATTAGTATCAACAAAAGCTGGAGAGTAACCATTCACATCATACAGTGCTCTAGCCCCAGTATCTGTCATCTTGCAATGTAAGCTACAGGTGGCTACAGAAAAGATGATCTGCACTGCGCAATGAATCCATGTGGATTGGGAAGGACTTTACTTACTTATAGGAGTTACGGCGGCTTCATTTGTGTTGTAGGTGAGATGGTCGATCTACTTTGCCTACTGTCGATCTCTTGGCCTGTTCATGATGTTCTTACTGCTGATCGCATTTTTGCTGTTCGGAATCTCTTCAGTTCTGTCCAGTTTGTGGTTAACAGAATGGACTGAGGATCCAGTATTGCAGAATGCATCGCTGACCAATACATCGATATACTTGCATCATAGAGATCTCTACCTCGGTGTCTATGGTGGTTTTGGAGTATTGCAAGGTATGCCATTAAATTATTTGTGCTCTGTTGATAAGTAAGTAAAAAGATTTATACACGGTGCCACTGCCTGGAAACAAAAAAATATCATTTCATCCATCAGCCTGTTCAATCACGGATTTGCACTTTTGTTTTCATAGCTGAAGATACGATTTTATGATGGGATAGAAATGCGTATGTATTATAACTGTTCTTTTTATTATTTTTTGTCAGATAAATTATTCTTGAAACAAAGTTCTGATTTCTTTTTAACAGAAACTGAAATAGGATTACGGACTGTCACTGAAACTGCTGATACTGCATTCTTAATGTACGTTGCGAATGATTTGTGACGATAACATTGGTAGTTTATCTCATTTAGTCTTGGCATGCATTACCGTTTTACGTCTCGGTCATCTAACTAGTAGAAATTAGAACTTAGTCCAGCGTGGTGTCATTTGTCAAAAGTTGAGCGAAATGTTTGATGCTGTTTGTAGCGTTGTTTCTGGTGATTTATGCGGCCTTATTGGCCAACCGAGCTGTCGCTGCGTCCAGAGTCCTACACCATCGCATGTTGTCCGCCGTCCTGAAGGCACCACTTACATTTTTCGAGACCACACCGGCCGGCCGGATCCTAAATCGGTTTTCTCGCGACATTGAAACTGTCGATACATTGTTGCCGGAGCTGATGGAGTCGTGGCTGTTGTCAGCATTTGATGTCCTGGCGACTATCACTATTCTGTTGTACTCGACGCCTATCTTCCTTGCCATTGCCGTTCCTCTTGCTGTTCTCTACTACTTTATACAGGTAGCCATTTTGGCCGATGCAGATGTTAAAACAACATGCGTCTTAAGATCTATCTCATTTCTCTTTGATTCGGCATAACCGCACTGTAGCACGCTCCTCTGTACTATGGCGTGATATAAATTGATTGATTGATTGATTGATTGATTAAAAGTAGTTTAGGACTTTCAAAGAAAAGTGGACAGATTGCTTCAAGGCAGTCACAGCTGACAAAAATCTAATTTGTGTATTTATTGTAAAAAGCACCACCAAAGTAAATAATTAGTAAATCACTTTGTTGACTTTTGGTGAGGATTGAGTTTGCTAGGTTTACAAAGGGGATACTCACTTGTCCATTGCATTTGCTGCTTGTAATAGAAAGTATATGTGCCTACATCGCGTCAGCTGCGCCGTCTTGAGTCAAAGACGCGTTCTCCGATCTACGTTCACTTTAATGAAACTATCACCGGCGCCAGCACGATACGTGCCTTTGCATCACAGTCGCGTTTCATCAGTTTTAATCACAACCAAGTTGATTGCAACCTGGTCTACTTCTATGCAAGCATTGCCGCAAATAGGTAATGCATACTCCGCATGTATTACTTTAATGTTGATTGTATCTGTCTCTCTGCCACGGCGTGAATGATATCAGATTGGCTTAAGCCACCTGTTATTTCAGATCTATGGCTCATTTTTCCTGGTGGCCGGAAGTCGGATGAGTATATACTGCATAATGGCCTTTTTAGGTAAAGTAATTTGGACTTTGGAACAGTCTACCTGCTGACTTCCGGTCTGCCTCGTCACTCACAACATTTCGTCGGAAGCTGAAAACTCATTTATTTCGGCAATCTTACCCAGACATTGTGTTATAACTACGTCGCCATAGTGGTCCTTGAAGTTACTCTT
>Ga0049105_1001624_pt1 | contig 10298 bp, 4 predicted proteins | sample WorMetvaBAHAMAS1_FD_61260 | JGI IMG/M metagenome (GOLD analysis project Ga0049105, IMG submission 61260) | Worm MetaG Olavius vacuus BAHAMAS.1 | ecosystem: Host-associated > Annelida > Digestive system > Unclassified | place: Germany: Marburg | collected 2013-04-09 | reverse complement strand
AGGTGGGAAATATAGCAACATATGATTGCTTGCTTTCTCAGTAACATTTTTGCCAAATATTAAAAAAATCCGTCAATGCTTTATAGAGTTATAGCTAAAAACGTCGGGGATGTTTTTTTTGAGACACAGTGTATATGCTGCAGAGAACATCGGTCATAGATTTCGTCTTGCGGATATTTAGAATGCCCATAGCCTTGATGTCCGTTACGAAACTGTTCACTAACCCCCCCCCCTACATTAATCTAAATATTTTACAGAGTTTGCAGTGCATACCCGCTCCTCTTTCTCTTTGGCGGCTTTCTTGAAGAGCTCAAAGCTCATGGCCGTGGTCGACTTTTTAACAGAGCTACTGCCGGAAGTCTGAGATACTGCCAGGCTAGCAAGACTTGACCACGAACCTGCGTTCTTTAGCTTCACTTCCTGTAGAATAAACATAAAGATGGGTATATTTGCCAGATATTTTTTAAAAGTTTTGGTAACTTCTGTTCAACATTACATTAGAAATGCAGTATAGAACATACACATCCAAACTCTAGGCAGAGTATCAGCCTTCCCGAGAAAAGAAGATTCACAGGTAGCACTAATTTCAGTTTCTATGGCCCCAATAACTGGTCCCACAGATAGAAGACTAGTTATTTCGACAAATGTCTGTTTACACACAATGAGATAACTTCAGATCCTAAAGTCATACTTTTCCTCATACACAATGCACATGCTCACAGAGAAATGGCCAGGCTGAGTTGCTCTTGGCAGCTCAGTATCAGAACACACGGAATATCAAACTACGTCTCCCTGCAAATACTATATACTACAAAAACTCCCAAGTAACTTCGTACAAAAATGTTTCATCAAAACGTGACTGCTGTAATACCGTGGCAGCCGGTTTCCGCGGTACTTGGAATCTGTCGTCAGTCGTGGGTTGTGACGAAGGTGGTGGCTGAGCAAGGCCGGGTGATGAAGCGGACGACGTGTTACCATCTGCATACCACAACATGAGAGACAAATGCGTAACAATCACGGGTAAAAAGGCAAAGTCAGTCACACAGTCACACAACTGACGTAAGCACTGAGCACTCATCTCCATCTCTAAGCGATTAGCACACAGGTAACTTGTAAACCCAGTGGCTGGCGGCCAGTAATTTATGCCACAAATGTGGTTACATTCCTAGCCATGTTTTTTCCGCAAAATACACACAGATAAACGCAAATAAATCGCCGATGCGGTCTTTTCAGACTGTAGCATGGCCAACAGGATATCAGCAGTGCAAGTGAGGTAAGTAAGTAAGTAAAGGAACAGCAGCGAGATAAATCTGTTGAGATTTTTTCTACAGTGCCACCTCAAAACATACAGTGACAGGATTCAAGAAATTCATACGCTATGGTATTACGACTAAGTTCACTTTGCTAATAATCAGGACAAAGACAGACAGACGTACACATTGTCAGTGTCGATGGTGGAGCAAGTTTTGGCACAAGATGTGTCGCGTGGCCATCATCGCCGAGTTTCAATGACGGCGACACGAGCGACGACAGTGACGATGTTGGTCTGGTGTCAGTAGCTAGTGTCAGCAATGATCGAGCGGTCGTCGTCTGACCTAGTGACGTCGCTAATGTCACTGCACTCACAGGTGACGATGCAAATAATTCTAAAAACAGGCAAATGCAGGTATAAATTTCAGCTACTCGCATACTTCTTACGGCAACTCTTATAATCTACGGTTCCGAAATCATAAACCTTACATACACTGCGCATTCATGCAAAAGAATATGCTATGATGGACAGTCTGAATCTGAATACAGTATCTGTAGGTCATCAGTGATACTGCTAACGCAACGAACAAATGATTCAATTTCGTTCAATATTTGCACATGAATCGACTTTTCAATTCAACTTAAAACCATATATATACAGAATGGATGGGTAACACACAATAAGTATCACACAGTGAATACGAACAGACTGTATATGAACAGGTGCTAATTAACCACCACTTTGACGATACAAAAATGGTAGGATTGTGGCAAAACAAAGTGAACAGAATACTGATGAATTCTATTTAACATTTTCTGTTAGAGTGAGTGAGCGGATTCTTAACAGCACATCAGCACAATAAGGCTATTAGTGCCATAATGGTTGACGAACTTGACCAATAACAGTAAGAACAATACAATGAATTTTTCTGTTAGAAACTCAACGCTTGCTTGTGCGTTTAAAAGGCTGAACCACACTTGTGACAGTTTTCAAATAAACTGATTTATTGCAGGAAACAAATCAATTTGAATCGCATGCTATGAAATCAAAGAACAAAAGATACATTTGTTCTATCGTACCATCAACTCGCGTTTTTATTACGGCCACAATAAACGAAAACAAGAAACAAGCCGCTGACCAGAACTGGACTTGACAGGTGTAGACTTGCGTGGTGATGCTGTGACAGTGGGATGCACTGGCTGCTGTGCTACCATGTGACCAGCAGTGTGATGCGGTTGCGTCACATCAGACGTCACAACAGACGCAAGTGACGGCACACTTGTAGCGTTCACACCTACGCCACAGTTACCTCTAATGTGTTTCTCTCCTCAATCGTACGAATTCATAAATTAACGAAAACGCAAAACTTGACAATATTCAGAGCGAAAGCCTCCACTAAGCCTGATCGTATCACACACATCCAATGGTTAGTAGTCACTTAGCACCAAGCTAGATGCAATGCACGGAGCTCCAGCATGTTTGCAGGAAAATGTCGAGAACTTCTCCAGTACTGTTAAGGACCCTTTCCACTTTTTTGAGGACTAATCTGGACGTTTTGTGGGCTTATTCTACAACAACTGAACATTGTCCAGTGATATGCTTTTACAGTTAAGTAATCAATCACATACTTTTACATGGTACGTACAGTAACTAAATATAACGGAAAACAGAACATTAGCTGTCCACTAGTGGGATTCAATAAGTAAGTAAGTAAGTAAACCGACTTATACATGGCGCAGTAAAATCAAAGTGTCACTAATGTGCCGTGGTCTCGCCAAACAGAAATGCATTTAAAAGTCGCTTAAGAGTCCAAATTAATGTCAGGCTGCCGCAGTGAGGTGGGTAGACTGTTCCAAATGGTGAGATCTCATGCTCTGCAGTCAGGCATGTTAAAACCAGACCCCTGCGACCTGCCTGATGATCAGAATCATTGTAACAGCACCAAACACATACACACCTGGAAGTGGCGATACGACAGTGTCGGCAAATGACCGAACGTTGGCACCGGCAATGATCGGTGTTGACGTTGCTGAAGGCTTAGAAACATGCGGCACTGGCGGAGCAGGCCGTGCTGCTGGCTGTGGTACGGAAACCTAGTTGCGCAGACAAACCACACATCTAGCGATCAATACATATTTAACATACAGGCACAACAAGCAGACTGACCAGTCTACACTGTGAAGCAAAATAAACGTCACCGTTTTCATTTTTCAAATTACTACGTCGAAAATCTACCGAGCATCACGAACAAGATCAGTGGTAGCCAAGGCTGAGAAAATGCGTTCGTGGAAAGGGCAACACAAATTTTGTTTCACAAGGTAGTGCAGTAACACTACTCAGTTAAGGTAGACAATGTTTACATAACTCAGGGTGGCTGACCACAGGTAGTTTAGGGGAAATTTAAGGAGTTTTCAAGGACTTTCAACTACCTTTTACAGGCCTATTCCAGCCATGATGTACCACATTAGACAGTGTTTATGTTATCATATGAAAACATTAAGAGCATAAATTTAGCTTTCCTAACCACAGCCGTTACATCGGTCGATCTTTGAAGGAATTATCTGAAAAATAAAAGGTTGAAATTTTTTGGTTCACAGTGTAACTATACAACTACGATGAGAAGCTCAAGCTACCACAGAGACAGTGCGCGTTGGCGGTCATTACTCACGCCGTTCAGTCATTTTGTACCAACCACAAGGTCATATGCAACTTCTTATTAGTGAATAATACTAAGTTACATCCTATATGGCACTGTTCGCCAGATATCGTGCAGTATTGATCAAATTATCACTTTTGACAGACTGTGCCTTTCTTTAACAGACGTGCTCTCCATAATCTCTGCGAGTATTGCCATAATCATCTAGTGTAACGAACTAGATTCTTCGGACTACATTTTCTCGCACAGAGTATACGTCTATCTTCAACCAGTTCGATGCAGTTGGCTTTACAATCTAAAATTTTCAGTGTAATAACATTATGACGTCTAAGGTCATTCAGGGTCTCCGATTTTGGCACCAAGCGAAAGGCCATATGCGACTTCCTATTAGTAAATAACAGTAACTTACATCCTATCTTTCACCATTTCCAAGTCACTGTAGATAGCTAGTCAAATTTTCGCTACAGACAGGGGGTATCTCACTTTAAAGTAACATACTCATTCAGGGTGAACTGAACCCTTAACTCACGAGTATGAACTTCAGCAACAAGATACTAGAAATATCGCTGTATTGTACAGTGTAAAATATATTCGATATCTTTAACCATTTAGGCATGGATCACGAGTGTGACGGAGAGACAAACAGAATGGTCTTTAGAATAGAGCACTCGTAACTGAATATTGCGCTAATAAACATTAAACGATGTTCATCTTTTGTCAATTAATTTGGTTTTTAACATCACATACCGTTTGTAGCGGCGCATGTGTCAGTGCACAACAGCTATAGAGAGAGAGAACTCCACTGCAAACTTTTAGCACCATCCATAGTTGCCAGGCATAAGATCAAGTATTATAGATAATAGAAATTTGCAGTAAAATCAAAACTAACATTAATCATGTGTTTCACACGGACATAACTGATTATCATTTCACCAAAGACACTATCAGTGTTGGTTATATCAATTAATACAACAGACATCTAGACAATATACCAGGTGGTCTAAAAGATGAGACCAGTTCACATTTTTGCGTGTATCTTTTAAATGCTTTTACCAAATCTAATAACTTTTGGCACACTTAAGCAGCAGTTTTACGTCAAATACTGTGGTGAATGACTCTTTTTATTAATATTCACTAGAGGGCACAACTGCCCCCTGATCCTTACAAGTTCATTTATCCAACCACTTTAATTTACTTAGTAGTTTTTACGAAAGTTTGCTGAAAATAAATGAGTCGTTAGGTTTTATTTATCCCTGAACGAAGTTGCATTTTAGTGTTACTGATATACCGTTTGTAATGAAATAGCTCGCTTTTATAATTGAAAAATCACTAGATAAGACAATGTTATCATAAAAACACCGAGTCCGGGACGTGAAAAGTCGTGGAGCTCACGGCATCTGACAAAGGAATTCCTGCAGAAAGAATAGTCCAGAAACAGTCTTGACCGACTCATCCAAAAATTGATAATTCAGAATGACTGACAACATCGCCGTCATGCAGGACTTAACTTGCAGTCAGGACGACAAAGTTATGCATCCTGATCTATGCGGCGCCCCCTATTGTAGCATATTTTAATTATGTTAAGTTTGCTGCAGAGTATCAATCAATCAATCAATCAGTCAATTGTGGATTTAATTTATATAGCACATAAATGCGCTGGTATGCTAGTAAAAGGAGAAACTGGCTATAGACTGCCACTCATGTGTGGTTCGTGAGCCATGTGTGGTTTTTGTGCCAAAAATTATCGGATTTGGTTAACGCATTTCACAGATAAAAGCAAAAACGTGCACCAGCTCCGCTTTTTTGGGACCACGCTGTATATTACCAGCATTTCACTCTATTACTTAATGATTACACAAATGCTACATTACCATTACATAACTGCACATGAACATTAGAAGTTCTAAGCTCTTTCATAATGTGCAAGAAGCATGATAATTATATATGTTAACTTCAAAACAATGAATAACTAAACAGTAAATGTTGGCCTGTTGATTTCCATGCCCACCCTGTTCACAAACAACAACTTGAATATGGTAAATCGTCAATGTGGAAAGAGATCAAAATGGTCTCATGTGTGCGGCTGCGTTTATACAGCTACGCTGTCGCTAGAGAAACAACGCCGCGGCAACGTGCGACAGCATCCATACCTGGACAGCACTGGCCGCCGGCACGACCTTGCTGACAGTCGGCTTTCCCGCGGCTGCAGACAAAATGTTAACGTAATACACCGATTATAGTCTGCCATACAACGTCGACAGGTAACATCATCGACACAATTAGCAGGCTGACTGTGGGTGGCAACCGGACGTGACCAATGCTCACTTTCTATCAGCTGCACAGAGTACAGCAAAGTGCTCGGCCATTACTCAACTCGATAGTACAAACAATCATTTCACCCCAGTAGCATAAAAATGACCGGTTTCAGCTGTCAAATCAGCTACACTGATACAAATTTTAGCAGAAAAATACTCTGTGTGAATCGGTAAGTCAAAACTGTACGAATAAAACTGAGCGTGCTATACTTACCAGCCTCCGAGTCACTAGAGTCGCTCGAGTCGCTGCTATCAGAGTCTGACGAGCTGCTACTGCTGGCACTCAGCCGTCTAGCTGGTACCGCTGATACACTTGCACCGGCCGATGACGGGTCGGACAAGGAATGCTCTGTGCAACCACATATTATCATATATGTCAATGGCAGTAAATCACAAAGAGTCACTGTAATATACAGGGTGTCTAACAGATCAGCAGGTCTGATTTCCAGGAGTTTCTGGGAGACATTTTGATGAAAATTCAGTAGAATAGGAGGTTTTTGAAACGGTCAATTTTAACTTATAAACAACAAACACACGAACTCAGCCAGAATATTTCCAGGGGATTTTGCAAATTTCCAGAAGATTTCCAGGAGTGTTAGACACCCGGATATAGCCTGCAGATGCAGTGCAAGTGAGTGAGTAGTTTGTTGATGGAACATCGGCAAATATCAGGCTACTATATTTTTATACAGCCACATGCTCTTCTGCAGTGCCTAGGTCAACCCGACCTTCTTACCCAATGCAGCCAACAGGCAGACTTGCGGCCCAAGTTGGTTGACTTGGTCTGAGCATCAGCGGCTACATGGCGCAGTTTTAAATTTATCAGATGAACTGAGCAAACTCGTACATGGACTGCCATGACAACAGCACTGTACACATTGTCTAGCGCATTAGTATTATCAGTATTAAGAAAATCTGCCTACAAAGTTAGCAAACTGGTAGATAGATAGAGCAAGGTTTAACATCCCACCAAACACAATATAGGTTATAGGTGATATCGGGGACGGGTTTTTACGGGTCAAATGATTCAACCAACAGTGTCAAAGCACTAAAGGAAGAACTTAGCAACTAACTGTCTAAGTTAAACCTTACATTCAGGTTTAAACCTTACATTAAGGTTGACCTTGTTGACCTCAGAATGAACAGATGTGGTTTCTGTGTCAACATGTACACCTTGAGCGTGGTGCATGTGTTGTCATCATAGGTCACACTATCAGCGTCAAATTAGCACTCTGATTCATGCTTTGCACGACTGACAGCACTTCATAAATTGAGTAGCAGTAGTCTCTGAAATGATACATTACGTGTCGAGTGTGATGTTAAAACTCCACTTGCTCTCTCGGCATCCAGGGTTCCTACTACTTTGCACAATTCATTTTCCCTGACTTTTCCAGACAAGATGAATAATTTTCCCTAACTAATTTCTTTATTCGCGACACCAGTGAAACAATACCAAGTACACAAATGTAATACTAAATTTTGTTCCATTGTAAAATATTGCAATATAAACTAACCTGCAGTGTTTGGGGCGGAGCCCCGGTGAGAGTCTGGGGGCAAAGCTCCCAGAAGCCGGCCAAAATTGTGAAAATAATGCATAAATAACTGGTCTAGTGAGTGGTATTTTAAAATTCCCTAACTTTTCCCTGACCCTCTCTGTTTTCCCTGACTTTCCCTGACTCATTCAAAATTCCCAGACTTTCCCTGACCGTAGGAACCCTGGGCATCAAACTGAAGCAAAACGCTTGCAGAATGACACACAACTTATTCCACATTTGCTCACTAAGTATAATCTCTTCGTCTTCTAGCATTATTTGTTATCAAAAGTTACTGCTTTTTGATGGGTTACTATAGTAGTACCACTACAGCAATCTCTGAAGGGGTGAAACCACCAGTTATTACATTCAGTGTCATGGTTATACAGAATATTATAATACAACAGAATAACAGTCACAACTTGTAATATGGCTGTTAATGACCGAATGTAGCAACAGCTTAGACACACTCCAAATTACACATCAAGTGTCAAAACAATGCTACTGACAGTAATGAAATTAATATGTTCTACTATGATAAGAATATGAAATATCTTGATTATAAGGACTGCAGCAAAATTTTACTATATAATCCAGTCACTGTGTCGAGTACAATGACCAATGTACGAAGGTTTGCCTTAAATTACTCTTACTCATATACGCAAGTTGCTCTGAGGTAACATGTCGCTAACAGATGCTATCACGAAAAGACCATGTTCTATAACTATGGTTCTAATAATCTAGTTTTTAGCAATATATCACTTAAAAAATCTAGTTTTTAGCAATATATCACTTATGTCGATATTCGCGAAGGTTACCGAGAAGGAGTGCATTACAAAAAAATCAAGGCCAAATGTCGTAGTGCGTAATATTAGTTACATTTACTTACTGAGCCTCGCTTTCATATTCAGAGAGCCTCGTTCCCATATTGGACTACGGGAAACCCAAACTGAAACTCACCTGAATGGAGCATCAACTCAATTTACTGGAAAAAGGAGGAATCGGACGCTCTGGATATGTTATCAGTTAGTGTAATTGGCCTATAGCAAATGTGAAATCACGCGCTGATGTAGGCGACTGTCTGCCAGACTGTAGAATGGAAAATACACACTAGAAACATGTTAATGATACGTTTTAGCTATCTGGTGATATGGTGATGGTAGACTTTCCCATTTTCTCTACAGTAACACTGTGATACGTCTTGCGACGAACAGCAGCGACTTGTGGCAGAATTTTTGTGCGAGTCTATAATTGTGAGAAACTTATTTGGTAGTTGTGTACAAGTGTGCTTTCTATAAGCGGACTATTTAACGACTGCTTAACTGTTTGTTTTTCTTCTATTTGTTGTATTTTGAAGTATGTGTACGATGTCGTTGTAACAAAAGGTCACGTTCGCTATCTCATCTCCTGATGAGTTTCTTGTTAACAAACTCAACCAACTTTCAATGCACTGGAAGCATAAATGGGCCAGCTTACCACGAGAGCCAATTATTTTATTCAGTGTCAGTCCCATGGCTGTCAAGTGACAACATCACAACAACAATATCCATCGACAGTCATGCTACCTGGCTTCGGCTTTTTGGCTGTTTGGCTCGTGCCAAGAACGTTCTGCACATTCTCTAGTCGTTTCTCCAGCTCTGACTTCTTCTCCATGTTGGTTACCTCCTTTGGTTTCGCTGGCGACCTTCGAACTGCAGATAATGATTTCACAAATACAAAACAATTATGTTAGCATCAATTTTAACGAAACAACGCCAGCTGCTACTGCGGGTCAAACTGTTCATTAGCGCAATAGATGGCTGCATAGCACTGCAGCACCATTGGCTGTTGCCAAATAACTGCCAGCTGGTGGTCTGGCATAGTGGTTAGCACGTTGGCTTTGATCAATGAGGTTAATCTACGTCGGACCCGGTTAGTACTGAGATGGGTGACCGTGTTGGATTCAATTCCCGGTGCCGGACATCTATTTCAGTATGTAACCAACCAGCCACCAAGGCCAACTCAGCCTTCCATCCCTCCGGGGTCGGTAAATAAATACCAGCTTCGGCTGGGAAGGCAAAGGCAGGTATGGTTCATTCCGTTAGCAGATGAATGCGAGGTGTGCAGGTAAAACTGTGAGATCCTTGACAACGCGTGCCATACCTGAGCGCCTTAGAGGTGCGTTCACGACGAGGCGCTATACAAATCCACGTTTACCATTACCTTTACTTTCGATGACTGTAAAGTGCGACTGTTCCGGTTTCCATGTCAGCGGCGCTATATAAAATTCCCTGGCTTTAACTTTTTAACTTCAAGTTGTAATCTGGGTCACCTAGGTTAACACACTAGATACAGACGAATAATACAGCTTTCGACCAGCTACTAAGCAATATCTCAGCCAGCTGAGCTAAAAACTGCCAGAGTAATGCCATCTTCAAGCCACTGTTTTCCCGATAACCAATACATATCAGACTGCTAACAACATGGAGAGTATGTAAGATTCAGAAACAGCTTTGCCGCCTCAGAAACTATGTGGTATAGCTGTCAACATATGGGTACACCGT
>Ga0049105_1001623_pt1 | contig 10301 bp, 9 predicted proteins | sample WorMetvaBAHAMAS1_FD_61260 | JGI IMG/M metagenome (GOLD analysis project Ga0049105, IMG submission 61260) | Worm MetaG Olavius vacuus BAHAMAS.1 | ecosystem: Host-associated > Annelida > Digestive system > Unclassified | place: Germany: Marburg | collected 2013-04-09 | reverse complement strand
TGTTCCATACGCGCGAAGCCGCGACCGGAAATGCACGGTCGCCAATGGTGGGATGGCACGTCGACGGTACGACGAGCATCGACGTTGACGCTGACCTCAGCCGCCGTCGCGAGTCTATGTTCGCCACTCTGTGGAATTCTTCAGCAAGATATGGCGGAGCCGTCGAGTGCAAACACTGCCGACAAGTCGAGCAGTGTCAGCACGGCGACATCACCAGTGTCAAACGCCCGCAGGATGTCGGCGAGCACCTTGAGAACCACTCTCTCGGTGGAATGATAGGCCCGGTATGCCGACTGTAGATCAGGAAGCAGCCTCGTCGCGTTGAGATGCTCCAGAAGCTGACCAGCGACTAGACGCTCGAGTAGCTTCGAGAGAACCGAAAGTTGGAAATCGACCGGTAGGACTTTACGTCGGCCGGGTCCATGTCAGCTTTTTTCGGTAACGGGGTGACGTAGGCTTTCTTAAACGCAGCCGGTACCACACCAGTCGACAAGGAGCGGTTATACAGCTCGACGAGGAACGGCGCGAGCACATCGACATTGTTCTTTAACAGGCGAGTCGGTAGAGGGTCGCTCATACACTGCTTGTCTGGCAACGCTCGAACGGCGGCGACGATGTCATCGGCGGTGAGTGGCCTGAACTCGAGCAGTTGACAGCCGGATGGAGCGGGCGTGAACGTCGGCGGAGGTGCATCAGAGGTCGATGCACGCACGCCAGCTACTTTCTCGTCGAAGTACCGACGGAACTCAGCGACATCAATGGCGTCGCACGGCGGAACACGGCCGCGGCCCAGTAGCGTATCGACGGATCGCCACAGTTGTCGGGGAAACGATCATTCAGAGTTGACTTTGTTCTGCCAGGACTCTTCTCTCTTAGTACGAAGCAGGGCGCGGTAGGCACGTTGCTGAGCGGTCCACACAGTGGTGGCAGCGGCGACAGCGGCTGCGTCATTTGGGACCGCTCGCTGAGCAGCTCGTCCCAGGCAACGAGTTTGACGCTTTGCGGCGCGGCAGTCCTGGTCGAACCATGGATCTGACGGACGACTGCGAGACCTGACAGTCCGAGCGGGTACGAGCTGATCAAGGGCCGTTTTAATGTCTTCATCGTACATCCGAGCGAGTCCGTCGACGTCGTGTTCGGACCACGTATCTGGCTGACAAAGACGTGACGATAGCAGTTGTTCGCGGAACGCAGCCTCGTCCAGCTGTCGCCACGGGCGGCGCGTCGTTCATGAGTAGACGGGACGTGGCCGGACAAGTGCTGACGACCACCGGAGCAGCCGATGGTCAGACAAACCAACATCCAGCACGTCGACAGATGGCGACGGCAGGTCGGCGCGGCTGGCGATGACGTCCAGCAGGCCGCCACGGTCATGCGTCGGGGTCGTCACACGACACAGCAGACCATGAGCAGTCAGCACATCAGTAAATTGCCGTGACGCCGGGTCGTCGGCGCGGTCCAGGCGGATGTTGAAGTCGCCGATGAGGAAAACAGGGTCGATGTACGTTACTGCACGATCGAGTACGTCCGACAGATCGGCGAAAAACGTCGACATCACTGGTCCAGTGCGATAGATGAGCACGATGACACATGAGGACGAGCCGGACGCAACTCTGACGCAAAGCAGCTCGAACGAGTCGGGTTTCAGGCCGAGGTCGAGCATCGTCAATAGAACACCAGCAACGGCGACAGCGGCGACGCCGCCATGGTTCGTCGACGGGCTGTTGACGCCGGCATGCGACCGTGGGCGTGGTCGATCGACGACCTGGAAGCCGTCAGTGCGCAGACGGCGGAAGCTAACCGAGTCGGTGTCATGCCATGTCTCGACGAGACACAGCAAATCAATGTTTAGGTCGCGGCAAACCTCGAGCAGGTCATCCAGCTTATTGGCCAGAGAGCGGATGTTGAGGCAGCCGAAGACAATCCGAGGACCAGCGGTCGCCACATGTCGATCGACATGGACTCTCAGCGCAGCCAGTGAACGACGAACCTGTTTTCTTGGCAACGGGCGGTTGCCGACGATGACGGTAGCGCCATTGCCGACTGGACTTCGCGTCGGCAGCGGTCGAAACGCTTGTTGACGGCGCCGCGGTGGAAAACCACCCAGGTCGTGTTGATAAAGAGAAGCACGTGTAGAACGACCACGTGCCAACGCACCATCACGCCTCCCGTGTATAGGTAGATACACCAAATATCTAGACCCTATAGCGAAAAAAATTCGAAATTAGGGTCTCCCCCAAATTATAGCCCCTAGGGAGGATAGAGTTCAGATAATCCCTTACTGTAGGCCCTGGCGGACAAATTTGCGCATAGGCTATACGCCATTTGTCGTATGTCCGTTTGCTAAAAGGTTCAACCCTTGAAAACTTACCATACCTGAGACACTAACCCCTTACACATTTGTACACAGGAGCGTCGAAAAAGACGACTTTTGGTGACAGAGGCACATAGGTGTGAGAAACTTTTCAGAGTTTTTACGCCGTAGTGCCCGGCCGAGACTCGAACCCACGACCTCTCGATCGCAAGTCCGACACTACCGCAACACCACGACGTCACCCCATTCATGTAAAATAAATTTTTAATTACTAGGCACGTACACGTGTTGTAGTTGACGTGAAACAAGTTAATCAGAAATACCGTGATCTGTTCGTCTGGGCGGTGTTCTTTTGTCGAATACCTATGGCAATGATCTTCTGGAAAGAATTTCCTGATCAGCTCGGCTCGGCTTTGGTAGCTAGCTTGATGTTCAAGTCACTGGCGCGTGAAGCAAAATATGCCGACAAGCTGCAGTTGTCTGATGAACTGGACGCCAATGCTGGGTCAGTTATCTGCTGTTGTTACTACATATCTGCTTGGATGAGTTCTGATCTTTAACGCTTAACTTCTCTAAATGGCCTAGTCAATGTAAAGTTAAACCTTAAATTGACTACAACATAATTAGGCCACCCACAATGTATTAAACAAATATTTGAAGCTGATCGCTATTGTTTTCGCCGAAATCATCCAAATTTAAAAAAAAATCAAAACCTGGCCGATAAGTTTGTTAAAACGACTTCAAGCATTTGGATTAGGGTTGCCAACTGTCCCGTATTTCCCGGGAAGTCCCGTATTTTAGGGTCCGTGTCCCGCGTCCCGGGCTATACCTTCCCGGAACGCAAAATGTCCCGTATTTTCAGGTACTCATGTAATTTAGCCTACATTGTGTACCGGTACTGTTGATTCTCAGGAAAATCATTTACATTGTTGCCACCAGATGCCAGATTTTGAGGCTAAAATGCACCAAAATCGATTTCGGCTGGGGCTCCGCCCCAGACCCCACTGGGGGAGCTTACAGCGCTCCCCAGTCCCAATAACTGCATTTAAGGGGCCCTGCTTCTAAGGGGGGAGGGGGAGGGGAGAGGGGACGGAAGGGGAAGGGAAGGAAAGGGGGAGGGGAAGGGAAGGGAAGTCCCGTATTTCCGCCTCACGCTGTTGGCAACCCTAATTTAGATAGATAGACCCACCAGAAAATTGCGATCTTGCGCAGCGCACGTTTTGCGCAATTTTGACGTTTTCCGACGGTCACGCAATTTTTGCAATGGGGCGCAATTTTCGCGCAACTTTGGCTACTTTAGTCAGTTTTGAAGTGGCTGGGATACAAACATTAATTATTATAAATGTAAACAAGTAGCTCAGCTATCGCAAAGAGAACGCGCTGCAGGGTGCATTAGTTCTGGTCAAAAGTGGAAGACTGGAACTGTGAGACAATATTTTGCGGACATTATAGGATTATTTTTACCGCGCTGCATGGAATGCAGACGCGGTCTATAGCCATGAGAATTCTGTCTGTCCGTCCGTCTGTCCGTCTGTCACACACGTGGATTGTGACGAAACGGTAAAATGATCTGCCCATATTTTTATACCATACGAAAGATCATTTAGCCTAGTTTTCTGAGAATAAGAATGGTTGGTGGGGGCGACCCTTTGCACCTGAAATTTTTGGTCAACCGGCCCCCGTTAGAGCAAAATCGCCGATTTTGAACCGATAATCGCTCGTAGCGCCTCAGCCGTAACACCTAGCGAAAAAAGTTAAATTAACGCTAATAGGAAGTCCACTACGCGCTTTTCAATGAGCCTAAGATGATCATCGTAAGTTGTCCGTAAGCCCCCAAAGGGGGCATGAAAACGCAATACGGCCATTTTCCGTCTAAAATCGCTTTTCGCTTGTAGAAAGTCTGCTATTTCTTTGTGTGAAAACTGTCAGCGATAAAGTTGTAGGGCATTTATTGGCCTAACTATCCATGCAAAAATTATTGGTGGAGGCGGCCCCTTTTACCTAAAATTTAAGGTCAAAGTGACTGCGTTGTAGCGAAATCGCCGATTTTCGATCTATTTTCGCTCGTATCGCCTTAGCCGAAACACCTAGCGAAAAAAGTTTAATTAACACTAATAGGAAGTCCACTATTGGCTTTTTAATGAGCACAAGATAAACATCGTACGTTGTCCCTAAGCCCCCCCCCCCCTCAAAGGGTGGCTCAAAACGCGAAGTTTTCAAAATTTGAACAATAAGCTGCGATAACTCCGAAACGGTACGAGATACGATGTCAGTTACTATTAATCACTAATGGGAAGTCGCATACGGGCTTTCGATTGGTACTAACCTCGATGACCTTGAATGACCTTGAACTGCGCAATAGCCCTTATTTTGCGCTTTTTTCACCGAATTCGATAGCTTTGCAGGCCGATTATGTCACAGTGGTTATAATGTCCGTAAAATATTGTCTCCCAGTTCCAGTCTTCCATTATTGGCCAAAACAAGTGCAGCCTGCAGCGCTGTCTTTGTGCGATAGCTGAGCATCTTCTCAACATTATTAAGTATATAGATAATATTATTAATTTTGGGCATTACCATGATGTTGCCCTGTGTGCTAATTCGTAATTTTTTAACGCGAGCTGTTGAAAGTTATATATCTGCAGTTATGCTGACTTTTTAGTTACATGTTTTATTATTTTGACTTGCTTTTGGTAATGGTGAGACTTTTAGTAACATTAAAAGTATGTTTATACAACTTAATTTTGGATTTTTTTTTAATTTCGAGCCATGTGGGCTTATAGGCTTCTTCATATAACCTACCTGCAGTTGACTCAGTTTCTCTTGTTTCTGATGCACATATTTTATTTTTTTCACTAAGTTCTTTTGTTGCGCAATTTTTAGAATTCTGTCAGAAAGAATGGTAAACGTTATGTGTGTATGCAACAGAGAGTTTGAGAAAAACGCGTCAAGATTTTTGGACAAGTTATATGCGGATGACAGCATTAAGTCTCATATGCTGTTGAGACGACCGCTTGAAACTTGGAACAAACGCACTGTCTTTGAGTTAGCCGCTAATGCGGGCTTAGTGGACTTCATGAAACACGACTGTTGCCAGACAAAGCTCGACCAAATCTGGCATGGGCAGTTAGCAAGAAGCACTGCAACGTGGAAGGTGGGAATGAATTATTACTCACTACTTCGCTGTAACTCATTAAATTGTACCGTGATGAAAATTAGTTGGTCAGCTGCGTTTGTTGCTGGCAGAAATTCGGCTAGCTGGTTGGTCCTTTGCGTTTGTCTGTTTGTGTGTGTTTGTGTGTTCGTGCCCTACGTCATCAACATCATGTCATAGTTTAAGAGTGATATAGGCCAAAATTCAGAATTCAACATTGCGAGACAGGGCATTTTTAACTGTTTACCTTTACAACGTAATGGGTCAGCTGTAGTAGCTCTTTATACAAAATATATTAGAAGAAAAGATTTTGCTGACTATGCCCACTTTTACGTAACAGCCAAGGACGCTGGCGCCGCCTGGCGGCCAGTAGTAGCCTACTGGGCGCGTTAGCGCTATGCGTCGTTGCAGTAATATGGTTCAATGCAATTAATGATTGTATTTTGTAGCAGTAGACAACTACTATTACTAATAGTACACTGTGTCTCAAAAAACATCCCCGACATTTTTAGCTGTAACTTACGATTCACAAACGCATTGTCGGATTGTCATATTTGGCAGAAATATTACTGAGAAATTAAGCAATCAAAAGGTGCTTATATTTTTCCACCTCACTTAAATAATGCTCCTACACTACCTTGCGAAATTGAAAATGCGGAAATTGTATCTTTTCACGTAAATGTTCCATGTTGATTTTCCAACAGACATACAAGTTACGTCGAAATTATCATTTAATCACTGTTAGACAACTTTTCACTCATAAAACGATAGGTTGTGTGTACCAAACAAGACCAAGAAAGGGAACAAGGCATTCAGCTACCTGTTTTGCACACACTTAGCAATCACCATATCCGCCATGGTGTCAGGCCGCTTGGATGCCATGTCAAGAATGGAGGTTTGTCTTCATCAAGCATGAATTGCATGTCAATCGATATCATTATTAAGGTGTTCTACCATCTTAACAAAATGTTAATTATAGCTACCAAACACATTGCGGATAACAATTTTGTCTTCCAGTAGGACAGCGTACTGGCACATCTTGTATGCAACATAGTCCAAACCTCTCAACTTCACTTTTTCTGACCTATGACCTCAACAGCCCAAATGTGATTAGTGAACCCCACTGATTATAAGATTTAGAGAGTCATACAATTGCATGAGTATGAGTCGCGAGTCAACAAGTTTGAAGAAATCTAGCAGCGACTGCTTAAAACTGGCAAAGCAGTGATACAACATTTGGGTGAAATGATGCTATTTCTGAACTACTGCATTTTTTCAGGTAGTGCAGAAGCACTAGATAGGTGTGGCGGAAAACTATAGCATCTACTGATTGCTTAGTTTCTTGGTAACACGTGTGTCAAACATTATGAAAATCCGACAATGATTTCTCGAGTTACAGCTAAAAATGTCGGGGATGTTTTTTATGAGACACAGTGTAGTAGCAGTTGTTGTGGTACTTGCAGCAGCAGTAGTAGTATTAGTTGTTTTTGTTTGTTATTGTCGTAGCAGTGGTTGTACTAGTAGTAATAGTAGTAATAACTGTAGGTGTAGTGTATTACTACTACTTCTACCATTGCTACTACTGTAGTGATAGTACTGTAGTAGTGGTACTACTAGTAGCAGTAGTTGTTGTTTCTTGTTACGTAGTTCTTGCCGTGTTTGTTGCTTTGCTGTAGTTTTAACAGCAGCAGCATCAACAACAGTATTATTTGACCTAATGACCTTGAACGCCATGTAACGTGTATGGCTCTGGGATAATGTTCACCAAATTTGTTCTTCGACAATTTGTCCGTGCTTGAATTATAGCATTTTGATGTTGATACGTTATGTCACGCTGTGAACTTCACCTTTGACCCGTTGACCTTGAAAGTTCGTGGTACATCAAGCCTCATGTGACTGTACGAAATTTGTGAGAAATCGAACCATCTGTGGCTGAATTATTAATAATTTTGCGAATTTTTGCACACGTTATGTCAAACTGTGACCTTGACCTTTGATCTTTTGACTCTGAACTTTTACTGCACTTCGAGAGTCTTGTGTTTAAATTTCGCACAAAATTTCAGTGAAATCGAATAATCCACGGCTGAGTTATCGACAATTTAGCACTTTTTCGCCGCGCAATTTTAGGGGGGGATGAGGCACTTTAACGGAGCGCTTCTCAGGGGTGCGTGAACTCAACTTTGCTAAATTTGGCAGGAACATAGGGCAATCATGACTACACAGAAAGTTTGTTTCAGCGTTGGGTTATCTTGCTGCATTTTCAAACGTGGGCGGCCCAAAGTTGAGTGATGTTGAAAACGACGCCAAATTTCGCTCTTTTTGACCCCCTGTGAAAATTAGGGGAGGGGTGGGCGAGATCTCTATACCACTTGTTGAAGGAAGATTTACCTACGGCCGAACCTTCTTAATACATTTGACTGCCATCCACTGTGCTGCTGCTGAGCGCGGTGTATTGATAAAAAGTCTGGCGGCCTAATAATGGAATTCAGCCACCTCGGGATCCGGATCCAGGACTCTTTTAAAGTAGGCCCATTCTTTAACAGTGCAAGATATGCCATTTTGCAGCAACTGCAAATATTTTAGATTGCATTTTCATCAAAAAACCCGCTGACGTGTCCGTTGACGGCAACTACGTCGAGTCTGTGGTAGCTTTCTTTACTTCGTTTGACAATGTAATTGATAGTCAGATATTGACGTATATAGGGGGCCTAATATTGGGCTTTCGTCTAGTGTGATGTCATCATTACACGGTGTAGTGATGACATCACACTCGATGAAAGCATAGACGTAATTCTGGTATTTGAATGCATTGCACAATCGCGATTTATGACAGATAAAAATGGGATTGCACGACATGATGTAGGCCCGTGCAAGCACGTGGCGTCGTTACCGTAACGTCGGCGCATTCTCAGTAACTGAACATCAACACTCCAGTAGCCTATACCAAAGTGATGCTGACATTGCAGTGATGTTATTTAGTCGTTATTTATTCATCTGCCAAGCGTGCCATTACGCAGAGATTACGGCTATTGCATCGTTTAAGGTCATTCAAGGTCACCGATTTTGGTATCAATCGAAAGCTTATATGCGACTTCCTATTAGTGATTAATAGTAACTTAACCTCGTATCTTGCACCGTTTCCTAGATATAGCTTTCGAAAGGTTCATAATCGCTATATTTGGCTATTCCTCTTCGGTTTAACCGCCCGACGGAGGGTTCCCCTGGGACGATCTCCGTAAATCTTTTACACCAAGGTCAGAGATGGCCAAGGTACCAAACGGCGTAGAATCATTGCCGATAATTTCAATCGCCTGAGTAGGGCGCACGAACGTTACAGACAGACGAACAGACGACAGACAGACAGACGACGACATGAGGCACGTAGCTCGTCGTGCAGGAGCGACGCTACGGCCCTCGCCGGCTTCGTGGAGTCATTGTTACTGTTGCGGCTGCTGTTCTTGTTGTTGTTTTTTGTTGTTGTTGTTGATGATGATGACAATGATGATGATGTCTACACTAAGGAGAAATTATACAAGACTGTAATGCTGTTAGATACTGGCGTGCCTGGTATGTCCACCGCTCATCGTGCGTCTGATAGACCTAAGGACCGACGGCGAAGTGCAGCAGAAAACTAACGACAGCGATAACGACACAGGCAACAAGAGTCATCAAGATGATCAAACATTGGTAAAACGGGAACATAGGTGTGCAGGATGCTCTGGCTGTTCTGAATTGAATGCGATGAAAAAGATCCGTTGCTTTTACACGGCGCCACTCATCAAGTTTTACTGCCACTCGGTAACTGCAGACACTCTTAAATAGAATTACACTATAGATAGAAAATCCGATATATGTTACTTCTTTCAAATGACTCCAACAAATCTTAACCGACAGTACCAACAAGAACTAGAAAAGATAGCAATTAGTCCTGCATGGTTACCATACTTGACGCCGCCTCTCTTGTACTTGCATACCATGGTCTAACAAACCAAATAAGGATAGACTGATGGCTTTAAATTTACCTACATTAAAATATAGAAGATACAGAGGAGATATGATAAAATTATTTAAGATAGTAAAAGGCATATCATGCATGTATTCCTCATTTTGACTTTGTGAAACTATCAAAAAACTTAATTAGGACTAGAGGTAATAAATATAAATTGGTTCAGCATCACTGTCACTATGACTTGAGTAAATTTAACTTCACTAACAGGGTAGTACCCATCTGGAACAGTCTGTCTAACCATGTCGTATCTGCTGACACTGTTAACACTTTCAAACATCGTCTGGACAAATTCTGGCTAAATCAGAAGTGATTTATTATTATAAAGCTGATCTCGTTGGCACCGGAAACCGGAGTATTATAAATTAGTATTAACGTATCAATAAATCGATTACACAGTATTTTTCGGATATAGAGGCATTCGGGTCTGCGTCCGTCATAGATGTGATGTGATGATACCAAACGTCAGCAAATTTAGCAAAATCGGAGAATCGGCTTCTGAGTTATCGCGACTTAACCATTTTCATGGTCTGTTTTAAGAGGAATATGTACGTATATACGTGTTAATGCTGTTATTAATCTCTCTACCGAGGTCATAATGGGCGGGCTAAAGAGTTAATCACATCGAGTACCTCGGCAGTATTACATGTAGGTTCGGCTTTCAGTGAAGTCGTCACACGGTAAACTCGTCATATGTGACAAGTTTACTTTTCATTATCTGTCCCATAGCTATAGCATATAGCATGGGACAGATTATAAAATCGGTTTGCGTCTGTCTGTCTGTCTGTCTGTGTGTCTGTCCGTCTGCGAGCACTCTCACGGTCGCATTT
>Ga0049105_1001622_pt1 | contig 10302 bp, 4 predicted proteins | sample WorMetvaBAHAMAS1_FD_61260 | JGI IMG/M metagenome (GOLD analysis project Ga0049105, IMG submission 61260) | Worm MetaG Olavius vacuus BAHAMAS.1 | ecosystem: Host-associated > Annelida > Digestive system > Unclassified | place: Germany: Marburg | collected 2013-04-09 | reverse complement strand
ATTTGCGTAAAAATGCATTAAAACGCCATTATGCTGACTTATAGTTAGTAGCGCATGTTTTCTCACGTCCGCATTCAGATACACATTTATCCCACAGCACCGGCTGCGAACGCCAAAGTCGGTAAATTCTGCAATTTTACCTTTTGTCATGCTTGACGCCGTATTTTCCGCTGCGTAGTTAGTGTATACGAGCGTGATCGGGAAATTCGGACGTCACTGTTGTCTCTGATTGGCTAAAACAGTTTTTGCATTTGCATATTTCTTAACATGCGAATAAATATGATAATGCGCCTGAAACGACTCTGAAACAAACCTGAAACAAATTTTGTTTTATTTCAGTTTTATTTCAGTTTTATTTCACATGTAAGATCCGCTTAAAGTTGCAATGCTCAGAGGCGTCTACACCACTAAAGCCTTGAAGCAAATGATCCATTAAAAATATTGGGGAAATATTTAGCCAATCCTAGGGGGGGAGGGGAGCTTGACTTCAAGTAGGCCTAAATTTTCAACTTACCATAATAAATGTCATTCCAAATGTAATCGAACAATAGGTCTAATGATGCTCGGAAGTGCACTAAAAGATCAAGGTCAATGGGTCAAAAGTTAAGGTCTCAGCGTGATATAACGGGTGCAAAAATTTATTAAATTATCAATAACTCTGTCGGGAATTGCTCGATTTCGCTTAAATTTCGTACGGACTTTGATCACGTGACACTTGATGTACAACAAATTTTCAAGGTCAGGGAGTCAAGGTCTCAGCGTATCACCAGCAAAAAATCGTTACATTTCACAAACGGTTGGGTATGGGTTAACTAAATTTAAGCTTTGTGAAAATATAGTACCAAATAGTAATAGTTTATAAAGTGAAACATTCAAATCGCAATTACACCGCCGCGGATTGCTCGATTTCACTCATATTTGGTACAGAGTTTCATCAGGTCACAGGTGATACACTACAAACGTTCAAAGTCAAGAGTCAAAGGTCAAGGTCACAAAGTCAGAGGTCAAGGTCACAGTGTGACGTAACGTATCAACAGTAAAAGCGCTATAAGACGGCAGCGGATAGGTTGAGCGACTTCAAACTTGGCATGGGCGTCGTAATTTAAACGGATGAGGACTGGCGCGGAGTCGGCGGCCTCTAGTTGCAATGCATCCAAAATGTCCCATCATCTCCGGGTAAGTGGGGGTACGACTTCGCTTCCTGTAAACAAGGGCTAATTTTGTTGAAATTTGTTCGACTGGTTCTTCAATGTTTGTCCGCGGGGCCGCATAAAGGTTAAATCTACTTTGGAATTCCGATCAAATCCAAGATGGCGGATGGCACCCAAATTGCGCAAAAGATGATTGTTAACTTAATTTCACATTCCTTAATTTGAATTTTCCAGCCGTGCAGCGAGCCCCGCGAAAAGCCTATAACCTTGAAATATTGACTAAGATATTTCGCCCGTCTCTTCCATAATTTTTACAGGAGGCGGAATGAAAATTGTGAAATTTCAAATTTGCTTCGATTTTCGACCTTTGAGTCCCCCGTTTTTAGAAACGGAGCAACTTATCTGTAGGGCCTAATCTTATAAATCGGAGAGCACCGATGACCTGATCTGTGTCCTCTCAAAGTTTAGGTTTGGTCCCCATCTCTGCGAAAATGGAGCTACGATTTTTCCACGGAAAAAAAGGCCGGGGAAAATGTATTCTACTAGCTGACTGCATTTGTACGAGGCGGATTCCTGCTGGTGGCGGATGTAGTTAGCCTAGCGTACATACTGCTGAATAACGCTAACGCTGTGCAGTGACCTGTTGTGATATTTGTAAATGTATATCCTGATACTGCTGCTGTTGCTGCTGAAATGATAGTGATGGCGCGTCTACACTGTAGCTCCACACGGCCCGATTGTTTCATTATGTTTCATCATAATGGCGCTTCATCAAAAACATTTAATAATAATAATAATAATAATAATAATAATAATAATGTTTCATCAGAAACATACGTTACGCAAAGAAACAAATCGATGTCATTTGGCATGTCTGGTAAGTGGTTTCAGATGATATGGACAAGGATTATATAGAACATCGCAACCTTGTTAGTGGTCACATCGAGTTGTTTGAAATCGGAAAGAGTATTGTGCTAATTTGAATGTTAGGCCTACATTTATGTTACGCCGCGTAACTAACGTTTGTTTATAATGTTTTGTTTAATGCAAACTGGTATGTGATGATAGAATTCGTATTCCCATATAGTACGAATATTTTCAATTTTCAAGTATTTACAAATATTAAAATTGCCGACGAATATTAAATATTCTTTGGCAGTTTTTATGCATTTTAAGTGAACATCCGGAATAACTGTACAGTTATTTTTACACAGCAATTAGAGCAGGCCCGTAGCCATAAATTTACCAGAGGGCGGGTTTACCATTCGCGTCCAATATGCTGGCGGCCTTTTTCAGTCATCATCCTTTCACTTTTTAAACCTAAATATGCTCTTCATTACTCTTGATTAATACTGCGGCCTGCAAAACGCAGACCCAGTAAATTTTACGGTTGTTTTTCTGGGGAGAGTTAACCCCGATAACCCGATTGCCTACGGGCCTGGGAGCAGTTACAGAAATTAACTAGGAAGAAATTTTACTTAAACTAACAAAATAGAACCATGTAGACGTAGAACGTAGAACAATGATACAGGTATAGACAGACGGGCAGGGATTACAGGTAGTGTATAGGTGTAAAGTAAATAACTAAGGGCAGCAACTATAGGAGAGAAAGAGAGCGAGCAGCAGCGCAAGAAGGCGTGTTCTCAAAGTCTTGTAGCCCAGTGTTGGCGAAGCTACAGGCGGCTTAAATTGTCACGAGCTGGCGACGGGAACGAACGTCTGGGGCGGCTGCATGGAAACTGGCACGAACGTCGGTGGTCTGGTGGCGAACGGAACACGAGTCGTCGCGCTGGTTTGTCTCGAGGTGGCCGGATGGCTTCTCTCAGTGTTGGCTGGACAGCGCAACCACGAGTGGACGTCAGCGTGCAGTCGTCGATGTCGGGATGATAACGGGCCGGTGTGAGCACTGAGCACCTGCACCGGTCAGCGTATACGGGGAAATACAGTTACTGAAAAACAGTCGTAATGTATAATCTCTTATTGCATGACCTACTTTGGCGCTCCTATCTCTAGCAGTGTGTCTAGAGTGAGTTAACGGATCATAACTCACTGCAGACAGCTTGTCTGTAGTGAGTTACGCACCAGAGCACAGCGTGCAACAAATAGGCCTAGCAGTCGCTGCAACAGCCACGGCTGAGCGCGCACAGCTGATCCGTCGGTAGTTACATGGCGCGTCATGAAAACTAACTACAACACACGCTGACGACGGGCGTGCGCGACTGTATTCGCTGCAAAAATGCACTAAAACTTTTCATACATCTGCGCATTAGTAGCAAAAGTGTAAACACTCGATTCGCGACGTAAAATCCAGCAAAGTGGCGCAATAAATAAATTGAAACACGAAGCAAAACTCTCTTAATACGTCAAACATTGCGCACGCGCGCAGAACTGGTAGCATTCAGTTGAGTGTGTACAACTTTTAGATTGGGGTCCCCCAACTTTTAGGTTGGGGGACCAACAATGTATTGGTCCCAAAACTTATTGGCCGTAGTTTTCAAAAAGCAAGAAATTTCACAGCAATTAGTCACCAGAATGCAGGATTTAGCATCTGAATTATCCAAAATTTTCCGGGAGTAATACCCCAGGACCCTCACAGCAGGAGGGGGCGACCCCCTCCCGCACCCAACACCCAGCTCGGCCTTTGACCGGGCGCGGGGCGCAAGCGCCCCGGTGTTGGGACCCAAACCTTGGTCCCCCTCAACTTTTCAGCCGTGGTTGCGCCCCTGGTGTACTGTACTTTGATCATCGCAGACCAACGTACGCACGTACCACACTAGGCAGAACAATCACAGGCTGCGTTTACAGTCATGAAATAAGTAGGTTACAATTTACAACACTGTCTGGGATGAGTTTGCTCGTATACACTCGCATAACCCGATACTCCAGACAGTGTTGTAACCTATATTTCACAACAGAGCATAGTGTGTGCTGTATGTCGACTCAGAAGTCAAAACGTACTGAAACTGAAAGTCCGGGCCAACCGAGTCTACTGTGCGAGCCGCAAGCGGCGCGTGCGCGGGAAAGACAGACAAGCAGAGAGACACATCAACAGCCAGACATACCTAGAAGTTACAGGTATCGCTGTGCCAAGAGCATCCGTACTGCAACGAGGTTGGCACACTAAGGAATCACGCAATACTCTCCAATTTGACAAGGGACAACTCCCAACAATATTAAAGCTGAAGTCACGAGTACTCGTTCTATGTATGTGCTATCACACTGTAACACATTTTGTAATGTTTTTTATGCCAAGATAAATAAATTCTAGGGTACACTGAGTAGCGATAGGCTGATATGTGCAAAAGACGGTTTACAGCGTCACTATTGTGGACGCAGTTTCATGCAGCAACTTATAGCCAGCCGGAGGAAATAAACAACGACCTGCATCGACAGACAGTACAGCAGTGTGGTCTGCGCTCTGTATCCGTTTGCCACAAGCAAGTATAATCTGTGTTATATGTTGTATTCTACACTCTACATAACCCTTGCTGAGTCAATCAATGACTTTTTATCAACATATCGGCAGCCTTGCCCCCGCTTGATTCTAAGATGTTATTAAACTTCGACTCAGATTACACACCCAATTTTATCATAGACCCTGTCGATATCGACGTGCGTCTTGCAAGAATTAAAGTTCACAAAGCTCATGGCCCGGATGGCATTCCTAATTGGCTTCTCCGAGACTTCAGCTCATTACTCTGTCAACCGCTAGCAGCTATCTTTAATGCCTCGATCAGAGAGGGATATTTTTCCCCGATATGGAAATCCGCAGAAGTAGTCCCAATTCCTAAAGTCCGACCACCCACTTCTATATCAAACGATCTACGACCCATTTCGCTATTGCCAACCACTCGAAGCCATAGTTAAAGATTGGTTAATGCCAACTCTTGAACCAGTGTTAGACGACGCCCAATTCGGTTCTCGCCCCGGCAGGTCAACGCGCTTATCGCGATTCAGCATAAATGGTTGACAACACTGGACAAAGGAGGCTCCGTCCGAAGTCTTTTTATAGACTCTAGGAAAGCCTTCGACCTTGTTGATTATAACATTTTGATTACTAAACTAAAGTCATTTAGCATACCAAATTGCGTCTTACAGTGGTTTGGATCATATTTGTCGTGCCGCTGACAACGTGTCAAAGTTAACCGTCATGTTTCCTCCTAGAAATCGTTAAACGGCAGCATGCCGCAGGGTTCTCGGTTAGGACGCTGTCATTACATTCATTGTCACGATCAACGACCTGCGAGCTCCCTGCGAATCACATTAATACATTGTCGGAATTGATACCCTCATCGTGTTTCACAAGTGATATGCCGCAGATCTGTGACTCAGTTCTGTTTTGGACTACTAATAATACATGCAGATAAACACATCAAAAACTAAAGAAATGAGTTTTGGCTTTGTTAGTACAGCTAATCTTTCACTTCTGTCCACATCAGCAGGCTCAGTCGAACGTGTTTCTTCCTGTAAATTGTTACTTTGATGCCAGTCTCTCATGGTCTGTTCACATCACTGTCATTGCCGCCAAAGCCAGCAAACGACTATATTTCCTGAAACAGCTCAAGAGAGCGGGGGTTCCTGCCCAACAACTTCTGCATTTTTACGCCACAGTAATTCGATCTGTTCTCGAATATTGTGCCCCAGTCTGGCACTACGCCATCACTCGATCACAGGCTGAACAGTTGGAGTCAATACAAAAGTGTGCTATTCACATTATTTATCCTTTCACTCGGGGCATGTCATATTCTAATATATTGTTCGTCTCTGAACTTATCTCCCTTGAATCCAGGCGTAACCAACTTTCAAGGTCATTCTTTCAAGATATCACTCACCCATCCTCTTCCCTCTATTTTATTCCCCTTTCACGTGATACGTCTGTCTTGTCTCGCCTTAGAACGGCCACACGGTTTGCCCGTCCTGTCTCACGCACCAAAAAATATAATATTGCTCCTTTAATAATTACGCCTTAAATCATCACCAGGTTCCATCCTGTGACAGGTAGTGGGCTTGACCCTTCTCTTCATTTCGGTTTAGGTTTATTATGTTGTTTACATGTTTTTAAACCTTTTCTTGTTTTATCAAGTTGTTCGGCCTTTAGGCCGCAAGAGTGTCAAGGGTGTCATTAAATACTTGTGTACTTGTGTACCGTGTCTCAAAAAAAACATCCCCAGCATTCTTAGCTGTAACTCGAGAAAGCATTGTCGGATTTTCATAATGTTTGACACACATGTTACCGAGAAAGTAAGCAATGAGCAGATGCTATAGTTTCCCACCACACCTAACTAGTGCTTCCGCACTACTTGAGAAAAAGCAGTAGTTCAGAAATAGCATCATTTCACTCCAATGCTGTATCACTGCTTTGCCAGTTTTAAGCAGCCGCTGCTAGATTTCTTCAAACTTGTTGACTCGCGACTCATACTCGTGCTATTGTATGACTCTCTGAATCTTATAATCAGTGGGCTTCACCAATCACATCTGGCTGTTGGGGTCATAGGTCAGAAAAAGTGAAGTTCAGAGGTTTTGACTATGTTGCATACAAGATGTGCCAGTGCGCTGTCTTAATGAAAGACAAAATTATTATCCGCATTGTGTTTGGTAGCTATTAACATTTCGTTGAGATGGTAGAACACTTCAATAATGCTATCGATTGATATGCAATTCATGCTCTGGACTTTGCGCTCCTAAATCTCTAGAAGATTTAGTCATTGACGCTGATGATAAACTTTTTAAATTATATTTTATACAGTAAACACCACGTTTTACATACTATACTTCCTAGTCGTTCAGATTTTAACTACAATCTTAGGCCAAGGCGTCATAACCTTGTGCTTACCGCAAAAAGTTTATCAATAACCGATAGAGACTTTAATTTACCAGAATGATTTACAAAGACATTTACTGATGACAATACACCTTTACTTTTACTTAATTTTACTGTTTGTATGCATGTTTAGATCTAGGCGTTATTTTTAACATGGTATATTATTTCATTTTACTAATGTACCCATTCACTCTGTCTCGTTGCGGTTTGTCAACTTGTATTAATAATGTTCTGATTGACTGACTGATTGATTGATTGATTGATTGATTGATTGATTGATGCTTGATAAGGAAAAAACTACCATTCATTGACATGACATTCTTCACATGGCACCCAAGCGGCCTGACACGACGGCAGATATGGGGATCGCTAAGTATGTGCCAAACAGTTAGCTGAATGCCTCGTTCCCTTTCTCGGTCTTATTTGGTACACACATCCTATCGTTTTATGAATGAAAAGTAGTCTAACAGTGATTAGGTGATAATTCCGATGTGACTTGTGTGTCCGCTGGCAAATAAACATGCAACATTTACGTGAAAAGATACAATTTCCGTCTTTTCAGTTTGGAAAGGTAGCGCAGGAGCACTAGGTGGAAAAATATAGCATCTTTTGATTGCTTACTCTCTCAGTAATATTTCTACCAAATAGTATAAAAATCCGACAATGCTTTCGCGAGTTAGGCCTATACCTAAAAACATCGGGGATGTTTTTTGAGACACACTGTAGTAAAAAAACCCACGCTAAAAAGGTAGGCCTAACATTGCAAGAATAAATAAACTAATGAAATGTTAAACATTGATGATCAGATGTAAAACAGTCGACAAGCCATTCCTGTGAAGCAAGGCAAAATTCGACCCTCCATAATTTTGTACTCCTTCGACTGATCACTATCAAGAAAAACGGCAAATATCAATGTAAAAAACTTATCAGTTTATAACACAGTGTAAGGGCGACATATAAGTCACGCCTTTAAAACAGCAAAAATCAATGTGTTTGACACCATGGGCAAAAGTCCGTATGTGCCCTTACAAGACGAGCTACAGTGTTGATCAATTTTGTAGTACATGTGATATCAGCCAATCTTGAAAGGTAGGCTTTTAGCCGGTTCTCAATTTGCTGGTTCTTGCTAGCAGCTCGTTTTGTAAGGGTATATCTCGACTTTTGCACATCATGGGGTCAAATACAATGATTTTTTTCTGTTTTAAAGGCGTGACTTATAATGTCGACTGTGTTATAAACTGATGTTTTTTTTGCATTGATTTTTGCCGTTTTTTAATCATTAGTGATGTAACTGCAATGAATCTAAGATGTTGTCTGTCGCAGTGATGGAGAAAGTGCAGTGTTGAGATTCATAACTGCAACAAACCCTCAATACCTTACTTTCGCGTCTTTTGGCGAAAAATAGTGGAAAATATTAAAATTTTCCGTTCATACTGCAAAAGTGATGCAGACGATGCCAAAACAGCGCCTCTGTATCTTCGGACTTTATGGCGCTATACAAATGCTGTTATTATTATTATTATTATTCTGGCCCATTATCGACAGTTCCAGCTTGTATGTCACCAGAGTTATACGCGGTCAAGGTGCTGTTTTACGCCGAATCGGTGGGCGTGGTCACTTCCGGTTACGTCGCAAAGATGGCGGTCAAACCATTCGATCCGCCATTGCCGAAAACTCCCCGCTATACGCAAACTGCACGGTTCTATCTTTTATAGAAACGCAGTTATTGCCGGTTGAAGTTTTACATTGCGGGAATAGGGAATTTCGCGTATTTTTGCGAAAAATAGTAGAAAATATTAAAATTTTCCGTTCATGCCGCAAAGATTATGCAGACGATGCCGAAGCACATTTTCTGCCCATTATCGACAGTTCCAACTGCTATGCCACCAGAGTTACACGCGATCAAGGTGCTGTTTTAGGCCTACGCCGAATCGGTGTGCGTGGTCACTTTCGGTCACGTGACAAAGATGGCGGTCACACGTGTACGTACCATTCGATCCGCCATTGCCAAAACCCCCTGCTATACGCAAACTCCACTGCTCTATCTTCTATAGAACCAGAGTTATTGCTGATTGAAGTTTTACATTGCGATAATAGGAAATTTCACGTTTGTGTGCGAAAAATAGTGAAAAATATTAAAAATTTTTGTTCGCACCCCAAAAAGGACGTAGATGTCGCCGAAACACGTCTTTTGAGCCATAAGACACGACAATCAGTCAAACGGTGTGACCTCTACAGGTGCGCAAGGAATAAAAAAAAGTAACGGGGGCGTAAAAACATAGACACGGATGATGACAATTTCACGTATATGCATGCACCCTCGCCCCGTTCAGGGTAGAAACAAAGTTTGCATGCGGCGTGAGGTTCCCGACTTAATCACCCCTATCAAGTTTGATGTCGATCAGATGAGCGGTTTTCGATCCATGTTCCATTGACAAGGCTAGTCGCCTTTACAACAGTTCTGCACTACCGTGCAGACTGTGATGTGATTAATTGACTGAGTCCGCATTCCCTACTCTGGTGCCAATTTTAGTTGACTTTCCGGTGAACAGGTGAAATATAATCTCTCTTTGACTTTCTGTAGTGTATCTTCTCGTACAGTCGCCTGGACGATAAACCTGTGAATGAATCTGCACCAACAGGGGCTCAAAACGCGTGGTATTAGCCAAGGAGATGCCTTTTGTATGTTTCGTTGAAAATTTACCCGACCTCACTACACCTAGCCCCCAAAATTACAAAATTTTGCACAATCGCTGAAAAGACGCATAAATCTTGGCGTAAGCGCCACCAAGTCGTAGTCGAATAAGAAAGAGTACATAGAAAGCTCAACTTGTGTGGCACAAATTGGACCGGAAGTAGAAATATGACCGATTCTGCGCAAGCGCAGTAGAAAAACCGCCAAACGGCTGAAATGTAAAAACATGATTCAACTGCGCCTAGGAAATCAGAACGGCCCGGGTAACTTAAAAGTGGGGTCAAATTTTAAACCGGAGTAGAAATGTGGCCGTTTCTGTGCATGCAAAGTAAACAAGATGCTCAGCTATCACAGAGATACCGCGCTGCACGGTGCGTTATAGTTTTCGCCAAAAGCAGAAGACTGGAACTGGGAGACAATATTTACGGACATTATACACTGTGTTCCAAAAAAAGTGACGCCAAAATTCAAATCACTATAACTACGGCATATCTTACCAGAATTAAATATCCTCCTAGCGGCTTTAATTATCATCTTTCCGGTGTAAACGTTGCAAATTTCAACTAAATCCACCGCACAGTTTCTGAACAACAGCTGTTTTAAAAATGGAACTCAAAAACAGAAGTTTCCAATAT
>Ga0049105_1001621_pt1 | contig 10302 bp, 10 predicted proteins | sample WorMetvaBAHAMAS1_FD_61260 | JGI IMG/M metagenome (GOLD analysis project Ga0049105, IMG submission 61260) | Worm MetaG Olavius vacuus BAHAMAS.1 | ecosystem: Host-associated > Annelida > Digestive system > Unclassified | place: Germany: Marburg | collected 2013-04-09 | reverse complement strand
TTGTGGCGTGTAGCCTTTACGATAGCCATCTTGACGGGCTGATTTGACGGGCCGACTAGACAGGTTGTGGCGTGTAGCCTTTACGATAGCCATCTTGACGGGCTGATTTGACGGCCGACTAGACAGGTTGTGGCGTGTAGCCTTTACGATAGCCATCTTGACGGGCTGATTTGACAGGCCGACTAGACAGGTTGTGGCGTGTAGCCTTTACGATAGCCATCTTGACGGGCTGATTTGACGGGCCCACTAGACAGGTTGTGTTGTAGCCTATACTGTTGATGGCTTTTTCGTGTGAACAGTTTACATTCCATCCATCCGTGGCATTTTTCTTACTTACTTATCTCGCTGATAATTTGCAGTCATTACATTTACTTGCAGTAGTTAAATATTGTGAATTATGTGTCTATTAATGCATTGTAGAATCATTTTCACACTCGGTAGAAGAAAGAAAGACAAGGTGGTATACTGTGTACTGTATATCATACGTATGTTTTGGTTATTGTTCTTTGTATGTTTTATGCTTTTATAACATTTTGTTGTGTGTTTTATGTGTGGTTAACTTATGGTGTCATAATAAATGAATGAATGAATATAGCATTTTGTAATCGTTTCTTAAAGTTGCTGCTCCAACGCTGTTTACTGTGTGTGTAAGTTTGCAAAATATATGTTTTTTTTGCTAGCAGAATGCATTGAACACTTAACAGTGGCACAGTTGTAGTGTTTAGCAAAGGATATACACATGTACGAGATTATTTAGTTAAAACATGGTGCATTTCACAGATTTGTAAAGTACATTAACACTTCATGACAATAGTAAAATTTCAATATTTTAGTATTGTACAAGTCACATTGTCATGCTGTAGTCACAGTTTTGCTGGACTACTTTGCAGACAGTTTAACAAGTGTTAACAAGTGTTTTTACTGTCAAAATGATGCTGAGCTGATACTGCATTGTTAGTGATAATGATTTTCATGATAATATTGATGATGAGGATGATGATGATGATGATATCACTGTTGACAGCAGTGTTCCTGGTCTAACTTTGGATGCTGTTGATACCAACTGTTCTCATGGTGCGTAAGTTCATGGTTTTCATTTGTTACAAAACTAATCTTGTAATTTTGTACTTTTTTACTGTGCATTGCAGTACATTACAGTTTCCAGTTCATAATAATTTTTTGCTTTCAGTGCTATATGCACGCAGCCTAAAACATTGTGCACAAGTAACCTCTAACGAGGCCCTTGGGTGACCTGGCATGGGGGTCCTGGCCTTAACTCTGGCAACTACTCTGCATTGCTCTGTCATTGTCATTGACATTGTCATTGACATTGTCATTGACATTGACATTGACATTGACATTCTCATTGACATTGTCATTGACATTGTGATTGACATTGTCATTGGCATCGACATTGTTATTGTCATTGGCATCGACGTTGTCATTGTCGTTGTCATTGACATCAACATTGTTATTGTCATTGACATTGTCATAGACATTGTCATTGACATTGTCATTGACATTGTCATTGACATTGTCATTGTCATTGACATTGTCATTGACATTGTCATTGACATTGTCATTGGCATCGACATTGTTATTGTCATTGGCCTGTGAATTATTATATTAGTTTTTCCTGTGAGTTAACAAGCAGCTGTTCCTTGCGTTTTGCATCGTATGTCGTGGTTGCCAGTCTCTGCATTGTCAGTTGATAAGTTGACACTTGACAGCAGTGATCTCTCACAGTGATCAGTGCATGTGAGACAGATACCGGTGACAATGTCTCTGATGTTTTGCAGACACAGGCGGCCTTGCTCTTGTCAACGGCCATGCATCGATACATCCCGGAAAGGAAACGTTGGATGAATTAGCAGACAAAGAGAGATTTTTCAAGGTAATTCTTTGTACTGTATGAAGGTGCAGTTGTGCTTCTGTCGGCATGCACCACAATGAGTGCATGTCAATGTTACTGTAGGCTGTTAGCTTCCTATGAGGAACAGGTTACATCATGTCATCATTGTGGCAGTAACATTGATTCAGAATGGCACCTCTGGTCTCCAGCAGCGCCGTGTCAAAGGAAGTCAGGTCATTGCTATTGTTCACCGTACAGACATGATGTAACCTGTTCCTCGTGACATACAACTAACTGTGCTGTCACTAATGTAGGAAATGAAGAACGACGGCAAGACGACACTGGATTATGGTCGCCTGCTACAGGACATTGATAAGTCCGCAACTGAAACATCGAGTCTTAAAGCTACTCACGACCACCAACAAGGTGAGTATGATTGATAGCTGTAGTTGTATTGAGTGACTTACTCTACCATCTCCGTGTTGGTCCTTTTAACCACTCTGTGTTGTAAGTACTGTTTAATAATTTATTTAATACTCAAGTTAGCATCGGCAGTCAGCCTGTCAGTTTTTGAATGCAACTCAAACGTGGCACTAAATAGATATTTTGATGCATTGAACTAAAAGTGCATGCAACTACATGCAACTTGTTTGTCTGTGGAGTCAGATCTATGCTAGTCATCCTTCCTTGTTTGCTTGTATGTACACTAATCGCCAACATTTTCCCATCTTTTAGGAAATAGGCGTCGAGGAAAATGATGGTGATGTCAGATTTTAGACCAGAAGTGGAAATACAGCCTTTTTGTGCATGCGCAATGAAAAATACGCAATATAATCCTTATTTATGGCCGAATGGCTGAAATTTCCGCATCTTAAAGGAAATCGGGGTCAAGAAATACGATGGTGATGTGAGATTTTAGACCGGCCATTTTTGTGCATGTGCAATGAAAAATATGCAATATAACCCTTATTTATATCCGAATCGCTGAAATTTGCACGTCTTAATGGAAATCGGGCTCGAGGAGCATGATGGTGACATCAGATTTCAGACTAGAAGTGGAAATACGGCCATTTTGTGCATCTGCATGATTATAAGAACAGTTTGTTTATTGTGGATGTGGCTATGGGCCAGATACCACGTTCCACAGAACGTATTTCTACATGTAGTTGCACATTATTATCTGTGGTGTGTCAATTGCAGCAGCTACACAGTCTGTTAATATGCCGCAGAATGTCATCTCTAGCCCGGTATGTTCACGTGCTATTTTCTCGTGTGATATTTGTTTCATTTAAATTGTGCATTATCATGCTTAATCTGTGACGAATATTCTTGTAGTCGGATTTTGTAAAACTCTGGACTAATGCCAGTACTTTTGTATTCATTCATCACGCCTGCCTTTGTGCAGCATTGTCAATCAAATATGTGCGGTCTTCATCTGGTCTCAACCAGTTTCAATAATTTTTGCACCATTTTAACAATGTACAGACCGCGATGTACATGGTGACATTTTGCTTGTTTTTTTTGTTTTTTTGTTATTGCAGCATGAACATTTTTTGTAAAGTGAGATGGTATATGGTATCATTACAATATGAGCATCGTCAGTTGAAACAGTACACATAAACTGTCTCTTATTTACTGTCATGAAAATATGTACATTAAAACATTAAATTTCTCAGATATCAGCCCCCAGCAGTATGGTATAAAATCTGGTCAGTAATGAGTAGTTTAGCCAAGTGGAAGTTGATATGAATACATGGTGTGTAATAGCATTTGACTGTGGCAACAAATAATGAATGGGGTGTTTTAGGTCTTAATAGACAGGACATTTTAGATCTTAACAGACAGCATGTTGTGCATCTTTAACTTTTCTCTTTTTTTGTCTGAACATGTTATTACAACACAGTGAATGCTGCTTGTTTAATAAGAACCTACGGCCTGCATAACATGCCTTCAGACGTTACATTTGTACTGCATTGTAATTGCAGTTGCAATGTGAGCTCTGTGTGTCACGTCATGAGTTGAGATGTAGCATGTGTGTCATGTCTCTGACAGTTCTGTGCTTCTGTTAGACCAGAGTGTCTTTTTGCATCTTGAACGTAAGTAAGTAAGTAAGTAGCCTTTTATTCAGTATGACAATCGCACACTGTTACAAGGTGGAATAACAATGAAATACACAAAATACAGAAAATATAAAACACAAAGCATAAAACGTGCAATATGAACTGATAAAAACAAAAGATGACTATTAGATAAATATACATATTTAAATAAACTGATTGATATAAGAGTTTTTAAACTGCGAATATTGAACAGTGGGAAGCAGGTATGGATGTTGCCTCTTACGTGTGTGTGTCGTGTAATTCTATGTTTGTATCTTGTTGCATTTTGAACATTTCAGGTTTTAGCTCAGCAACATGGATCTGCTGCAGTTGAGCCATCAAGAAATATGCTCTCTCAAGGTGGTGAAAAGTTAATATATGTCTTTGCATCGTGTATTATCATATAGTGTACTGTGTGCATGTAGACGAACGTGTTCAGGGTATGTTTAAAGCTACTGTTGCCAACAGCGGCGTCTTTTTCAGTTTTCAGGCAGTGAATTGCAGACCAACACCAACGGCCATATGTGCTGAGGCGTGTACAGGGTTGCGCCATCTGATCTCACCACAGAATTAAGGGACGGAATGGAAATAAACCCAGGCCCAATTCCACAGATATTGTCTTAAGATTTATTCTAAGATATGTCTTAAGACAAAAGTTACGACATCGTAAGATGATCTTATGACATATCTTAGGATAAATCTTAAGACAATAGTCCTATCTGTGAATCCAGATTGGGCCCAGTTGTCTTAAGACATCTAAAAGGAGATCGTAACATGTTGTCTTAAGAAAGGTCTTGAGATTGTCGTAAATGTTCTGTGAATTCGCCAGTTGTCATAAGACTTAAGGTTCTCCTAAGGTCGTATGTGAATTTGGGCCCTGGGCTACAGCCCCTTAAAATTTGAATCCTACACACAGCCCTGCATATGTACTTCAGACCAATGCAGCTCAGTGTGCAGAAGCCACAGTCAAACTTGTTTGTATTGCTGCCACATACAGCATCATGAGTTTACAGTCTGTCACACTTTCTGAATCCAGCTTGTACACAAACATTAAGAACAACTGATGTTGTCCCACAAGATGTATCTCTACATCAGCCAGGTATAACACACTGACAAGCATTTGATGCAGCTAGCTGTAGCGATAACAGTAGAAGTTCTAGAGATGATGTACAGAGATATTGTAAAAATCGTCCCCAATATGAGCTATAATGTGTTTGGTGAGATGTTAAACGTTGCTCAATCTAGAGATGATGACTTGAGTGGCGTGTACAGTTCACATTTTGACACAGTTATTATGCTTTGGTGGCATCTGAACCAACACAGTGTTTTGGCCGGCTGAAGCTGTTGTGTAGGTTGTATGTGTGTGTTTCATATTTAGATGCTAAAACATTCTAAGATCAATTCACGAGAATGAGTTTGTGAATGCTGTGACATCAGTGTCTCTACAGGACTCACTCGACTCAACGTTGGACAATGAAAAGAAGGCTCACACGGTGCCTCGAACCAGCGGAGACATGGACACCATCCCGGAGATGACTGGAGAGAGGACGACCACTACGCCTGGAAACACCGAGGCTCTGGAAGTGGAGTCGGAGGGTGATGAGAGTTCTGATGACGTTGAGAATGGCCGCGTAGCTGTGGCCAGCAGCAGACGACCGAGCACTATCCAGATTGGCTTTACATTGCCGAATGATCACGATGTCACTAATACTCATTCCAGTAACATGTCCGCCAAAGATTTTGCCGGCAAAACCACATCAGGTCAGCTTTATTCGTTTCTGTCAGTTGCACCCACACTTTGCCAACGAGTTTACAGTAAGTGATGATTTGAATGACAGCATAAGACAGGATGCAGTAAGCTTCACAAAGCAGTACTCATGGTGGCTGTACACATAAAGACGCAGAACTATTTTAATGTCGGTTTTTCTTGTTCGTCTGAGGCATTAGTAACCATACTCACAGTATCATGTATTTTATGACGTGAGATGATTGTTAGGGATATTTGTTCTGCCTTTACAAATTCCAGAATTGTTTGTGTATTTCTTTGCGGTAGTTTCTCAGTCTTAATTGTCAGTTGGCGTCAGATGAACCTGTTTGTTTGACAGCGTGTTATGCCGTCTGCACATCCGCAATAAAACTAAAATGAAAGAGTTGTACAAGTCTTGCAGGACTCTGTAGCATATTAGACACTGTTAGATTGTATTCATGCAGATATTGTTGCAGCCAGTCCACAGGCGTTGCCAGGGGATGCACTGGGTGCACGTGAACCCCCCCCCAGGGCAGAGAAAAAGAAATTTGGGGGCGTAATTTACACGGATAAGTTGTAAGTGCTAGCTCAGCAGTTGACTCATTGATCAGTTGACTACCTGGTTGACTGTAGGTCTGGCATACACCGACACTAGCCATGACATTGAAGCAGTCGACTCATTGATCGGTTGACTAACTGGTTGACTGTAGGTCTGGCGTACACCGACACCAGCCGAGACGATGAAGCAATCGACTCATTGATCGGTTGACTACCTGGTTGACTGTAGGTCTGGCATACACCGACACCAGCCGTGACGTTGAAGCAAGCGACTCATTGATCAGTTGACTACCTGGTTGACTGTAGGTCTGGCGTACACCAACACTAGCCGTGACGTTGAAGCAATCGACTCATTGATCAGTTGACTACCTGGTTGACTGTAGGTCTGGCGTACACCGACACCAGCCGTGACGTTGAAGCAATCGACTCATTGATCAGTTGACTACCTGGTTGATTGTAGGTCTGGCGTACACCGACACCAGCCGTGACGTTGAAGCAATTTATCGTGAGATGCGTAAGCTCGGTGTCACAAGTGGCACAACAACGGAGTTTACACTTCATGACTCATCAGGTGCCGATGGTACACGCAGCCGTCAAGGATCGGTCACTGATCAGCCCAAAACATCCACAAATGATGGATCTGATGCGGCGTTAAACAGAGTTGTTCTGCCACCTGGTAACTTGGGTATTTATGTATTTGTTTATTTAATTTGCTCTGAATCACAGATTTTATTACCCAAAGAGATTTAAATTGTCAGAAAAATGCCAAATCAGATCGCAACTGTCTTTCTTAGATCTTAGGTCTTTTTAGCATATGTCTGAAATCAAAATTTAAAGATGTATTAGTGAAATGGCTGATATTCATGATATTGTACTTAGCATTGTACTAACCCTCGTGGTACAGTCCAGAGTAACCTTCTGCTTGTGCTGATGTAACTGATGGATCACTGTGTTCCTGGCCATTGCTGTGGACGCAGAATGCTGCAGTAATTGAAAGATTACTGTTGGGGATTTCCAAGTCAGTTTTGGTTTCTGTTTTCAGACGACGACAGTGTGACTGTAAATCACAGGAAAACAAACGACATGCAGGTTCCTTCTGTGAGATTTAATGACCAGACGCAGGGTATGTGTTATTTGCTGCTAACATTTAATGATACTTTATGTAATTTGTAAAATATTATCATTTTCAGATGTGGAGAAATATGATTATAGAAATATAGAGTATATAGGGAGACTGACTGCATTGATTTAAAGTGCGTTCGAAAACCGACTTACAGCCATCTTAGTCTAGCACACCATGTAAACAAATCCAGCCGTTGAGCAGAGTAAAATCATTAGATGGTCCAAGAGTCCGTGGAATCAGTCCGGTAGGAAAGGAAAAGGTCTATGGAGGAAAGAGGATTTGCCGAAGAGCAAAGTCTTGAGTTCAGAATGAAATACTGAAGAGAAGATGCAAGTGGTGATAGTGAAGATGTTGAAGATGGAGATCAATAATGTTGTCTTAGCTGAGCTCACTCACTGGGCTCATGATGTAACCAGTCAGAAGCCATCTCGTCTGTGTGTCTGTGTTTGTGAGGCAGCAGTCATAACCACTGCATGTAGATTCTTGAACAAACTCAACGGTTGAGACGAAACATAACTGTTAACGATTAGTGCTAAAACAACCGAAATATTTACCTAAAATTAATGACGTTTTGGCAACGATTGTTGCCTTTTTTCAAACTGAAAACTCTCTGCTATTAGTGGCTACAGTCGTAGCCGCAGAGAGTAGTAAGTCGTCGTGTAGACGTGGGACAGCAGGAAGACCCCCTCGTCTCTGTTTATGATGACTTGCCCTTCCTGTCGGATTTTGACAGCCTCCCTGATCCACCGTGTTTTCTAGTCAATCACAGTCAAAGCAGAACAAACCTGCAATCACAGACCATGTCAACACAGAAAATCACATCATCGACTGTGAAGAGGCGACAGTTATCAGCCGGGAATCTGATTGGACAACTTGACTGTTTCTAATTATTGTTTGTGGTGCTAGAATATAGCCGCAGTGATACTCCACGTTCTGAGCAAGCTGACAGCACATCTCTCACTAACGAGGTAACATCAGTGTATTACACTTGGCGACTGGAGCAAGATCTCATTTAGGGCGAGTTGCACGAACGTTAATTAAAAGTTAAATAGCACTTAACTGCTTTTTAATTACTACATAACAAAAAAATTGTTGCATGAGATGTTCAGCGATACTTATGGTTAATTTACTGATTTATGCAACTTAATATTTAAGTGCCATCTGACAGCTCAGTTATTACTGTAATTATTTGCATGTGAAATAGTTAGAGTTTTGATAATATCAGTCAAACTGAACGTTCTACAGTTAAAATTAGGTTGTTTTGTTTCGTTGCAAAGTTTATGCAAAGTACTTAACGTCCACATTACGTCATCAACAGTCAATAAATAGTGCTGCACGGAATAAGGACACTTTAATTTCACTGACAGTTTCATACAACGAAATTACTTTAAGGGGGCGGAGGGGTGTTAATTGCTACTTAAAGACAAGTGGTACTTGGGTGAATGGCAATTTAAATGAAGTTCACGCAACCTGCCATCAGTATTAATTTGTGTAAATACTGGCAGCACCTCATCTTCTCTTGTGAATTACGTATGAATTCCATGCAGAACTGCAGAGTAGTGTAAACCATTTCAAATTTTAAAGTACAAGAGTCCAAACTACTTTGTGCTTAAATGTTGGTAATTGAAATTAATACTTAATATTGTTAGTTTCTGTGAAAAGTTGGCTGTAAAATATTGTAATGATGTGAGCCTTGCCTAACAGATCTGACAGTGTTGAAGTGTTGCATTCAGATTTGTACGTTCTGTGTCCGATGAAGTTGACTTGACTGTTTGTTATTTTGAAGCATGCTGATCGGCCGCCAAAGGACAGTAGTCGAACGTCATTGACCAGTCAAGTGCACGCTGAGCCTAAGCCCAGATCCGTAGCACCATGTGAGTTAGTTCTCTTAATAGATATTATCGGGGTTCATAGCATGCTTGAAAAATTCTTGAAAATGCTTAAATTTACGAGAAAAAAAATTTCCGGGCCCTTAAAAGTACTTTAAAACGGATGAGGTCCTTGAAAATACGTGAAAAGTCCTTGAATAGTAAACTGCACTATGTTAAAAGTAACATTTGATAATCAACTTCTGTATAATTTTTTCTGCAGTTCACCAGTACTTGAAGGCTTGTAGTTTGTACTTACACAAACAAACAGGCAGTGCAAACTGACACTCACTGCGGCAGGGTGGTGTGCCGGAAGGGGCTGTGCATTAATTAGGCAACTAGCTAATTTGTATGTTGTTCTTTACAGCCAGAACATGCTACCACAGTGGCAGTACTGGATAGAATATTTATCTAGTACTAACAACAGGGTCTCTATATATGGCCGCTGCTAATTTTGTTGTAATAACTAACGGAGGGGGTGCACGCTTACTGGAACAGCCGATATTGACCAATAGCGTGCCACGTGCATTCTTTCCGCGAGTTGCGATTGGTTGTAGATTATCGCTAAAAATAGACCGGAACTTGGAGGGGTCCTTATCCTTGGCTACATGAGATGATACAGCGTGAATAGGAGGTACGGCATCTGGTACTTCGTACAGATCTGTGCACACTACACGGCACATAATAATAGGATAATAGCCTTTTATATATTTATTATATACAGTATTTTTAAGTAAGTAAATATTGTTTCTCACACAAAGAAAGAAATGGAAACAGCAGTATATTGGCCATATTTTCCACATAATAAGATGCACTTGGCTTTTTGGCTGCAGATGTTATTTTACCAGAAGCTGTGAAAAATTATATGTAACGTGCATGGCAATGTAAATCACACTTACGTTTGACATCCTGTGCTGGTAGGACTCTGTATGGTGAGCATAGGCGGCGACAGCCATACAGCCGGGGCAGCACGTGCTGCCCCATAATTTGTACAGGACCAGCACCCAATGTAAAGTGCTGCCCCATATTTGGAATGGGATTAAATATAAATCGTC
>Ga0049105_1001620_pt1 | contig 10306 bp, 7 predicted proteins | sample WorMetvaBAHAMAS1_FD_61260 | JGI IMG/M metagenome (GOLD analysis project Ga0049105, IMG submission 61260) | Worm MetaG Olavius vacuus BAHAMAS.1 | ecosystem: Host-associated > Annelida > Digestive system > Unclassified | place: Germany: Marburg | collected 2013-04-09 | reverse complement strand
TACAGCACAGGCTTACAACGTCTAAAGCCCGTTCACACTGCGTACGGCACCATCTGCATGCCCATCAGGAAACTGTTAATGCATGGTCTTGGGCACGAGACGTAAATGGCCGAGACCGAGACGAGACGTTGGTACGTCTCGAGACCGTCTCCAAACCGAGACGTCAAGACCGAGACCACTGACCACAACCCTGACTTCAATTGACCTCACAGTAGTTGTTGCTGTTTAGACCATTAAAAGCTTAATTACAATAGAGTGCGTTAGGTTAAATAAACACCGCTTAAAGGCAATGGAACCCTCAAGTAATGTCCATCGTTGTTCTTTGTCAGTGGGTTACCATTTCGGTGCATGCGTCTTTTTAACTGGCCCACCCCACAAAACCCTCGTAGTACCCCCGTCTAAGCTACATCGCCACTACTGAACAATGACGGTTATGTTTGTAGAGCGACTTATAGTGCTAACTTCTACTAATTACGTTTATAATCAAAGCTGCCAATTGTTCCATATTGCTTAGTAGTTTAATTAAAAAACAGCAACTTATCGCTGTTGATATATTAAATTATTAATTAACTTTAAAAATTTCAGTAAATTACCGCGTGTTATGAGACCCTCTTAACCTCACTCCGCATCTGCACAACCATCCCTGGTTAATATTCTGTGTTCTATTTCATGTTTATTGTCGTTAAACATTTAAATTTATTTGTTCGCAACGTGTACGCGTGATTGACGCAGAGGAATTGATTGCTGGTTTTATTGTCTGTATTTTGTCGTCGTGTTGCTGTGTGATTGACAACGACTGAACGCTGTAAGTTGGCGTGTAGTCGGCGTCACGTCGAGGACGCTCGTCTAACAATGACGTCGACTCGGCACTGGAAATGACGTCACAGACCGCTCACGAAGACGACGATCGAGGATCCTCGCCGGCGCTCGACCGAGTGGATCGGCCCAACAAGCCGAAAGAAGCCGTCACGGACGGGGTCATCCGGCAGCTGATCGACCAGATCACACAGCTTCAAAGGGCAAGTGACACACACTCACACACACACATACCACTCATAGCACGCCACTGTCGCTGCAGCCGGCAATTAATCAGCGAACGAATATGTCTGTTATCTGCTAAGTCGGGACTGCAATTGTTCGCTACAAGCTAAGACAGAACATGCCTGCTGTTTCATGACGGCCAGTTCATGCTACGAATAATACGACAGTAAATGGACTTTTTCACAAGTAATATAAAAATCATTTCATCCGGCTGCATGGGATCGTAACTTACCGGAATGTAATACTGACGTACAGAATGACAATAACGAAAAGATTGAGTATCACGAAAGTCAGTGAATCATAAATCACTGTATGGCCTATACGCATCCACCCTGTCGTGTCATTTCGGATACTGTAATCGTTTTTTACTTACTTACTTACGCCGCTATATTACATGTCTAATTCTGTACGATAGCAAGTACGAAGCAGTCGAAGCACTGCCATTAGTACCGTGGCCACTGGCAATATATTTTAAGTTAAATTATTAATTAATTATTTTGTTCCTTAATGTGATGTGTATATCAATACGTTCATCTAAGCTCTTCGTCATTACTTCTACAAGTTATTTGTATGCGTTGAGATGCATGAAAACATGTCAGTTTAGATTCGACGATACGTCTACCAAATCTTAACCCAATTTTATTGAATCATATATACATACAGTAAATACATACATATTCGTTTATTAAATTAAGGTGCAGACATACTGCGACAACTGAAGTACATTGAAAAGTAAAAAATAACATCAATAATAAGAGTCTATAAAAAGTTGCCTAATAATAAAATTTTAGTCAGTGAATTGAGTCTGCAAGGTAATACAGGCCGAATCAACAAAAATAGTCAGTTCATCATGTACTAGTACTAGACAATAGTTGATTTCGGAGACGAGACATGAACTGAACGCACTGTTATCTGTGCAGGCAAACGGCTTTGTGACTAACAGAAAGGATGCGGCTACGCAAGTGGAGGCCGAGATGGTGGAAGTGCATCAGCAGCCAGCTTCAGCGACAAACGCAAGAAAAGCATTGCTACAAAGTGCTCAAAACTTATCGTTTGTACGCTTAGTTCGTTTCTTCGAGTTATGTACGAATAAAATCAGTTTCTGTTGTTTTTTTTCTTCACGAACTGATGACTAAACCATTCCCACAAAAAACGACGTATATTATGACCCACTCCCGTCCGAGTTTATTCGCATTTTATAATTTATATATTATGCTACTGTAAACAAAATGAAACGAATATGAACACGTAAACATTATTTCTTCTATTGTAATTAGCATCGTAAGAATACAATAGTTATTTACAATAACATATAATTAACGTATAATTAAATATATTAACACATAATCGAAGGGAGAAAAATGCCAACTTTGTGTATCATCGGTGAAGCATTAGATATCACAAATACTTAGTATTCTTACTCACACTTTAACTGCGGTTTGTCAGTTATGTATTACAGAATAAATAAATAAATAAATAAATAACAGCTACTACAAAGTCAGAACTAGTGAGTATTAACAGTTTACTTACTTACACTTAGACTTCAGCATGAAAGATTCGGAGTTAAAATAGAATGAGAGTGTGGGCGAACGCTGAAGACTAATGAGATGGATTTGGCAAGTTTGACGGGGATCAGGCGCTGTGGGTCGGCACATTTTAGCGATCTTCTCTTTGACTTTGGCAGAAGCTGTCGTTTGATGACGACGACGATTCGATCGATGACGTCACTTCCGCTCAGCCTGGCGTCATCAGCGACCGCCTACTGGCATACAAGCTGCGGCAGGCGACGATGCTCGGTCATCTGACTGACTACAAGCGACGTATCGAAGAACTCGACGTTGTGGTCCGTATTCTATTATATTGAAAGCACCTGCTGTCGTCAGTTGTTACAGTGTCATAGGACGTAAGGGAACCTCCTCCCCACCTCATATCCATTGTTTAAGGCTTTTCCCACCTCAAATTCTTTACAATGCTAGGGGAATGACAACGACCACTGACAGGGGGCAAAGCTGAATGTATTGTTCCCACCTCTAATTTTGTGGATTTGTTCACTTATATGCTCAGCTAAAGTGAATTTTTGTTCAGAAACTTCTCCCGCCTGCTAATTGTGTGTTACGTATTTGTACTTACATGTATACAATGTCACGTGAAAGTGCTTCCTTGTGTGAAAAATTTGACATATATATTGGTTGGTAATTTTGGTAGTAATAATGCTAAAGGAAATATACAAATGCTGTGTCAAATAAGTTTAAAGTTTTGTGTAATGTCGAGCAATAATCCTGTGAATAGTCCATTGCTTATGTTGTAGGCTATACGGTATGCATTGAACACCGTTGTACCGTACTTACTGTATAGTATCTCACTCTGTCGGTTGTCGATTGATGGTGTTCAGAAAGAGATGCATGAAGCTCAGATCAGTAAGCTACATGATGAGATGGCGCGACTTCGTGAAACTCTTGTCGAATGTCGAGGCAAAGAACGTGAGACACAGTCCATCGTTAACGATCTTCGAATGTCATTGACCGATCTTCAGAATCTGGTATGTCCCACCAAACCACGGCGCCATATTCAACGCTGTCCAATGTACTGCAGATCATTTTATTACATATTGCGGCTGGCTTACTGTAAATAAGTTGATTAAAATCCATTAAAGCACCAACTTTGTTCCTTTTGCAAAACGTATAGGCCAAAAATTAAACGTTTTTATCAGGCGAAGCGAAGATTCAAGAATACAACAGAATTTAGTAAGACTGTTAGTAGCAAAAACTGCATTAATCGTTGTTTTGTATGAGGCTTTAACATAAGACGAATTGGATTTTTAAAATGAAAAATAAACGTAACATGTATAGAATGAAAATAAACGGAAATATGTTTGCGGTGATGTTGCGAATATTAATGTGGCGTGTACACGCGTGAACATGTTCAAGATGTTCGTCGAACATGTTCGCATGTGTAAACGCCGCATAAGGACTATGATACTCGAGTAGCATAAATTAGCATAACAAGTTAATTTACACTAATATTTGCTGATCTTACTCTTTATTCACAAACTGCGGTAGTATACAGTTAACGTTGAGAACACGTAAATACACTGTAGGGTTGTATCATATTACAATTATGTATTTTCGGGATCGATGAAGGTTTTGAACACCTGTAAATCTATTTTCTAACTTCCTTTCACGCACTGTCCTGTCGCAGTGGACATCATGAGCTGTTTACCTTTGAGATGCAATGTTACAACATAGTCTAACATAGCTTTGACGCAGAAGGCGAAGAGGTTGATATCTGTTTCTGATCTAGTTTATTTTCTGCTTTGTGAGCTTTCTCGTTAAATTTTAGTTTCAATGTCGTGCGGTAGATTAAGCTTAGTTTTTGAGCGTACCAGTTGACTATTCGCATGCAGTATCATACGGTATCGTATCCTTGTTCAAGGCTTCGGTTTCAAACGTTTGACAGGAAGCCATTCATGCAGTAGTCTGTGCATTCGTTATTAAGTCGTTTGTTTCTTGAATAAAACATTTTCTGTGCAGCGTTATCGTTGCGATAACTACGACGACTACCAACCTTCAAGAACTCTGCGCTCCTCTACAGCGTATCAGCTCCAACGTCCGCCACTCACTACTTCTTTGGCTGATCGATCGTTCGCAGTCGCCGCACCTACTGTCTGGAACTCTCTGTCACTGTCTAGTGTCTACTAGATATGCTAACACTTTTGACACATTTAAATCTCGTCTAAAACCTGAACTGTTCATGTCAGCATACACTACCTAGTCGGTTTCAGCGCCGATTCGCTTGCGATTTTATGCGCTTTACAAATGTACTTTAAATTAGATTAGATACAGTCGATCACCGGCATTGAATGTGACATATGGCGGCACGACCACTAGCCAGCTGTATTAAGCGGATTTAGTAGATTGTCAGATGAACCAAGACAACATCGGTGAACATTGATAGTGGAAGCTGCTGCTGCTGCTGCAGTTGCTGCTTGGCAGCCGTCTGATGATGAAGCTGAGGCGTGCAGTCAGCCGATGCGAACCGATAACGCCTACCAGCAGGGTTGGCGCTGTGTGGCTGCTGTTACTTCTGTCACATGCAGTACGCTCGTTACACAACCGTCGCCTTGCCAAGACTCCTACAGCAGACGACACGCCTCAGCGCGTTGCCGTACATATTACGCCGAACTGCTGTGTTCAGCCCAAAACGTATTTAGCATCGTCTGCTCTGCTCCTGCCTACGGGCTGTTGACTTTCGACGATCAAGCGATACCGCCTAAATAGTTTCATCATGTGCCGTTAAGCAACTAGGCACACACTCACTTATATATAAAGGGACATTGTTTACTACGTACATTTATTCACCATGAAGGTAACACACAACACAATGATAGCTTAACTATAAACAAGAAACTCATCAGGAGATGAAATAACGAACGTGAACTTTCTTTACGACGACATCGTACACGTACTACAAAATACAATAGACTGGCGCATAAATTCCGCCCTCTTCATCGCAAGACATAGGCCTATCACAGTGTATTTACTGCAGAGAAAATACAATAAAGAGCGGGTCCCGAAATGTGGGGTGGCGGCTTTAAGACTATGAACGTGGCAGGATTTTATCTGCTGTTGTTGCAGTGAAATATAACAGCCGTTACGGTCATTCAATGTCACCGATTTTGGTACCAACCGAAAGCTCATATACAACTTCCTATTAGTGATTAATACTAACTTACCTCGTATCTTGCACCGTTTCCAAGTTATGGCTGATTATTGGTCAAATTTTCGCTAGCGAGAGGGGTGTGCCTCACTTTAACGCTCTCGTTAAGGGTGATCCCCTGCCAATATCGCCATAAATGATATATCGCTAAAAACTAGATTATTTGGGCTACATTTCTTCCGCAGAAAGTAAGTCGGTGAAATAACGCAAACTTGGGGGCCATTATACGCCGTTCAAGATCGTTCAATGTCACCGAGTTTGGTACCAATCGAAAGCTCATATGCGACTTCCTATTAGTGATTAATAGTAACTTACCTCCTATCTTGCACCGTTTCCGAGATATAGCCTTCGACAGGTCCAAAATTGCTATATGTGGCTGCCCCTCTTGCGTTTAATGCCCCCTCGATGGAGAGGTTTCCCTCGCATGAGTAGGGCGCACGAACGTTACCGACAAACGACAGACGACAGACAGACAGACTTACGGCGACGACATATAGGAACGTGAACGTGAGTTTACGTTCGCTAAAAAACCATAGAAATAGTACAGGATCAATTGATAGTTGAAAAATGTCGTCTGTATACTGATCGTAAATGCATTCATTTCATTAGGCGTTGCTTCTTAGGTTACATTACGCATTGCCACGAATCCAGCCGCGAATATACTTCTAGTTCAAGTATATCATCCTGACTCAAATCGCAATTTTATTATTACAAGCACGAGTTGATTTATGTAACCGAGAAGATATGCATGAAGGATTTACGAGTGTAAAGTATTGAAATAACACACGAAGAGTAGCAGGTTTGGTTTGTGTTGAGTGGTGATTAATGCTGTTGTGCGTCTAGTACGAAGAACATGCGATGATGGCGCAGCTGCGAGACATGGAACACCGCGAGACGGTCGATGAGCTTAACCATAAAATATCTCAGCTCGAAGCCGAGGTAGGCGAATCCACCGTTAGTTGAGTTTGTTGACACGTGACGCCATTATTCGGTATATGTTAACATAAGTCCAAAGATCTTTTGACTTCATTCAAGCCTCTTGCAAGCTCGGACATCCCCGCTTACAAAGTTGGACTTTTTCTGAAGAATTGGAGCAATTGGGACAATTTTAGCGGCTGCTCTTCTGTTGCCACCAATAACTCATACGGGTTTGAGCGGCATCGAACTTCGTTTGCCAGCGTGAGAGTCCAATTCATCACCTTAAACCACCGAGCTACCTCTGCTGAGATAAGCAGTATTAAGTACTATACAACGCAGGTCATAGCAATCTTTCTGCGTGCAATTCGTACTCGAAACGATGTGAAATATGCATCAGCGTGTTTCTTTGAAATCAAAAGATGTTAATGACCACGCTCTCGAATAGCTTACATTTTCGAAGTTATATAAAACAGCAAGCATAAGTCAAATCAATCAGCAGTGTTACAATAAATGCTGAAAATGTTTATCAGGAAATTTTGAAACGATTCTTCTCAATCTTCTGTATCCTAAACCAAGTTCGTGCGAAGTCTGAATTCTTATCTTGTCACTCGGGCATATCTTAGTCTTGCCCATCGTTAACTGTGCGAAAATTCATACAAGAAACTTTTTCCACAAAATAAATAGGATTTATTTTCAAAATAGAATGACGTAACTGTAACATCATCATCATCATCATCATCATCATCATCATCATCTTTATTAAAATGTTGTCAGAACGCAACTTATACACAAATCAATATACAAATTAATAGCAGTCAATATACAACAATATACAAAATTATTACTGAAAAGCTTGTTGCGTTTGTCAACAAGTCTGTCGTGGCGTCTTGCTGTCAGATAGTAGTCAGTCAATCAATCAAGCGAAATATTTAGAGTGGCCTAAATAGAAAGTCCATTTCAAGGACCACTATAAGAGTAAAGAACAGTCAACAGTAGTGTTGATCTGTTGTATCAGGGAGCAGCGAGCATAAAACATGGTTTGTCACGTCAATGTGACGTCATTGCTAAGCTGGCACTCGGTTGTTTTTAGTATTTGCACATAAGATTTTGACCGATAACAAATACACAGCCTGCAGCGTGTTCACTTCGCAATAACGTCATTTGAAACCATAACTCGTACCATTTCTGCCTGCAGTAATGAAACTTTATAAAATTTATGCCGTTTGTGTCAAATTACGTCCTCAATAATCAAGGAAGTTTTCATTTAGAACTCTTGTGCCGTTTCAAAGATATTGCAGTTTTTTTGTAGTGGGGTCTTCTCCATTATCGCACCCTGTAGTTGCATTTGTGATGTAGAAACAGCAGCTCACGAAGCTGCTCGAGTCAATGGCTGGTGAGACTGGCTCTCATCATCATCATTCCACGACACATGCTGCCGACTCCGTCGACCTTTCTACCTCACCTATGTCTGTCCCCTCTCAGCCAGTTCCAGCTGTCGTTGATGGCGACGATGATGGAGGTGACGACAGCCCAAGACTCACTGCCGTGTACGTCCAGTCGAAGAAGTCTTCAGTTGCAGCGGGGGCCAGGCCAGATGACGTCATCGGCAAGTGCGCGTCTCCAGCATCAAGCAGTACTCGCCCGTCGCCCAGTGGCAGCTCGCATCAGGCCCAGGGCCTTGCCCGGCACCGTCAAACCATCGCTGTCAGCCGAACTCTGCCGCACATCAGCGACGGCGGTGTTATTAGGCAGCGCGTCTCATTCCAGGTGTCCGAGCCGCGCTCTCAGTCGTCGACGTGCATCGCCGCCGCCGACGCGCGGCCACGCCGACTGACGGACGCCGCGGTCGACGATCACCACCGCACGTCATCGGTCGATGATATGCGGACCAGCCGCACGCCCGACCGCTCGCCGAAACAGCTGCGTCGCGCCGTACCGACCCGCCACGGCGTCGTCGACGTCACCGCGCGTGGAGCAGCGGACTCGGGGCCCGCTCCGCACGACGTAAATAACGCCCTCGGGGAAATTACGTCGTCATCGACTAGGCAGAGCGACGTTGTCGACTGAATTCTTATCAATACTATTCCAATTGCCCCGCAATCTGTTGCGATGTTGGGCAAACTGAAATTCCGTCGGTTGAAATGAATTCATGTTCGATAGACTCGGAAGATAATACGCAAACATCTAAAATAGAACTTCAAAGTATACAATCTATAATCCAGAGTTGAACATGGATTGTGTTTATCCATGGGTCGTATTGGGCTGAATTTTGCTGGGTTGAGTTGGGTTGAATCAGGTCGGTATGGTAAAAGCGGTGATTTTTTCACAATATGTCATTGAAAAATATTCGTAAAACTTCACTGAAGAACACTGGCTAACTTCCATTATAGTTTACAGTATTTATATGCGTTTGAGATACAGACACGCTGTCGTTACTGAGCATGCTCTATTCTCTCTTATTCTTCGTATGTAACACTTTCTCACGAAATTTGTGCCCGCTTCTGCCCTCTGAAAACAAGCGCGGTCGAATTGAAACTTTAACGCGATGTGCAGAATGGTCTCAATTCGCGATCGATTACTTTTTTCGCTAATCTGACTTGGAATAACAAAATTACAACTATGCGAAATTACGCTAAAACACTACGGCGGGGCAGTCTGTACACTGCTGTTGCGTGGAACTATGCGCGGTCACTGCCTTTGCGTGCAGCGCAGCCAGCCCTGAACTATCTGACACCTGGGAATGGTCAACACCCTGACGTCATGTCTCCTGCCTGTCCGCTGGCTAGCGACAGACAGCTCCAACGCAGACACAGTTTCACTTCTTCAGAAAGTCTAGAACCTCGTTTTCGCTTGTTATTATAATACAGTTATCAATATGAATCACGAAATATACCGGGTACTGTGAATTCTGCGTAACCAATCCGTGAACTTTATTCTGCTGTTTTAATTCATCACGCAACTGTTAACAAAACGCAAAAATTGACATTGTCTGTCCATGAGTTGGGTAATTTGATGGGTTAGATTGGGATCAGAAACACGGTCCAATGTTCAACTCTGGTACGTTCACTATTCATAGCTGCATGCATCGTATAAGCATCGTTGTCTGTTACACAAGCTTCGTGCTTGGTTGTTTCTCGGTGTCTGTTACGGCAATTGTGCAAAAGCATATCAAAGTACAGTACTTCGACACTACTGTGTAATGCTGTACAGCACTACGAGTTAGCACCGTGTAACACAGCTATAAACAGTCGCCAAGCTACGGGGGTATTGTGGGGGAAGGGTTAGGAGTTCAATCTTCCATTTGTGTCCAGGACTACTCGTGGAATGTGCGTAAAACCGATAAGAAATTTGGGTAATGGTCTATAATTTGGGTAACCCCTGGAGGGATAATCATCTTACAGCCAATTTACTGTATACAATGGAACTGAAATGGCCCTGGAATCTGGATCGACATATATCCTCCACTTTTCAGAAGCGGGGGAAATAGATTGCAAACATTTATATTAGCATTTTTATGTAACAAACTTGTAAAAAATAGTGGCAAAAAATGGATAGCAGTGATAATACTTTCATTGTACTCATTCATTTTCATGCGCCACGGGTTAGGCTTAAGATGGCGTCAAGAAATGTT
>Ga0049105_1001619_pt1 | contig 10309 bp, 5 predicted proteins | sample WorMetvaBAHAMAS1_FD_61260 | JGI IMG/M metagenome (GOLD analysis project Ga0049105, IMG submission 61260) | Worm MetaG Olavius vacuus BAHAMAS.1 | ecosystem: Host-associated > Annelida > Digestive system > Unclassified | place: Germany: Marburg | collected 2013-04-09 | reverse complement strand
AGACTTACAATATCAGTAAAATATTGTCTCTGAGTTCCAGTCTTCCACTTTCGGCCAAAACTAATGTACCCTGCAGCGCGGTCTCTCTGCGATAGCTGAGCATCTTGTATTACAGCGCATCCGCATTGCTGGCAATGCATTATGCATGAGCGCTGTATTAGCCAGAGGAATTCCGTCTGTCTGTCCGTCCGTCCGTCACATTCCGGTATTGTGTCCAGACGAATGAAGATACGATCGTGCGGTTTTTCAGCGTCTGGTAGGACAGTCTCTCTAGTTTCTGCAGAGGTAAAGTTTATCCGGATATTCGCAGGAATCATCCCCAGCGGGGGCGTTAAAGTGAGGCACCCCTCTATCGATAGCAAACATATGACCAATAATCGGCCATAACTTGGAAACGGCGCAAGATAGGAGGTAAGTTACTATTAATTACTAATAGAAAGTCGTATATGGGTTTTCGATTGATACAAAAATGAGTGACCTTGAATGACCTTGAACTGCATGGCCGTGTAGTTTGCGTTATTTCGCCAAACTCGGTAGCTTTGGAGCCCTATTACTTAAAAGTGGTTGAAGATACACCACACATTCTGCGAGTGAAATGTAGAAAGAAGAATCTAGTTTTTAGCGGTATATCACTTATGGCGATATTTGGAGGGGATCACCCCCAGTGAAGGTGTTAAGGTGAAGCGACCCTCTGCCGCTATGGAAAATTTTAGATATAATACTTAGAACGGTGCAATATAGGAGGTAAGTTAGTCAGTGATGGGCAAAAGTTAACTAAAAAAGTTAGTAACTAATAGTTTAACTATTTTTTTAGTTAAACCAATAGTTCAACTAAAATAATTTAGTTTAGTTAAAACCATAGTTTAACTAAATTTAAAATAGTTACTAACTAAAAGTTTAACTAAAACAAATTAGTTAGATATATTTATTGCATAGGCTTCTTTTGGTGAATAGCGAAGAGTACTGCTGTCAGCAGTCTGCTCGACTATCCAGCTGTAGCTGACGCTTTCAGGAAGAGCAATACCACCTTGCCCAGCTCAGCAGCAGTCGAGCGCCTTTTCAGTGCTGCTTCTCATGTGCTGACAGCACGTAGATGCCGTTTAGCTGATGAAACCATGGACAAACTCGTGTTGCTAAGATCATTATTTAAAGCTGTAAATGACTTTATGGGTTGAAAGACTGTTGCACAGTTTCTTTGACTATTGGACAGTAAAATAACTTTTAGGGTTGTTTGAACTTTGAAGACTTGTGTCAGAGATCTAATATTTCTCAACATGTTGGAACAGATGTATACTGTAATAAGTAATAATTAGTAATACGTGTAGTAACTTTTTGAGTCATGGTTGCTCGTGGATGAAAAAAGTTGGAAATAGTTAGATAAAAGTTTAACTACTTTTTTAGTTTAGTTAACTATTTTCGAAAAATAGTTGTATCTAAAAGTTTAATTAATTTTTTAGTTAAAATTTAGTTTTAGTTTAAAAAAATTAGTTGCCCATCACTGAAGTTAGTATTAATCACTAATAGGAAGTCGCATATGGGCTTTCAACCGGTACTAAAATCGGTGACCTTGAAGGGCGTAATGGCCATTATTTTGTCTCATTTCGCCCAATTCAGTAGCTTTTATGGCCAATTATGTAAAAGTGGTTGATTAGCTATCAACAGATTTTCTCCCGAGAAATGTCATAAAGTACATCAACTCAACACGACGGATGCGCTGTGCTCTTCGCGGTAGCGGAGCATCTTGTTTTCGCCAGCAACGCAACGAACTCGATCGCAATTACAGCAGACGCGCTGTGCGCATGTCCAGCGCGACAAGCGAGCGATTCTGCTTGAATATGCTTACAGACCAAATCTGGCTATTTATTGGCGGCCGAGGTGAAATGCGTGAAGAATCCTTAAGACATGATGTTTGGTGCCTAGCCCCATCACGGCATAATTGGTCTCATCAGCGAAGACGTATCGTTTCTTTAAAGTTCAGAATTGTTAACGTTAAAAGGCCTATAAATTACAATGTCAAGTTATCCACCGAAAACAAATACTCGGTCACAGCAGTTTCACCGTTCAAACCGTTTGCTAATTCTAGCTGCTGTGATGACGACACTTCTTTGAAATGTTTTTGTGTGAAATGTTTCAACTTCATACTTATTGGCAAGAAGTTTGCACCATAATTTTAGTTTGTAATTTTCGCACTTCTGTCACCTCAAATACACTGTCATTCACTGGGAACTGACTAACTAATTTTGAGAACAGAATGCAATATTTTAATGCACCTTTGTTTGATTTGTCACAAAAAGTTCGCAACAAAAGTCACTGTACAGTAGTAGTGGCACCCTGTGTACGCCATGTAGATAACTACTGCAGCTGCATTCATCAGCTGCTTTTAACATGGGAGTGTTAATAGCAACATCAACAACCTCTGTATTAGCACATAACTCACTTCTGCATCTGAAATGTTGGCTAACATTTTTGAGTTATGCCTGGCAATTGTTAATTGAACACATCATGCTGCTTTTTCTTCAGTCATCCAAAACTGACAAAAAGATTGCACATATATTCAAATAAAGCTATCAAATACAATGATAGATCCACATGTGTACACTAAATGTGCCAGCTAACAGAAGACATGAACTTATTTCAATGACAGACCAATCAGACTTATAGTTATGTAACCACTGCACATGAATGTGGTTGTATGCAGCTACAAGGATGTATGATTTGCAGGAACAGGCCTATTCTTTGTAAGTTTCTATTCACAATTGTTGCACCTCTGTATTTTTCAGTAAAAGTTATAGAAGACATGGCAGAAAAAGAGCTATAGCCAACCAGCAGAACAAGATGTAAAGAGTTCCATACACTCACAAATATTCAACAGTACCCTAAAAAGCAATGACAACAGTTCATGCCTGATCACTGCACATGTGAATAGACACTGCAATGCTAAAAGTTTCACGCCTTCATTTTTATTAACAATATTTATTGGCACAAACGATTAATACAGTAAAACTTCTAATAAACGCTGGGTCTCAAATAAACGCTGGGTCTCTAACAGATGCCCAGACAGTCAGAACACATAGGCCTATGCCTAAAGCACATACATTCACACAAAACCATGCTTTAAAACATTCTACACACTACTAAATGTGCTAATCTGACTCCGTTATCAATTTTAGTCGGTGATGACATTAACATATGGTATACTCGTTATTATAACATGTAATACATGCCAGGGCTTGATGCCAGTGTTCTGATAAATGCCGGGTCTTGAATAAACCCTGGCCTCTAATAGATGCCGGGGTTCCGAAGCCCATGTTCTAATAAACGACGGCGGCATTTGTTAGAAGTTTCACGGTATGCACAATGTCTGTCACTCTGTCAAATCAATACAAGGTAATTAGTACCCTGTTCAGTTCTTGATGGCTCTAGCAACCCATACAGTTCAGCCAACTTGAGTTATTGCTCTTGACTGCATAATTTTTCCTTGCAGTGCAGTGTTCTTGCAATAGTGTCACTTCTATCAGTAATCTGATAACAGTAATAAAAACGGCACCGGATTTAAAACACAACTTTACAACGAAATTCACGGCTTATCCAACAAATCTTTGGCTTCGTTAATTTTAGCTGCGACATACGGCGAACCACCTGCGCACAACAAAACAAAAACAAAATAAGAATCAAAGAATGTGTAAACACAGCTCACAGCATGAAACCAAACTGTAATCCCACAACATGAAACTTTGTCACACATCTCACCAGCAATCTGTGGAGCTGCAGAATAGGCCCAATCCGTTTCTTGACCGGATGGTGTACAAAACCCCTAAATCAGGCTTTTAGTTTCTTTCGGTTTGGCTTTTTCCAATATGTTAGTAAAAACTGAATGAAGACTGGGCTGGTTTGGTCATCAAATATGGATGGACCACCAGCGCATACCACAGCGAGCAGAAAGCCAACATTGTTAGCATTGACACTAACTTGCTATTTCTCACATTTGTACTATTAAACTATGTATTACTACTACTACTGCTACTGCAACATTGAGAAGTTCCAGATTTAAGGAGAAACCGAAGACGCATAGTCAAGATGGATTTACAAAGAATGGGACTCACTTTGATGGGGCGGAGGCAGTAATCCTTAACATAGTATAACAACTACAACTATAACCAAAACAAACAACAATAACAATAACAACTACAACAACTACTACTACTACTACTTCTACTACTGCTGCTGCAGCTACTGCTGCCGCTACTACCATTGTTACTAGTGGTAGTAGCGGTACTAGTAGAGCATTAGTAGTAGTGGTTATTGTAGTGGTTGTTGTACTGTAGTAGGTAGTAGTAATACTGTTGTTGTAGTTCCATTATGGCTGCTGCAGTGTAGTATTAGTAGTTCTTGTTTGTTGTTGTTGTTGTTGTCGTTATGGTTGTTTGTTGTTGAAGTAACTGTGTTTGTAGTAGCAGACACTGTAGTAGTTGTAGAAATACAACAAATACAATAATATTAACAACAAACAACAACTGCTACAACTAATACTGCTACTAATACTACTATTAATGGTAGTTGTAGTAGCACAAGCAGAGCAGCAGTAGCCGCCGCCCTCGCACCGTCCTCGTCGTAGCAGCAGTGGTAGTGGTAGGTGTTGTCGTTGTTTGTTGTGGTAGCCATGGTTGTCATAGTAGTAATAATAATAGTAAATGTAGTAGTACTATTACAAGTGGTAATAGTAGTAGTTGTTGTAGTTGAAGTATTACAACTACAACAATAGCAACAACAACTAACAGCAACTACTACTGCTAATATTACTAATAATTATACTACTAGTAGTAGTAGTGTAGTCATTTATACACAGTGCCCAAAAACAACAGTCCTTAGGTGCTGGTGTCTCGACCAAACAAATACGTCTTCAACTTCCGGCAGAAAGTTTCAACTGTAAAGTCGGTCCGACGGACATCTGCTGGCAGACTGTTCCAGAGTTGTGGTCCGGTGGCAGCGAAAGCATGATCACCAAACCGTGTGCTAGTGGTAAAAAAAACGCTCGCACAGGTGTAGTTGTGTGACGACCGGAGCTCGCGCCGACCGGTGTCGCCTACAAGCTGGCAGTCCTGCGACAGGTATTCTGGTGCTCGATTGTTCAGTGCCTTGTACACCAGAACAGCAAGCTTGAACGCCACTCGCTGTCGCACTGGTAGCCAGTGTAGACGGTGCAAGATCGGCATAATGTGATCACGTCTTGGGGTTCTAATGATCACACGTGCCGCTGCATTTTGGACGGACTGTAGACGCCGCAGTATAAGTAGTAGTAGTAGCTGTTGTTGTTGTTGTTTGTTGTTGTTGCAGCATTGGCTGTAGTAGTAATTGCATACTACATCAGTAGTAGAACACTATTCTCATAGCAACAACAAACAGCTTTGCTAGCAAATGGGTGCTCTTCTATTATATTTGGTACAACTATGCACGGAACACCTCGTTTTTGCATGACAACAAACAGCTTTGCTAGCAATAGAGGTCAAGCGTGATTAAGGCCAATCAACAAATAATAACAGTCTGTCTATGTACAGCCAACGATCACCACAGGTTATGCCCTACCCACAGGTTTCTAACAAGCAGTGGTCAAAGCTGGCGAGGCAAGGAGATTCTCATCTCCTTCCATACTGGCCTTCTCTACCCTCTCTTTTCCTCCCTTTCATCAGTGCCCTGCCCTCCTCTCCCCTCTCCTGACACTGCTACAGGATCTCAGCAAAGTAATGTTCTTCCTCAGTGGGTCTTGAGTTCACCAGTGTTTAGAATTCCAGATATTTTTTACTGCTGGCTGATCTTTATATCAAACCATGAAGTGGAACACAATGTCAAAAAACAGGAGTAAGCAGAACATGCAGGCATTCACTTAGTCACTGTGGTCACCAAATTACCAGGCCTGACTATCTGATGCTTAATTAGCCAACTTGTTGTGTCAAAGTATCAGAAGCAAATTAAAGACCTTAAAATTAATAACAGGCCAAGTTAAACACAACGTTTGTTGTATCACGCAGCTGCTCTCTGTACTTTGTACACTTTCACTCCAGTAAGCTGTAAAAAAGACGAAGCAACACCTCGGTCTGGGTGATTAAGCAGCATAATTCGCTTGTGTGCTTCTTTTATCTTTGCCTTGCTGGCTGCAGGACTGAGTAACAAACAAAAAACAACAGCATTTGTGTATTAATTATAAAGTTTCAAACTGAAACATACCATACTTACACACACTGCCAACCAATAACACAGAAAGCAAGTGAGTAAACTGACATGTAACTTACCTGTGATGGCATCATCACAAAAGTATTCAAAAGTGCAAATTTTATCAAGACACAGCGTGCCACTTTATCCAACCTACGTTAGAGACTCACCTGAGACTCAGAACACACAGGCAACTGATATGTAGATATAAAATAGGATCACCATAAAAAATAAAATCGTAAAATAAGACGTTTAAAACTAAGAAAACATATACCTGACTCCAAGTATTAAGCTGGCTTCTCGTTTCGTCATTTTTGGTTCAAAGCCGCCTTTGTAATATTTGCTGCTCTAAAATTACAAATGTAAACATGTAGTTACAATAAATTACAGAAGCCACAAAACATTACACAGCTTCACAGGTGTATAATTTCAGTAAGACTGATGTGCCAAATTTTGACGAATGCACTACTAACAGCACACAGTACAGACAAATATACACGGAGGCCACTTAAAGACAGAATTTTACTTTTAATAATATAATACAGATCACACTTTCAGTGTCAAACCCTGCTCAGTACTGTTTCCTACAGCGACTGAGCCGCTATTATCAATCACATTAAACTACAAGTTACGTGAATGTCACGCAGGATTAACTGGGTCAAGAAATGGAACAGAAGTGATTAACTTTTTAACACTATCAACAGCTGATTCAATTACACTGCAAAGGAACTTCCACATCTGTTCATATCTTCTCATTATACACTTTTACTTTCTCGTTACATTGCCAATGAAAGCAAAACAAATACTTTACCAGGCCCCCTGGTATTTGGGCCATTTGCTTCTTTACAACTTCACTAGCCACTTTGCCGTAGCGTACAGCGTAACGACCTGCAACAAAATTCATTGACGTCTGGACACCACACAAACAAACTACACCAACACTCAATCATTTTAACAGGTGAACCAGGATTAACAGTTGTTACACGTCAGAAGTTTCACGTTTCAATATATCCAAGCCAGCTCAGTCTAACTTTCTTAACTGCCACACTGAGTGATTCCAATCCCGACAATTCTCTGAGCTCTGCAATTTTCTTCCAGTATGACAAAGTCAACATACACGAAAGATGGACATTCAATGTTATACTGTTCATGTAACAACAACTTGAGATAAATACTATTATTGTACATTGTGTCACCCAGATTCATCACATGCAGCACCTGTTGTAAGAGTGACTGTCAAAGTCAATGGATTTACTTTAAAAATTCAATGTAGTATGATGGCGCACTCACCTGCAAATCCTACCACTGCCAGACCTAGACCGGCCAGTATTAACCCAGCAGTCTGCAACAAACACAGCGACACAACATCTGATTATCATACTGCAGGTTAGTTATTGGTATTATTAGTACTCGTATATTATTAGTATATCAACAGCAGACAAGCTTTTACTTAAACTGCTGATCAGTTAGACTGCAAAGTTTAACTAGTCTATTTCCTAATAGCAATGCATCATGTTTTTCTGTATGTTAATTTTTCAGAAGGACGGTTACTTTTGTACACATCTGTATCACTGTACAGGAAAATTACTTTCATAATTATAATTATTATCACTATTACCGATTACTGTGTCACATTGGGTATACTTCACAGCATGTCTAGTTCACAAATATATTATGCAACTGTTTAGCAATGAACATCTGTCACGTTTAGTTTTTCACCCCCGGTGGTTAAATGCACCGTCATACATTGTTATACTAATGTGTGAGTAATATATAATTAATATCAAACATGTCCGTCTGTTGTATTAGTGAGTGAAGCAATAAAGCTCTGACAGCTTTACGACTCATGTGGGATGTGATTTGTTATTGAATTCACAGTAAGGTAGAATTTATCATTGCATGCTTTAGCCACATCCTCTGTACAACTGTACATTACATCACATCGTCCAATAGGGCCACATACTGACTCTACGAAAACAACTAGTGTTAATAACGGCACAAACACACTCTGTCAAATGATGACTGTATTGATGATACAAGGTAAATAAGCTCAAGAGCATGAGCATCCCCAATGAATTTCAGATAACAATGAAGCTTCTTTTCAAACCCAACAACGTACTACGTTCAACTTCAATAATTGCAGTTCTGGTGCCTCAAGGTACAACTTTGTTGTGCTTAAGGTGTGCTTAAGGTTAGAAGTTTGCAGGCAAAGGGCTGTGGCTACCCAGTTACCAGGGGATCCCAATGCAAACCTTAACCATATAATTTTGATACCTCCCTGATCGAACGAAATTGGAGTTGTGAAATTCTGACCACCAGTTTCCACGGAATTTTTCTGCCAGATTTGCACATAGCTTGGGAGAGGGCACAGGTCTATTGTGAAATGCAGAAAATTGTAAATGCTGCTGCAGAATCAAACCTAACCTTAACCCTACCTCTAACTATAACCCAAAGCTAACCATAACCCTAATGCTCTGCAGAGAGCTGTAATAGCTAGAGGGATTCTGTCCGTCCTTACATCATATTCCGGAGTTTTGTCCAGGGGAATGAAGATATGATCGTGCGATTTCAGCATCAGGCAGGACAATCATTCTAGTTTCTGGAGAGGTAAAGTTTGTCCAGATATTCGTAGGGATCACCCCCCAGCGAAGGCATTAAAGTGAAGCACCCCCTATCGCTAGCGAAAATTTAACTAATAATCGGCCATAACTTGAAAACTAGAGATGTGAAACTCGTTTTTTTTTCCGTAACCGATCATTGTCATGTGATAATCGGTTATTAACCGATCATTGGAACCAGGGTAACAGCAGCGATCGCCGGTAACTTCAACAACGCCGACCGGCTGTCCGTCTTGGCGCGCTTGGCTGGTGGCGATGCACTCTCATCAGTGTCCCCAGCGTCGCTCTCAGCAATGATGCGGCGGCCTTTGACACCAATGCACGTACGTGATCATATGCTGCAAAACGCAGCGACTCTGGAAATAACTCGCACGGCTTCGTCGCCAGATCTAAGACCGTCGCCGTCACAAACGCATGAACGGGTGCGAAGCAGCGTTGGCCTTGCTAAGTGCAATGCAGTCGTCCAGGGCAGCACGCAGATCATGCTTGAAGTCGGCGATGGTCGGCAAGTCGTCCGCACACTCAGCCAGTTCATGCGTCACAAGCTTAATTACTAGCGTGTAAATGAGCGACGCTTAGATATTCTGCTCTGCCAGCATGAGCTTGGTAACGATCTGCAGCGGTTGTAGGACCGCTAGCCTACTGAACAGATCGGAGTATGCGGGGGAATGATCAGTGGTTGCGACTATTATATACAAGTCTGGAATTAATTAGAAGCAGTTGAGTGCTTGCAGTGGGAAGCGCACATAATGTATTGTCTGTGGTCACTTATCAAAGTGTTTCATCTCGTTTGAAAGTTTATCCTGACCGGTGTATGCGGGCAGTGTGACTCTCGTAAAGGCTGCAGGGGTTTCAAATTAACAGACTTCAAGATGTGCCGCTCTGTGTGCGGCGCTGCGTGCATGTGATCGGCTAGTCACATTACAGGCATGGCGCTGACTGTACGCTAGCTTTGTGGGATGGAAGAAGGGGGAGATGGCACGGAGGTCGGCTTGCTAAAGTTGTTAGTAACAATTGCAGTGCGCTCTTAGCAGCCTACGCTAGGTGTGGGGTGGCGTGTTTACATGACCCACACCAGCCGCAGATACATTCTGCGAAATGTAGCCCAAAGAAGTTTTTAGCGGTATATCATTTATACCAATATTTGCAATAAATCATCCCAGCGAGGGCGTTAAAGTAAAGCGACCCCCTGTCGCTAGCGAAAATTTGACATATAATCAACTATAACTTCGTCATCACACACAGCAAACACAGACAGCCGTATGAGCAGCGGGAATCAACTGCAGTCAGCGTCAGCCGTGTGTACAGGCATTTCAATGCCACTGACCATACGGTAACGGCCCGCCATAGCGAAGGTCCGCCACAGCGAAGGGCCGCCATAGCGAAAAATGGCCCGCCATAGCGAGGGTCCGCCATAGCGAAGGTCCGCCATAGCGAATTAAGGGCATGGATAGCGGAGCTATAGGCCTACTTGTAAAACGCGT
>Ga0049105_1001618_pt1 | contig 10309 bp, 5 predicted proteins | sample WorMetvaBAHAMAS1_FD_61260 | JGI IMG/M metagenome (GOLD analysis project Ga0049105, IMG submission 61260) | Worm MetaG Olavius vacuus BAHAMAS.1 | ecosystem: Host-associated > Annelida > Digestive system > Unclassified | place: Germany: Marburg | collected 2013-04-09 | reverse complement strand
GGTGGCATAGTACAGGTGCGTATTGTACAGCTAAACTAACGTTTTCCCACAGTTCACTTGTGAAAGTTTGGGGTGCGTATTGTACAAGTGTGCGTATTGTATTCGAGATTTTACGGGGTACAATAATTAAAGTAAAGTGTTTATTTTGTACAATCTCCCAGTTCAGTTCAACTGAAGATCGAGTTATTAGCTGCAGCTTTGTCATAAAAATTACTGCACATTTAAAGTACATGTACTATAGATTAGCAGTCATTAACTTCCACAAATTTGAGCAAAAAACTAGTATTTGGCTGGAAAAGTTGGTACTTTTTAAGGCACTAGAAACTTGCTACACTTATGCAGCAGTACAGACGCTCTCCAAGCGCACGGTACCTCTAGGCTATAATCTCGGTTTCTCCTTCATTTGCCAATTAATCTGCAAATATCAATACCTCATCTTGACATTAACCAGCATTCTTCCGATAACCTGCCTGGCTATCAGTCGCAGTCGACTACATCTGAACGTCGCATCCTACACTCCAGCTGTTCCAAACCTACTAACACAACTGCAGATAAAAACAACTTTATTACACGAACACTCACCAGCACTCAGCCATCAGTCGTAGATGTACTTTATTTGTTGAATGGTTTGTGTCACCACACACACGCACACACACACATGCAATCAGATGCTCAAAAACTCTCAAAACTCCAGCGGCTTCACAGAGACTTGCGAGTCCAAACACCAACTAATACTACTGAGCCTACAGAAGACGAACGAACAACGTAACAGACCTAGAATAATTTAAACAAAGCAATGGCGAATACGTCGTTATCAGCGCACAACTCGTATATGAACTATGAGATGGCGGTGAGAACTGTCAAATAATGGGATACAGCATTACAGTGTTGGCTGTACAGTGCATGACTCTTGCACACAGCTATATCCTTTATACGGCATCAAACAGAGGCATCAAGAAACTACCCGGCAAGGCATTACGACAAAAGAACTGGCAAATGTCTTCAGACCATTACCACACCAATAACAAGCAGGACTATTTTGGATCATCATGATAAGTCACGGCGAGAGTTGCCTGGTTCATCTGATAAATGTAGAACTGCGCCAAGCAGTGCCGACCCTTGGACCATACATCATTCTGGCTGAGTCCGCCTACAGGCTGCTATAACCATCGTCATTTATTGTTCGTCAGCCCGAGAACTCACTTTACCATCTCGGCAGAAGGCCGAGTCAACCAAATGTAAAAACAATCCTCGGCATGCAGTGTGCCAACGTCGTATTATCCTCGCATATGCACAAACGTACTGAAAACGCGGTAACTGATCACTGGCGGCCAGAAACTATAGTTACTACTACGCCTAAAATGGTGAACATAATTGCCGTACGTAAAATAAGTAATGACGTCCACTGCATGATGGGCTTGATAAGCACGCTACAAAGTGAGAGTACAGGCCTTTACAGACCAACAGAAACGATTACTACATACATACGGTAACAGAAACATCCAGTCACTTACGAAACTGTCATCACACTGTATCATATCGACGCCGAAAAACTGCAGCAGGATACGTCAGACGACTGAACAATCACTATCAGCATGAGCAACTTTCTATACAGCAAGAAACGACTGCGCAAATCCGAAGGAAACGCTGTCAGTGCACTACGTTTTAGACGACGCATCGGTCACACACTACTGTGTATTAGTGCCCACTGTACAAACATCCACAGTCGACCTTGCGACGACTCATCTATACAAATACCACACAACATACACAGACAGTAACGTGAAACGGCGGCAATATGGCGGTGCCGTCGATGACAAAAGCAACTACGAAAAACCGTCAAACGTTCGGACGTTCACCGACAATGGCATTCAAGCTTACTGCGACACGGTTCGTAATCAGCAACACACTCATGCTCGCCGTGGCGATATACATTCAATTTCAGACTTAAATGTCGTACTAGCTAAACTGCTGTGAACAAAAAAAATCACACTGTTGCGCTCATCACTGTTCAACTTCAGACAGCTTCATAACTCATATAGGATGAAAGAATTGCTTAATTCTTTAGTTCAGTAGCCCGCTGTAGTGTAGGCATTATCAAATGCGATGTCGTATGTACTCTGCACACTGCGGGGTAAACCAATAAGTGCTATGTGCACTATCACTGCACACAACACACTGTAACTACTGCAGTACGCAGTCACCCCGAACAGCGAATTACCCAAGGTCGAGGACAGTACGTAGCTGGTCATCCACAGATGCAACGAGGAGGTTCCAAGAACGGCCGACTGCATGATGCAATTGAATCAAAGTGGATTTTGCTCCACATCTACGCTCAGTGCCGTCAGAATTGTCATTCATCAGTGAAGTCCACATGATCTTCATCACTGGTTCCAGCTGAAGGATCGTCGGTGCCGACAAATCCGTGGCTCTACGGCACACATCGTAGCAGATAGATAACTGTCACATCGTGAAGATGACGTCGTGATTTTTTTGTGGCCAAAATTAATTACGTTTCTTAAAACATACTCATATGACGGCTCAACAGTGGCACACAAACAAGCAGTACAGCTATTATTAGTGAGTACACTATAAACTGCACTACATTCTCCACTGTACAATGCCTGATAATAGTCGAAGTCCTTATGTTTTGCTGCAGTGCTACCTTTTCCATCTTTTTACTGCTTGACACCCAATGCTGAGCTTGCTCGGCAGCCCCTTGCCAAAAGTATGTCATCTCTTAGATCCAGACTGAACTTAAAAATTCACCTGTTCCTCCCTTTAAAGTTCACGGGGTCAAGAAGTCCAAAAAATTCAACACATTTTTTGATCCTGGTCACCTTTCTGTCACCCTAGTTTGAAAATGGAGCAATTTAGCAAAAATCCAAAACAAATCTGTAAAGCATCAATGATTGCCTGATATCTTTCCCACATTTGGTACAGCTCAGTGCACTAGACTCTTGAGAACCAGCTGAAAGAAAATGCGCCACAAGAATAGGCCCAGACAGGGATTTCCGAGCTAATCTGATGAAATGCTTAAAGTTCAGTAACTCAAATACTACAAAGCGCATCAATATCAAATGTTAATTACTATGACATCATGTTATCAACAACAACAGCGTCTTACCACAGCGACGTTGTTGTCTTGCTGGAGCTCCGTGTCACTAGTAGATGAGCTGCAGCAGCTGGAGTCCATCACATCACAGAGATCAATACCGCTGTCATGACAATCACTGCCTCTGCAGCTGCACACGGAACTCACCTCCGACTGATCACCGCTGTCACCATCATCTACTGCACACACACATAACCACTACATTCCTTGCAATTCTAACAAACACTTCCTGTCACTAATAAACCAAACAGTTATTCCGAGAAAAATCTACACATGTGACACCAATGCCTATCAACTTATTTCTAGTCACAGCGCCTTCAGTGCTGTAACACTGTTGGTTCAGTGTCACAAACTGCAACTAGCCCGTAAACTAGACGGTCTTTGACAGCCGGAAGAGTGCATTTCGTCTCAGTGTGACCTTGACCTTTGACCTTTTGACCTCAAAATCTTATACATTCATCTTCGTCCATACCTGCTCTAAAATTGTAAATTTGGTAAAATTCCCACGAGCAGTTTATATAATATCGTGCTAACAAACTTTTAGAATACAATCACGGTTGTATGGAAATACACACTCTCTCTCACAGACAGTCAGAAAAAAAGAATACAATGCGTGTGTGATTTCTAGGTGAAGAACTGGAAGAATTTTGCACAGAGACATTCTATGTCCAACTCCCTAGTATCTAATGTATTATTATTATTATTATTATTATAGAAAGAAAAGATTTAGGTGGCGTAATGTCAAAATACTGCAAGGACACCTCACAAACGCTAAAAACAGTGACAAAACGCGAGTGTGACGCAAAGTGAGAACAGAGTATCTGTCAGATGCGGTCGTAGGTCGTTGTACAGTCAACTGTAAACCGATTTCATGTACGATACAAACTCTAGTAAACTGTGCACAAACGACGACTTCTTATACAGCGTCAAAACCAACTCTACACACATCCTCCAGCCTTACCTTCCTGACCAGACTAATATTCTGTACCGTCTCCCCACTCGCCCCCACATCATGACAATGAATAACAAAACCAAATTTTAAATGACACCGATTTCATAATCCGTATGTGTTATAAATATTCATACTAACATAGCGTAAATTAACGCTAAACTTATTCTAACAGTTAATTAATTTTGTATGGTTGCATTTGACAACCTCTATTAAACAAATATGTTATGTTATGTGGACTAGAAAACTGCTAACACTCCTATCAATACGGAACAATTGCATGAAAGTAACGACAATGCGACATCGTCAAACCACAGAACCAATGAAACAGAGTGTGATGGTTCGAACACACTGATGTATAATACTATCATACAGATCTTTATTTACATCCAGTAACTCAATTTATAACAGATAATGTCGCCATGTGTTCTCGACACGTCCCTCCATCTCCCGCATCGCCTCTCTGTGTGCCCGTTCTAGGTCAAGTTCATCTGCCTACAGACCACCCTCTTTCCTCATTGGTCAGCAACCGTCACGGCACATGTCCCGAGTCACGTAGACGTGAGCAGTCAACCGTGACACAGAGAAATGGAGTGACAGCACGAATCTTCCTGTAGAGAATGTTTGTTATGCATCAGACAGCATGAAGATGTCAATGGTCAGTTTGTAAAACTGTAAAACAAGTCTGTGAATGAACTGAAGAGAGAGGTTACCAATCAGCCGAGTTGTCTCCGATACATCATAAGTGCACTGCATGAGATGTGTTGCAGCACTAACGAGTGGTGCTGTTTGTCTGTAATCTTTGCTCGCACACGGTTGCTGCAACACATCGGCACCGCAACAGATGCAGCCAAATGCTAAAAATCAAACTAGACAGTCGTTGACGGCATATCATCGATCGGTACGCCTTTGCTGGAAAATTTTGCCTGCGACCTTGACCTTTCACCCTTGGATGTTAAAATCTAACTAATTCATCTGTCCCCAAGTGTACGTAAGTTGTAAGTATGGTGAAATTCCCACACGCAGTTTGAAAGACATTGTGCTAACAAACTTCATCGTGCACAGACTGATGGACAGACGACTGGAAAACATTATACCTTCGACTGGTAATCGCCGGCAAAGGCACAAAAAGTATCAACTCAGCATTAACTGTAGACAGGGTCTATAGAAAATGAAATAGCATTTTTAATTTTTCAGTTCCTAGTTCCTGTCATGAGCTCTCGTCGGAGTTTACCTAAGTTACTGGTGGCATCACAGAAGGCATCCAGCCAAAACTCAAGACTGGCGCAGTGCTCAGAATGAAGTCTCAGTCTTCAGCCTCAGCCAGGTAGCAGCAAGGTGTGGTGAACAGACACCAAAACGCATCTTAATCTTTTATTTAATAAAAAACTCAGTATAAAACGACAGACGATAACAACGGTAAATGCAAAAGTCAAATGAAACAGACTACACCAAAAGCCATAACAAGTCCCTCAAACTGCGTTACACTACGTGCCAACTACAATTCCATCAATTTCAACTGCACGTGCTATACTACAATTTCAGTCAGAAAGCAGCAACTAACAGCAACAACAAAATGCACATACCTCACTGAACAGGCTTGCTTGAAGGGATCTCTTTGGCACAGAGGACTGCATGCTCGGCTCATAAGAAAGCCATGCTGCTCTGCTTCCTAACAGCATATCAATACAGAAACATGCAAGACATGCGCATCCTCTATTTTCCTACCTGACTTTTTATTGTTTTCATCCATCGTCAAACAATAAACAAGATCCTACCACGGCTGCCAACTATCCAGAATTCTTCTGTATTTTATGGAATTTACCGTATTGGTGCTGTCCAGAAAACAGCCCTTTATTGTACTATTAGCATTACTTGGCGGCCAAATGCTCCATCACTGCGCCTTTCACTTCCCAGCCTTTCTATGTGCAGAGTGACAACTTCACCACTGTGACATAAATAAGGAAATTTCGCACAACCAATAATCAGCTACTAGAACTGCACATTTGCATATGTGCCCGGAATTTCTGTCTTGGAAAGTTGGCAACTCTATCCAGAATATAATACTACATTTCCACTTGTAGCCATTCACCTGTGATTCAACAGTATACAACTGAAGCAAGATTGAAGTTTAAACATCAGAAACTACATGGAACAAAATAAATATATCTAACGATCGCTTGTGTGAGTGTAATATTTGCATTAAGCTGTAACAAACTGTGAAAAATCAACCTGATTTGCAGCAGAAATCCACACATGGCAAATAACCGTCACGTCCTTGACAGACAATTCGGTTTCTGTGCAAACAGAACAATATACAATGTCACAAATAACGTAACAGAACTCAACCCATTGGTGAACAATCTGGTCCATTTTACTACCATTTCAAGCTTGTTTTGGATGTGTGCATGTTAGTAATATGTACAGGCGTTTAGACTTGCTGCATATAAAAAAGCACTTTCTAGCATCTGACATGGTGTCAAGCCAACTACAGTGGTGTTTACAGACTGTGCCTACTGCAGAGAAATAGTGAGGCTGAGATGGCATGGACAATGATCACGACTTTAACACTTACTGACCAAGTCCAAGCAGTACCTTGCTCCCATGATAAACAAGCTGTTCAAACCACATACCAATTAACTCCAAAACCCATCTACCTCCTGCGTAATGTAACTGCATATATCACAAAATTACCAGACATGCCATAATGTCAACATCTGAAAAACTTCCACCAATAAGTCATTACAATAAAACAGCACAAATGGATGTCATTGACGGATGTGATTCTTATGTTATGCATCTGAAACCAGTTCTGCCATCAGCTCCGATCACACGTCACGTATTGTAAAATCTGCTAAAGCCAAACATGAAGTCAGATTTTTAAATATCAACAACTTGGAACATGCATTGTCCCTTATATGATATTGCATTTAAATGCTCGAGACAGTTATGTCAAGATCTTGTATCTTATCTTATAACATTACATGTACATTACAGATCTTATAACATTACATAACAACACTTACACACCTCATGAAAACATCGGACAAGGCTGTCCGTATGGCAGCCGGATTATCAACTACCACTTGATCCACTCGATAGACAGCATGAACATTTCCACCAGGACCACCTGGATCACTAGCCGGGAAGGAATTCTGTCTTCCACCACTGGTGGCGGCTGCCACAGAAGCACTGTTTGCATTGCTGCCAGACCCCACTTCATGCTGACCTGCAATACTGCCACTACCAGCATCGGCTGGAGCACGGTCCCGATAGTGTCCACGCCGACTCTGTGTGTGCCGCTGGTTAGAGTAGCCTCTCCTCGAGTCTCGCCTAGCGCTTGCATGCTTATCGGCCCTCGCCGACTGCGACTGCTGCTGCGAATCACTATCCTTCAGCACGTCACTACTCTCGGAGGCAGTTTCCCACTCCTCGTGCATTCCACCTGCACCCGAGCCACTATCAGCCGAGTGTCTACTGGCAGGCATCTGTTTATGTCTCTGTGGCATGTAGTTAGATGGATGCAAAGTCTTGCCACCCCGCGATTCATTTCCTGTAGACTTTGACGAGTTCTGAACTTCATCAGGCCTGCAAACGACAGAAACAAAAACACGAAACTGCAGCAAACGTGGTAAGATAACCCTAACGAACTGGGATTTATTTATATAAGGGGGTGGGCAAATTAAAGATTAATCATGCAAGTAATTGCTAAAAAATTAACAATTATAACGTAACAGTTAAATTCCCATTAAGTTACATCACTAAGAAAACATTAAACATTCATTAATTGCATCTGACGGCAAAAGCCGTGAATGACAGATAAAAAGTATTCTTGGTTGATTTGTAAAACATGGTTGTGATAAAAAATTAACGCTCAATTAATCGTTAATTTTTGTCAAGTTAACTAATAAAATTTTTAAAATCATCAACAGCCATAATTTATATAGTTCACTGCTTTGTTCCATCTACATTCAAAAACACACAACCAAAAAAACATGGCAGAAAGGCACATAAAATTTCATTCTCACACAAAGTATACCTGAAATCTCTGGCCGAGAACTGGCCATTATTACTTTCAAGCATCTTGGAGCCGGAACCAGCACCACCTCGTCGTCCTGGCCGCCTCCTTCGTGAACCTACCATGCCACAGATCTATGCCGTACAGCAAAACTCACCGCAAAACTAAATATCGATACAATAAAGACTACACATATATATTACACTTTCACAAATTTACAGTTAATCAAGTGAATAAACATTAAAAAATTTAGTCTAGAAATTTTAACTTCTAATCTAAATTTCGCTTAAAGTCACATCACTAAGAAAAACAAACTGAACAAACTTCAGTTCAGCTGTATATGTCGTCAACAAACAATGATGATCTCTTTCTTGAGAGACCGTCAATGTTTTAGTTTAGTTAAGAGACTCGAGATCTGTTAACTGATCAACGAAAAACAGTTATGTTGGACAATTTCTAATAATTGGTTTTTAATCAAAATAGACGTATATAATTTTTGTCGAGTTAACTATTGAAGTTTTTATAAAATTGTTTATAGCCCTAATTGATAGACTTCTCGATACGAAGATGTCTATGACACGAGAACGCAGAGCCAGCATATGCAATAACTTTCCGAGTAATCTAAAAATAAGCCTATTATCTAATATTTCTGAAAGCAGTAAGTTACGTGTTATGATAAACAGCACCGACACAGCTCTAATGTTCACCTGCTTTTCGCTGAGATGTCTGTTCACTTGATGCCTCATTTGAACCTTTGTTGCCAGACTCGTATGCAGTGTCTTGACTGGAAGCTGTTGCATTTTTCTCCACACCAGCTTCATCCTTGGCAGATGTAGCGTCGGACTGTTCCCGTGGTTTGCGTGCATTATTCACTCTGGCATCGGAATGGTACATCCTCTGGCCACGATTTCTGGAGTCATAAAATTCTGTCTTACGACGACCAGCCTGTGAAGAGATCTCATTCCGTTGGCCCGTATCTTTGGCCGGCGTATTCCGGACATTTGATTGTGGTAAGCCTTGAGGCTTGTTTCCGTAATCGTCAGACGGTGACTGTACATTTCGTTGATCTGCTGCATCAATATTTGTCGACACTGCCTCGCGTGACAACTCGCGATCTTCCATCTTCGACTGTTGAGCATTTGTTCTGCCATGTGCAAATCTCTTCTGTTCGGAACCGTATGTCCTCGTCGTATTACTTGGTGCAGAAGCCACTCGTGCATTACTGACGTCATCTGTCGATCCATGCTGACTTGCAGATTCAACTTCTCTGCGAGACGTAGATTCGTAAGCGTCTTGGCGACCCCCACGGCCTCGGCCTCGAGCCGAACCGCGCAAGCGCCCTCTACCACCACGAACAAATTCGCAACTGCTTATGTTGACCCGAGCTGTCTCAGTGTCTCTGTTACCTTTAGGTCTTCTACCTGAGGCGTCCTTTGGTCTCGGTTCCTGAGGCTGAACGACATCGTCATTCACTGTATCACCCTTCACTGATTCACCTTTGTTACTGCCTTCAGCAGTTCGGTCTCCATTGTCACTGTGACCTTCAGTCTTCGTGCTTGGTCCCTGAGCTCCACTGATCGCACCTTCCGTTTTTCTCGCTGCTTCGCGCTGCCTCTGATACTTTGATCCCTAACACAAACAGCAAAGTGACGTTCTACGGCAAACAGCACATATACGCTTCGGCTCTACAGCTCGGTGATAAACACATACACACGTACAATGGATACATCACACAGATACATCATCACCTTCATTCAGCTGAATGTTGTGACAAGCTGGTTCCCCAGACTCAACGGACAGAGCTCCCACACTGCAGTCCATGTTGTCTGGAATTCGCTTCTTGCACAGCTGCATTCGACCTCCATTAGTTCGGAGAAACGTCTTCTGAGACGTGTTGGGAATTTTGAACTTTTCTTCTTTCAAAATGTAGACAAGCTACATAGCAGGCTGACAGTCATCTTCGGCAGGCTACTGGACTCACTTACCCCAAGCTGTGCACCCCAGAAACTTAGCAATGAGGCAAAATGCCACTTGATTCCAACACCAACGCAGTATATACTGTATATTTATAGTAGTAGTAGTAGTAGTTTATTGGCAGAAATGCGGACAAAAATAAAACATAGGTACAATAATAAACAAATGTGTGATAAACCAACATTATATCATTCTAACAATACGGGGAGTAAAGATCAACACAAATTCATTCATAAACTGATACAATGCGACG
>Ga0049105_1001617_pt1 | contig 10310 bp, 5 predicted proteins | sample WorMetvaBAHAMAS1_FD_61260 | JGI IMG/M metagenome (GOLD analysis project Ga0049105, IMG submission 61260) | Worm MetaG Olavius vacuus BAHAMAS.1 | ecosystem: Host-associated > Annelida > Digestive system > Unclassified | place: Germany: Marburg | collected 2013-04-09 | reverse complement strand
TCGCGACGTCGACCACTTGAAACAGCGTCTCATCGAGGAGTGGCGTTGCTTCGACCAGAACATCACTGACCGAGCAGTTCGACAGTGGCGTGTTCGACTACGCGCATGTGTCCGTGCAAAACGGCTGCCACTTTGAACACAAACTGTAACTGATGTTTTTTTGTGTACGAACTGCTAATGCGACTTTTCCATATTGGAAACTTCTGTTTTTGAGTTCCGTTTTTAAAACAGCTGTTGCTCAGAAACTGTGCGGTGGATTTTGTTGAAATTTGCAACATTTACGTCGGAAGGATGATAATTAAAGCCGCTAAGAGGATATTTAATTCTGATAAGATATGCCGTAGTTATAGTGATTTGAATTTTGGCGTCACTTTTTTGGAACACAGTGTAGTTTCTTTCAGCTATATTTTGTTGCAGATAGCACCGGCCTAACTTCAATCACTGTGACGCAATTGGCCCTAAAAGCTACCAAATTCGGTGAAACAAGGCAAAATAACGGCCATTACGCTGATCAAGGCTTTTCAAGGTTATCAATTTCGGTACATTGGAAACCCGTAAGCGAGTTCGTATCTGTGAATGAATGATAGTAACTTAATGTATGTGTCTAATTTCCGCTGTCGGAAGCAGGGATGACTCTCTCTAAGCGCACTCGTTCGGAGTGAACCCGTGAACTCAAGGTTGCGGAATTTCGTCCCGAGAAAATAGAGGCATCATTCTGTCTGTTTCGATATCTTGAACCGTTTAGGCATAACGCGTGAGTGTGACGGACAGACAGACGGACAGACTATCGTAGCAAATGTCACACTTCACTGTGTTGCGTCATAATGACTGCAGAAACAATTGGTAATGGGGCGAGATACGCACGTGCTATGTATACAGTGACACTGTCACATAGACAGACAGACAGACCGAAAGACAGACAGACAGAGCGACAGATCGACTGATTTAAAATACTGCAGGGTCATAACGACGTAAACCAACAATCGTGTTCTATGTTCAGTGTCCATGTAGGAGTTTGGCTGCCGATGCTTATTATCCTATGTCGTCCTCTTAGTTGTGGCGACCTTTGGTCATTCATCTATTCAACTGTCGTTGTTATCTGTCCTATAGCTATAGCATATAGCATGGGACAGATTATAAAATCGGTTTTGCGTATGTCAGTCAGTATGTCAGTCTGTCAGTCTGTCAGTGTGTGTGTCCGTCTGTGGGCACTCTCACGGTCGCATTTCTTGATCGATTTCCATCAAAATTGGCACAGACGCAAAGCCCCGCAAAGGAAAACGAGTTCGTCAGGGGGTCAATATTGCACCACTCCTTCCCCTATTTTGCCCCCAAGTCCCCCTTTTAGGCCAAGAGGTCCTGAAAACCCATACAAATATTAAGTAGTCCTATAGATGCCTTAAATGTACGCGAATCGCCGAACTTTTCGCGTCTTGTAGGAAATCTGGGTCGAGGAACACGATTGTGACGTCAGATTTAAGAGCGGAAGTCGAAATTTGGCCGTTTCGTGCATGCGTAATGCATCCGGTCATAATTATAGGAACAGTTCGTTCATTGTGGACTTGGCTATGGGGCAGATATCACGTTCCACACATCAGCCAAAGGGATGGCATGGCTAATGACGGGCTGTGTGGCGCGGCTATATGGCTGTGTTTCTGTGCTCTCTTTTAACCTGCGTGCCAGTGCGTGGAGCAAATAAGTATATAAACTAGAATTTCCAGTTGATGCCGCCCATGCAGTGATGGCAGTCTCCTTATTTTCGACTTAGAATTAACATACATACATACATACATACACACAATTAAAATTTGATAATGCCTCACTAAGTCCAGCAATACATTACAATAAAAACAACTAAAATGGTAGGTAATGGAAATACTAGAGAAGCTAAAACAACAAGAGTTAGTCAACACAGAATGCCTGATTATAAAAACGTGATTTAAGTTTCTTTTTAAAACTGGTCATGTCTGTGACATGTCACTCTCATCTGATCTCACACACGTCAGTTCGTCATTTCCTTCATCACCACTGTCATTATCCTTTACTCCTTCTCTCTTCCACTCCATGCTCAAAACTTATCTTTTCAACAAATCCTTTCCTCCATAATTCTTCTACCTTTCCACTCACCGGACTGATTCCTAGGGCTCCAGCTGTTTTTCGTTTTTTTTCTCGGGCATGTCGGTTTTAACTTTGGCACTGTGTGCTAGGCTACGCTGGCTTCTAGTCGGCTTTTAAGTGCACATTAAATAATTGCACATCATTACCATCATCATCATATCGAGATGACGGCGACTCAGAGGATATGTGGGTCGAAAATCGCATCGAAATTTAATTGAGCCACTGTGAAATTAAGAGAAATGGATCGGTCAAATGTACGGGTGAATTTTCGTGTTCATCCTAAGACGGAACATCTGATACAGCCTACTTGTGGCTGGGGCGTTTAGCGACATTAGGTGTCTGGTAAAACAAGGGAGCCTCGACGCCACTCCGTCGAACTGTATGCCTCCGCCGCTATAGCATTCGGTCTGATCATGACCTTGACCTTCAACCTCTGACCTTGAAAACTTTTTCAGAAATGCCCACTCACAGGTTAAATATGTATGTCAATTTTATTATAATCCCGCCACTAAATATGTGGAGATATCGCGTCATGCGAAATAAGTGTTAACGGACACTGGACAACGGACGGACAACGGATGACCGGAAAGCATAATGCCTCTCGCCGTTTGTTGTTGGCGGCGGAGGTATAAATAGAAACAAATATAGCAGAGCTGCAAAACACAGAGGCCTTCCTTTGAGCGGTCTAATGAAGGTAAGGTAAGGTAAAGGTAAACGTGAATTTGTACAGCGCCTCGTCGTGAACACATCTCTATGGCGCTCAGGTATGGCACGCGTTCTCAAGGGATCTCACAGTTTTAGCTGCAGTACTACACACGCCGCACTGTAACGAAGGTAGTACCTGATGACGGCGATGGCTACAAGGGTGTAGACGGTCACGTACACGGTGACGTAGAGGAAAAAGTGCCAGAGTTTGCAGGCTCCGTCGCCGATGAGCCAGTTATCGGCGGCGTAGTGGTACGCCATGAACGGCACGCAGATCACGACGAATATGATGTCAGTCACCGCCAGATTCAGCAACAACAGGTTTACAGTCGTCCACGGCGGTTAAGCTATCGCACATACGATTCGGAAGTTGAATGCCAGATTGCTTGTTGTCAGAGTTTTTTAATGCACGGTGCGACTTCTAAATGCTGAGAGACACGTTCGCTCGCGTTGATGTGCGGGCAACGGCAGGTTTACGGTCGTCCACATCTTGTGTCTGGACAGCGTCACGACGACGACGAGGAGGTTGCCGAGAAGACCGACAAGTATGATGATTGCGAACACCGTCGGTGCGGTGACTTGGTACAGGACGAAATGAAACAGGATGTGGTTCTTTAAGTCGTCGTCGATGAAATACTGCGACGCTGTGTCGTCGTCGGTCAAATTCAACCACGTCTGGTTCGCGTCGAGCACCTGTGGCTGTCCAGTCGTTTCACCAGCAACCTCGGACGTCATCGCTTCTCCGCTAAATCCTTCGGAAAAAGTCCAAAAAGACTAGAATGTTAGTACTTAGAATTCGGACTCCAGTGTGATCTAAGTCCGTTAAGTTATTTGAAGTTTTCCGTGTGACATGACTACCGGTGATCTGTAAGTGCAGTGACTGGCAAACGACCATATTACAAATCTGCAAATGCGTGTGACTTCCTTCTGAACAACTGTCATACGTTAAATCGCTTCGTCACTCAGAATCGATAGTCTCTCATCCAGCTGTCAGCTGGAAACTTCCGTTCTGTATACCTATAGTTTCTTCACTGTAATCTTTGTTCTGTATTAGGCTATGTGAATCGGTTACATGTATCTTATACTGTTAGACTTCAACTCCAGACTGCAAACTATTCGGCTGCGCTGTCCGCTTAGCAAAGATTGCAGAGTAGCACTTGGCGTGTGATGACAGAACGCTGCGGTCGTCATTACCAGCAGTGGAGAAATCTCTGCGGACCGGCGGTCGACTGACTGCACACGAGGCATCAGCGCTTGATGACTGTCTGGCCGTTTTCGCCTGAGTGTTTCTACGGGGAGTTGGTATGAAATCCGCGCAAGTGCCGACAGCAACACGCCGTATAGCGACAGCGACGAATTACTCACGATGCTCTATTCAGAGCTTTATCACAGTAGCGTGAGAGAACAGCCGGCCAGCGATCTAGTCTGAATGAAACGCAACGATTGAAGAGACCTACACAATGGCTATACGTTCGTTCCTGCTGCTGCTGCTACTATTCGCATTTCTTCAGTATGCGCAGGCGCATATACGTCACTAAATGCGGTTCGCGCAAACGCCAAGTCGATATGCGGTCGCGTGTCAGTTTCAAGCTCGCTTTGTTTCGAACACAATTTAATCACAGTTTGGCCGACACCCACCTCGAAGTAAGAGCTCCCCACTTCAGTGGCATCCCCCTGCCTGCTATCTAGCTTAATATAATTGAACGTGGCTATGTCGTTCTGTTTTCGTCGTCTAATTAGTGCTACAGGGAGCTACGATCGAGGTTTTGTGTGTCGTTCTACATTACCTGAGCACATCCGAGATTAGATAAACATTTACCTTTACTTTACCTTTATTCTGTGATACCTTGCTTGTTTTACCTTGATTGTAGGAATTTATTCGTACTCAAAATAAATGAATGTCTCATTCCGAAAACCGCTGCTGATCAAAAACACTTTTTTCAGAATTTTATACAAATGATGATGATGATGATATGCTGTGATTAAATGTGCACATAAAAGCCGGATAAAAGTCAGCTTAGCCTAGCACACAGAAGCGAAGATAAACTGCATGCTAGAGAAAACTGAAAATAAAAACAACAGGAGTCCTAGTAGTTCATAACTTGTGCAGTTGCATTTGTCAAATTTCGTTAAAGAATAAATTATCATGAAAATGACGATGATGACGACCTGCATATTTAAAACTTGGTGAAAAGTCGGACAAATATAAAAACTCCAGACAAGATAGGGGTCCTCCATAAATTATATAACGCTCCTAGGGTAGGGTGGTGGTTGATAAATTGTCATAAACGTTGTATAAGGGTGGGGCCGCCTTCACTAATGTTATTACTTGTACAACGCTGTCTGTCAATATGCAGAGTTACAGACTGTTGAACAATATATTCCAGCCTTCTTTCTAGTTGCTGAAAATCGAGGCCAAATTTTGCACTTCTGACACACTGTCAAGTTTAGGGGAGGGAAGGGTGAAACGTCTGAGTCAATTTTACCAGTTCGGTTTAGGGCAAAACCTCTTACATAAACTTGTTTAACATTAACTGAACTGCCAGAGGTATGCAAATTTTCCATCAAAATTGGATCTTCTTCGCTGAAACCCATGTTTACGGACATCAAACCGTCGTCTGCTACCAACCAATTCATGTTCGGTATTCAAATAATTAAGTAAGTAAATTAACCAAAAAAGCGGGCCTATCATTCATCACGTGAAATTAATGACATTTATAATGGCTCACAGTATTATCATCGCAAAAACTGTTTGAAATACGACAATAGAATTTTTACGTTATGGAATTCAAAAAAACATGGGTGTTATTTTACAATGTAAACTAGCGAAGCATAACAAATCAATGACAAAATTGCTATGTATCAGTTTGCTCTAAATTTCCTCAGCTATGTTTCTGTGTAATATTATTTGAATTGGTTTACAGTTGGGAAAGTTATCACAAAAAAATAAAAGGGTAAACTTTTTATTGTGACAGTGTAGTATCGAAAATCGTAGACAAGGTACATAAGAAAAAAAAGAAAAAAAAAACAATGCACATCTAAACAGTTGGCAAATGACTAATAGCATGGACAAGCCTATCACGCGTAAAAGGCCGAGAGAAGAGTATCCGTGTATAGCATAAAGCAGCAGAGTCCTTTTCTTTCCTTTCAGCACATTAACAATGACACTAATAGAAATACGACCTGACAGGCGATGTACGCTCGCAGCGCGGTAATGGCAAGTCTTATAATTTAATAATACGCCTGGCTGTAGACCGCGACAACATAATGTTTCCTGCTGACAGTAACGAGTCACAACAAGTAGCTCATCTGCCACAGAGAAAGCGCGCGACGCTCCGTGTCATTTGAAGATAGTTCTGTTTGACGATTAATAACCATAGTCAGTGGGTCTGTGAAACTGTTGCAACTGTCTCTGGCGTCTGTGACAGTATCGGTCGAGTTTTATTAACAAAATTGGGCGCGTGTATTCAGACCAAATACTAAATAATGCTTTAATAAAAATCAGGCAACGTCCAGAAAAGTCTTCCGAATCGGTACAGTGCGCTATAACTGGCCCATGTCTGCGCATGCGTCACAGGCCTTCAGCATAGCGCACTGTACGGATTTGGAAGATTTGCCAACGTCCAACGTGCATGAAGATAAAAACGATGTGAATGACAGTAACATACGTTATAGTAACGTGTTTGGTTTTGTATTTGCATTTGTATTTTTTTTGTACTGCTGATGTGTTTAGTTTTGCATACAACTGTTTTAGTACTTTATACTGTCTTGATGTTTGCATTGTTAGTGGCCAACTGGCTCTTTTGCATTAATAAATTTGATTTGATTTGAGTTGATACAAAACTACAATACAGCCCAAAAGGCACCAATTAATAATACTCGGTAAATAAAGATTTACTAATCAACGAACGCTTGGAAACATTAAAATTACATTGTGATAAAATGTAGCTACGCAGTCACTATTTTTAAGTTCGTAGTAGGTCACCTTTTTGGACGGCAGCAATGGATTAATACAATGCACTGATGACTTCTTCTTTTGGAATAATGCAAAATTAGACGTAACTAAAAGGTCATCAAGAGTAACGATATCTTTAACGAAACTCCACTTATGTGCACGCTTCAAAAAAGCATAAATCCTGTTACCTTGACCAGCAGATACTAACAGTCCCAAGCAGGCAAAAATACAACATACGAGATACTAGCAAACTAATAACAACCGTATTCATTCTACAGACAGTCCTTGACTACGTTAACTGCACAGTTTTGAATGATGATTGAATTATTCTTTATCTTTCGTTGAACGTGAAAGTCGAAAAACGCCACTGAAAGACATCATTGACAATTGACAGTTATTGGCAGTGATTTTGTCACTCTAGAGTGGTTGTTCGTTTATAACTGAATACGTGGTCGTCGTATAGCAGCACAGACTTCGGTCATGTAGGTTCCTCCATAGACCTTTTCTTTTCCTACCGGACTGATTCCACGGATTCTCGGATCATTTAATGATTTTACTCTGCTCAACGGCCGGATTGTTTGCATGGTGTGTTAGACTAAGCCGGCTCCTAGTCGGTTTGCGAACGCACTTTAAATCACTGCACTTTTATTCATTCATTCATTCTTTCGTAGATGGGTTTACTGACATTTCAGCTCAAAATTTCATACTTTTACACATTGATGACACTTTTGCTCAAAACCATGCCAGACATCAATCAAGCGCTGCTTCAGTTCATTGATGTTATGAACTTGGTAGACCTGCTGCTGCTGCTGCATTTCTCTCCATACAGGGTGGCTCAAAAAAGTAAGCTGTTGACACAGTACAACAGCTTACTTTTTTTGAGCCACCCTGTATGTCATCAATGACGCAGGTGATAAGTGGCGCAAACGTCTCTGTGTGGTTATTCGTGAGAAAGTATGAAATTTTGACCATTTAATTTAACTCCATATTATGCATATTTTATTTTGCCTGTCATATTTGTTAATTTTGTGAACAGTAAATAAGAGTTATTGCGTTACGTACAGCAGAATTTTGCCAGTTTCGGTCTTTTGTGTTTTGCAAGGTAGAGTAGTAACACGTTTAAAGTGTGGCGAGATATATGACCCCGATTTCGTTGCACATTTTATGGAGAATACGACGGTAAAAATTTTAAAAAATATGTCAAAATTTGTCAAATTTAAGTATGAACAAATTTATAGTGGCACTGTTTTTATTGAGACACGATGTAGGTCGGTTTGCTGACGACGTTCCCGCTCGATCATCTAGTTCTTAGATGTTAAATAGTGGGCTCCGACAGTCGCCACCCCCTCCAGTCAACAGTATAGGTACATCGGCTTGAATGTTCGAGAAACAGATGGATGGATCATGCCGACGCTAATCATATCCTCCTGTGTAGAATGAAGGCACGCGATTCGGTGCTGGAGCAAAATAATAGCCTACGTCGACTCCATGTTCTCGGCATCGCCGTGTCTCGCTTCTGCTGATGTAAGAAAAATATAGAAAGAGGAGCTCATAGGATCCCAGTTTTGGGGATACGGACCTCCATCTCACACAGTGTGACTTTAATCCATTATCAGTCCGGACATCCACCTCAACTGTGTTTTTCCACCTCAAATTTACCAGATTTGAATCCAGTTGATAACACATGTGGGAAATATTGCAATGGTGTACAAAACACGCATCAATGATCTGGATCTATCGACGACGCCACTGACAAATGGCTGCCGCAGTGACGACATGACCCAGCTTGGCCCACTCTGTTCTCAGTGGCTATTTCAGTTCGTCCAGATCAGTGATGCGTATTTTGTACACCTTCTCTTGCAATATTCCCCACACGCTGTATTCAACTGGATTCAAATCTTCCGAATTTGGAGGTGGGATAAATTCTGGATTTTATTTCTGTGACAACTCAATGGTAGCACTTGTCCGATTAGCATTTCAAGTTTCACAAGGTAGTGTAGAGACATTATTCAGGTGAGGTGGAAAACGTTTAACTATTTTGCAGCAAATGTATTCAGGAAACGGTATGCCAAATTTCATCAGAATCGCCCGTGTTTTGTAGAAGATATTACAGAAAACATTTTGGTCTCTTTTTTTGGACACACTGTATAAGTTGGTCGAAAATGCCGTTGCATTGCGTTATTTCACTGAATTTGGTAAAACTGCCTTCTAACACATAACCGCGTCGATCTGTGGCGGGATTTATGCACAAGTCTATTATATTTTGTAGTGCGTGTACGATGTCGTCGTAAAGAAAGTTCACGTTCGCTATCTCATCTCCTGATGAGTTTCTTGTATATACGTCCCATGCTGTAATGCTACAGCTATGGGGTAGATAAAAATATTGTCGCTATTGTTGCTGCTGCTGCTGCTGTTAATGTTGCCACCGAGATCGCCATATTATCACTTAAGATAGGTTGTTACAGCAGCAGCCAGCGATCGAGACGTCGGCCTAAATTTCTCATGTTTACATCTTTCTCTTGACAACTCGCTGATGTTATTTGCGCCCCTTTTGTGTGAATTGCGGCGACCAATCAATCGTCGTAGTCCTAGTCCTTCAGCCTCGTCGATAACACAGAGTGGCAGCTAAATATCAGCTTTAGTGCAGCGTAACGTACTTTCGTCTCGGAAGACAGATTCATATCGTGTTACAGTTGTATCATCCGCTCGATGGACGATAAACCTGGCTTTGACGCTGCAACTAACAGGAAGATACGCCATTATGCGACGAAATGTGGAACGCCGCTGGCCAGCTTAAACTCGGAGACGGCGTATCGATCAGATCCAATATATTCCATCAGAGCATTAATAGGATATCCAGCTGACAACTCCGCTCGCGATACATACACGTGAAATGTGAGACTTAAGACGCAGTTACATGTTGGCCTACAACACGACCTTGCATTAAAATTATTGTATTAAGAAACGCACAAAACATTTTTTTATAAATGTAAATATGAAAAGCGGTCGAATTTATAATAATAAAGACAATATTTTGGCGCTTTAATCATGACAAAATCATTTCGACTTACCTGTATCATCTGATCATGAATGTACACCGTGTACCAAAAAACTGGATCCTAATGTTACTTCGTCGAATCGCATGAAAATTCCCGAAAATACACAGGAGGTGTTGCTTGTCGTGAATATGGTGTAAGTGTTCATATGTCATATTTTTTGTTGATATCTTTATGACGACAGAACTGCAAAATATCAAGTGAACTTGACCTGGGCAGTGAATTCACCTGCAAGCTGCTATCGTCTACGCGGGGGTAAACAGGATCACTTATTGATTTCAGGGCGTGGCGTCCCTGCCCCATAAATGTCAGCCTCCCCTACCCTCCGCTAGACAACATCTGTGTTATGGTGATTTTCTGGAGGTTAAGAGGGAATATTATCAGAACTGCTCCGTGCTGGGTTGTATGACACAATGTTCACAGTCAGCAGCACACTCATATGAGCAGTTCTTACAGGTCCAGCAGATTGGGTTTGT
>Ga0049105_1001616_pt1 | contig 10310 bp, 7 predicted proteins | sample WorMetvaBAHAMAS1_FD_61260 | JGI IMG/M metagenome (GOLD analysis project Ga0049105, IMG submission 61260) | Worm MetaG Olavius vacuus BAHAMAS.1 | ecosystem: Host-associated > Annelida > Digestive system > Unclassified | place: Germany: Marburg | collected 2013-04-09 | reverse complement strand
TGCATTTTTAATAGAAATCGGCCGTTTTGCGTTTTTGAGGCCCCCTTTGGGGGACTTAGGGGCAACGTACGACGATCATCTTAGGCTCATTGGAAAGCGCATACTGGACTTCCTATTAGCGCTAATTGAACTTTTTTCGCTAGGTGTTACGGCTGAGGCGCTACGAGCGATTATTGGTTGAAACTCAGCGATTTCGTTCCAACGGGGGTCGGTTGACCCAAAATTTCAGGTAGAAGGGGTCGCCACCCACCAACCATTCTTCTTCTCAGAAAACTGGGATAAATGTTCTTTCGTATGGTATAAAAATCTGGACAGATCTTTCTACCGTTTTGTCACAATGCACGCGTGTGACGGACAGACAGACAGACAGACAGAATTCTCATCACAATACCGCATCTGCATTACATGCAGCGCGGTAAAAACTAAGTTTATAAAACGGTTATAGGCGACGTAGTTGCACATCTAAAACTGCAAAAATCACCAGATTTTCAATGTACTGCATCATCACTACAGTGCCAGTAGCATTCTATTTTTACATTTATATTTGCTGTTTTTTTATTCCCGTGTAAGCCGAAATTAGGTGCCAGCAACATTCCGTGACCATAAGTTAACCTACGACGGCAGAGTATCAGTATGTTTAATTTTTTTATTTATGTTATAGTTATTGCATATTTATGATTCACAAAATAGCTGGACTATCGGTGCACTAACTCGGTTACCCGTAACTTTATTTTATTTCTGAATTTATTTTAACTGCGCATCACTAGGCGTAATATTCGACTTTTCAACAGGTGACATCATTATGACGTTGGTGACGCATTTAACACAAACCATTTAAAACCACTATTTATACCATTAGGAATCAAATTGCAGCCAACATCGCATCGCATATATGTCAATGTGCTTTATCTTTTCGCATTTCTGCTGTTTTAGATGTGCAACATTGATTATAGCACTTCCGCATAATCTGTTCTTACGTTAGGCCTAATTATATGCCTACTTGCTGGTTTAGGCCTATCTGTGTTCATGCGGCTGTTGTTGGCGACAAAACCGTTTCTGTGAACGTCACTCAACCACTTCATTAGCAAAGTTGTACATGACAAGGTTCCGTTTGTATGTGAAGTTGTAGCAAATGGACCACGTCTTAGCATCGGCTCATTCAGCTGTTTTCCTAATTTGCTATTGCGCATGCGCCCAAACGGCCACAATTGTACTTCTGCTTTAAATATTGAGTGCAAAATTAAGTTCACTGTCCACGGTTTCGTACAGAACCTGAATTTTTGGCAATTTGGTCGCGTTTTGGACCATTTTGGCCACTTTTAGTGCGTATGCACAGAAAAGGCCATAAGACTACTTCCGGTGTAAAATTTAACTCTATATTCGAACTCCACGTGCCCGATTTCCTGTGACGAGAAATTTTGGAAATTGGACCACGATTTCAGGTATTTTTAGCCAATTTTCTTTGCTCCAGGCGTGTGCACGAAAAAAGGGACACTACAAAAAGTCACAGAGAGGTTATATTTCACGTATTCATGGGTAATTCCCCACCCAACCAAATTCAACCAAAATTGGCGTATGAGTAGGGGTCGCCGACGTAATCAATCACACCAAGTTTGATAATGATCGGTCCAGGGAGTACAAAGTTATGGAGGGTAGAATTTTGCCCTGCTCCATAGGAATGGCTTGTCGCCTATAACACTGTAGCACGACTGTGCTACATGTGATATGAAATGTGCACACTGCACATGATAGGAAATTATTGAGGTGTAACTGTGCCAAAAATTATAAGAATACAAAGATACTGCAAAAATAATATGGTGAAGTTTTTGACTCAAATGTTACTTATTTACGTACAGCAAAATCTACACGAACTACAGTGGACATCAGTCCACAAAAATGAATGGCAGCAGACAGTCCATCACAACAAACCACAAATTATTATACCACAAGTTAAGACCTCAAACTAAGTTAAACGGTTTTCACATCTTGCTGCTTGAAAACCCTATAATAGTCCATGAGCCAGACCATCACATGTAGCACAGTCATGCTACAGTGTTATAGGCGACAAGCCATTCCTATGGAGCAAGGCAAAATTCGACCCTCCGTAACTTTGTACTCCCTGCACCAATCATTACCAAACTCAGGGCGCGTTTCACCAAACTTTAACCTGCAGTTAAAGTTGACTTAACCAGCCGATTTGATGAAAATTTGGTTAATTGCGTTTCTCCAACATTTAACTGACCATCAACTTGACATAAATTTGACCGGCCGTCAATGCTCAGTTAACTAGAATTCAAAAATAGTGAATGCCGATCATTCATTGTTGTTATTAAACTTTTTGGACACAACTGAGATACGCAGACAGTGTGTCGTGTTGGAAATGGTGCAATGGTTCAAAGAGTTGAATGAGAAAAAGTTTCTTGAGCTTTTCAACTTTCAAAGCACGCAACATTGCACACAATTCTGTCTTAAACAGAAAATCACACAGTCAACAAACAACTGCAGCTAATACTAAATACGGACGACTCACTTACCATGTACTATACGTTGTAAATACCTAGATATTAAAAACTCAACAAAAGCACTTCAAACCACGACGGCAGACGCCATTGCGCTTCTTTAGCCACAGGCCATTTGTTATTGGTTGGGCTTCAAGTTCAATTCCGAAAATTTTGCATTACGAAAGCTGTTTTTCGTGGAAAACATGGGCAGAAGCGCCATCAAATTTCATATTCAAATAGGAACAGTCCATGGAAATTTCCAATTTTGGGTTAAAAATTTGTCCAGAAGAATTCTGGCCGTATCTGCACATGCAGAGTATAATGCTACTGGCACTGTAGCGATTAAATAGTAGATTACAAATCTGACAAAATGGTGAATTTTTGCGGTTTTAGATGTGCAACTATGTCGTCTATAACTGTTTTTATATAAACTTCGCTTTTTACATTTACATATACAGGGCACTTACATAACTGTTGTCCACGTGAACTTGTTCTGTTGTGCGCTGTAATTCAGTCTTGCTAGCAGTACTGACGTCAGACAACTGTGCTATTCGATCAGCAAGTGCTGTGTAGTGAAGAATCAGTCTGTCATGAGTTAATTTCAGCTCATCTCTGCGATTATTACAACGTCGCAACTCATGCTGCAGTTGCATCAAGGATGCTTCATTTGCACACTCATCCGCAAATTGTGACCAAGTACACAATGCATCTTCTAGACGACTCCCTTCAAGTATCTGGTGTCCATTGCCTTCTGATTCTAACTCCTGAAATCTAAACATAACACAAGAAGACAATATAACATAACACAAAACATAACACAAATGCCATGTCGCACCTCAAGCGACATGGCATTTTTGTAATGGTATTCTTCAGAGACACGTGAGAACTGGAAGTACTATTTTTGGGGGATTATAAGTGACAAGCCACCAGTGTGCAGGCACAGCTTACGAAGCAGTTTATCTAATAACTTTGCTGCGGGAATACCACCATCAGTGCTAGTTAAAGTCACATGTTGTATAATCAAATCAGGCTGATGACCTCAATAACCTGCTTGCTGTTACCTCAGGTATTTTGTCAAATTATGTTTTTTAGCTGTCCCATAACTATAGCATATAGCATGGGACAGATTATAAAATCTATTTGCATCTGTCAGTGCGTGTGTGTGTTGCATCTGTGTGTGCGGGTGTCTGTCTGTCTGCGAGCACTCTCACGGTCGCATTTCTTGATCGATTTTCACCAAAACTGGCACAGACGTAAGAACCCCCAAAAGGAAGAACAAGTTCGTTGGGGTCAATATCGCTCCACCCTTCCTCTATTTTGCCCTAAAACCCCTATTTTGGGCCAAGAGGTCCTGAAAACCAATGCAAACTTTAAGTAATCCTATATCTGCCTTAAATGTACGCGAATCGCCGAAATTTTTCGCCTTTTAGGAAATCGGGGTCGAGGAACACGATGGTGACGTCAGATTTTAGACCCAAAGTGGAAATACGGCTGTTTCACACATGCGCAATGAAAAATACGCAATATAACCCTTATTTATGACCGAATCGCCAAAATTTTCATGTCTTAAAGGAAATCAGGGTCGAGGAACACGATAGTGATGTCAGATTTTAGACCTGAAGTGGAAATACAGCTGTATCGCACATGCGCAATGAAAAAAATATGCAATATAACTTATTTATGGCTGAATCGCCGAAATTTCCGCGTCTTGAATGAAATCTGGGTGAGGAACATGATGGTGACGTCAGATGTTAGACCAGAAGCTGAAATACAGCTGTTTCGTGCATGCGCAATGAAAAATATGCAATATAACCAATATAACCCTTATTTATGGCCGAACTGCCAAAATTTCTGTTCTTCATCTTATAGGAAATCTGGGTCGACAAACACAACAGTGACGTCAGATTTTAGACCGCAAGTGGAAATATGGCCGTTTCGTGCATGTGCCATGCATCCAGCCATAATTATAGGAACAGTTCGTTCATTGTGGACGTGGCTATGGGGCAGATACCATGTTCCACAGACTGTATTTCTAGTTTTCGAATAAAAATAACAGTAACACATTGCCAAAAACGTGCTGTTGTGTTATATTTATTGTTGGGAAAGCTACAATTCAAAAGAACCTTGTTACAGTTATAAATTACTTTACTTTGAACAGTCACTCGTTGCAGTTACAGTTACATTTTTTAAAACTTTTTCGTTACTTCAGATATTTCAATATAATAGCATGGTTAAAAAATTTGATTGAAACTCAAAAAACCACAGCTCAACAAAAGTACACAATGTAATTTGCACCAAAGAAACAAAGTAAACTGTGAAAATTCGAATATAATTCGCACAATTTTTACCAAAAATAAAGGTCTTGCAGCCGAAGTGCGTATAATACACGTAAACTAAAAACGCATATTTTTAGTCGGTTTTTTCATCAAACAGCAATTATATTGCATTACGCGTGGCGGCCAACACGCCGCCCGTAGGGCAAACCATATAGAACGGCGATAATTATCTCAAGGACGATCATTTGAATAGACGTGCGCCGTCATTGGTGGTCCTTGCGTACGGTGCTATGCGTCGACGCATTCTGCGCGCACGCACGTGGACGTAAGGCGACGTACGTGCCGCCGTAGCGGCCGTACGTCTACGTGTGACAATGTACAGCACCGTAAGTCGACGTACGTCGACGCAGGACACTGCAGATGCTAAAATTATATGCTACTTACCGTAATTTATTATGTCGCTGGCGTGACACAAGTTACGCAACACAACGACGGACGGCAATGCAATGCAACATGCCCCGGCAAAAATCGATTTGTTGACAGGTGTATGTGAATGCTGCCGTAGAAATCAACGTGTTCGATTACAACGTCGCCGTGGTACGTAGTGTGAACGGGGTTTTAGTCTAGTCATCAACATTGTCGCACTTGCCGCAGCATTAACACTGATGCGTACGTACGGGAGTGAGAGCAGCCGCCATTTCTTGGAAGCCCAGGTCATTTACAGTACGGTGGATGGACGGATAGTCTCCCAACGCCCGGCCCGGTGGAATGGATGGAGCTCTGCTTTATATCACCCTGTCGTCTGCTGTTCTCCCTCTCTCCCTTAATACTTCCACGTTTCCCCTCTCCCCGTGCTGTGTTTTTATATAGGAATGAGCCCAGTGCGGCGGCGGCAGCCTTTTACAGTATGTACGCCAGTCAACAAGTTTGTATCGGGTGGCGTAAAACAGGTGCGTGTTATACAGATAAACTAACATTTTCCCACGGTTCTTCCATCAAAGTTTGGGGTGCGTATTATACAAATGTGTGCATTATATTCGAATTTTTATGGTATAACGCAATGAGCACCAATATTGCACTAAAAATAACCATGGTAGTTCCAGGAATATTTGTGCAAACATTCCGGCCAAAGCAGAACTGAACTTCGACAATATCATCATTCATCCACTCATCAGTATCGCAAAATTAAGCAGGGTGGATTTAGTTCATTTCCAACATGTATGAAAACCAATCATAATAATTTTTCACCTGTTGTTGTTTTGGCTTTGTTAACTTACATTGTTATCTAAGGTGTTTGTCAGTCACCAACAAGTACATCACACTAAATCTACAAAATGACAACAGAATGAAATGAACGTTCTTGCTATCAATAACAAGGATCTACACAGTGAACCATAAAAAACGTGACAATTTTATTTTTGACCATAACATTAGGTAATCTTAAACGATTTTTATAGTTTTTATATCATTTTAATCCTGAAGAAATTCTGCATGCGACTATAATAAAATTTATCACGTCATCTGATTTATGTGCGCACCTTACCTGCAAAAAATTAGAACCTACATTTTTGCCGTATTTGACTGTAACTTAGTCAAATCTTTTTTGCATTGCCAAAACCGGAAAACAATGTAAACAACAGGGCATGCATTTAATTATTTGTTACTTAAAGAAAGTGTTGCTAATGACGTAATAAATGTGTCATTGTTTGCTTACGACGAAATTACATTAAAAACTTAGAATGTTAACAAAAGAAGACAAGTTATTGATAAAAATGTCTGGGAATCAAAAAAGTACGGGGTGACATGATCAATTAAGGAATTTCCAAACAAGAAGTGGAGCAAGCATGGTGTGGAGGACTTCCTGGAGTGATTGCGAACAACAGGTCCATTGAACGAAAACCCGGTAGTGGACTTTGTGAACAACCACGCCATCGACGAGTGGAGGCGTCGTCTGTCGGTCTGTTTTGACATTGAAGGCAGACATTTTAAGCATTACTTATGATTGCTACAGAATAACAATTTCAAAATGGCAACACTGTAAATTTGATAATTGGTGATGACTTTTTCTGTTCTCTTTTGCTGTGAACGTAAATGAGCAAAGACTAATAGCGTTTTTAACTGAAAATATGTACGTAAGGTTATCACACAGTTAAGGTGATGTGGTAAATTTTACTACAGTCACATGTAGCATTTCTTCACGATTATAATGATATAAAAAGTATAAAAATCGGTTAAGATTAGCCGAAGTTATAGCCAAAAACAAAATGTCACGTTTTTTATGGTTCACTGTGTAATTTGTTATCACCCAATGTATTTCTATTGTCAAACGTAAGTACAAAGATGGTCATTCTGTTTAAAGCTGGCAAGAAAGCAGCTGGATGAAAGAACATAAGAACTTTGATTTTCTCATTTATAAGTGACCAAACACAGACGCTCAGCACCAAAGTAAACAGCTCATACTGTTGGCAATACAGTGTACAATATATTTACAGCTCGTATTGCCAACAGTACGAGCTGCTTACATTTTTTAAATCCTACCCCACTGATCTGTTTGCAACATGTGTAGCGCTATGATGAGCATGAAGGCAGTTATTCAGTCATGCACTTTAAAGGCCACAACCTCTTGCACATGTTGCAATATGAGTTGCATATTGCTCATATTGCCAGCAGCAATAATATTTAGGCCACCCACAAACATGGATAGTTGTAAGATGCTGAAAATTGGTACATTGTTTGAACACATGTCACAGAATACATATTAAGCACTCCAGGTCGAAGGTTGAAGTCCAAGATGATGTAACGTATCTGCAGTAACAATGTTATCATTCAGCAAGATAGTATTGTCAACTTCAAACCTGGTCAAATTATCCAGGAATAGAGCATGTCATATGATGCACTTTGTAGATCACTAGCTCAGAGAAACATCTCCAAGACCTGACCATTCATAAGTGCTTGCTATGTGCCAGTGCAATGTCTTACAAGAAGCTTAGCTACCGCAAAGAAAGCGTGCATCTAATATCGCTCTATCATACGGTGCAAAAGGCATTTCGATATGTGGAACCGTTTGGGCATGGACCACGAGTGTGACAGAAGGACGGACAGATATCTGTTAGCAACAGCGTGCTCACATAGTTAAATACGCGTTAAAAATGACTATAAAGATGATATAATGGTTAACTAGAGACAGGTTAGTAGTTACTGTTAGCAATCTCATGTATACATGTTTAAAGACCACTGTCCCACCGGCAGCAGCAATGGGCAAAAATCGTGATTTGAACCATTTTGGGGATTCAATTTGAGATGCAGAGATTTGATTTGAAACACTGCAATTCAATTTTGATTTGACTTAAAAATTTTGCGAGTAAATTTGAAAAGTTAAATCGTGGGTAATCGCAGTATAGTCACTATGGCTATTATGTGGGCAAGGAGTAGAACTCTGTATCTGGGTGGGGAAGAAGGGACACACACGCAGGTGGCGCGACAGTGACGTTGGGACGTGGTGTCGGAGGCTATAGTGATCATCAAACTGTGGGTGCAGGCAGCAAACACGTAGTCTCCCAGTCACGTCGCTCAACCCTCTACAACTTCCAGACTGTTGGTTGATGGTATACATTTTACACTCACATGGCCACCTGTATTAACGAGCTCCCTGATAGTCCCTGGTCACGTTGTCGTCTGCAGTTCACTCTGCAGTGCACTGTAATCTGATTTCTGTGGCCCAGGCGTACACTTTGGAAGTTCCTAGTTTCAGCATGGGGTGATGGTGGGGGCTGACTGAAGGTAGTGAAGTTTAGATTGGCAGGGGGGTCGGGTGACAACATCGTGGGAGAAAATTTAACCCCCGTGCAGAACTGTTGCACTCTTATCATGGAGAGCTCAGCAAACTGCACGCACTGTGGAAGCACTGCAGTTGCAATGTAGCGCATTAGAGGCATTGCGTAATGCGCTTTATAAATGTTCTACTTACTTACTTACTTACTTACACAATTGTCACCTTTTCTAGTTTCGTTTTGAAAGCATAAAGTTATTCCTGAAAAACCAATCACCATACTCACTGTTCCAATTCACTCAACTTGAGTACATTAGTTGTTTGCAGCTCTGCACAAAACCAATCTAAGAAAGGCCAAAGCAGTTCGTAGTCAAACATCCAAGCAAAACTGTTTCCAGAGACATTACTGAAATTTTCAATCCCAAGTCGCTGTACAGCATGCATAAAGTCTTCTCCAGTAATGCTCTGCATATCTGCAACAGAAATAAAAAACATGCTGAAACACAAACACAATGGTAGACACTAAAGTAAACTGATACATCTGCAGCGATACAACTCGATGTGCAAGTATAAAATGTACACAAAAACAGTAGTGATGTGACGAAGCTGGACAAAATTCACATTTGTCAAATGCAATTTTGACTTTCACAATCTGTCAAATGCGAACAGAGGCATTTATTTTATCAGTCTGAACGTAATGCACTCATTTAGGTCAATTAAATGATTGCAACAATATGTTATTTCTTAAAGTCAATAAAACCAGTGTTCATACTAGTGCAGTGTATCACATCACTGAGCAAAAACTATGTGTGATAGGTTGAATTTGAGAAAAGAAAACAGATTTGTCTGCACTCTGGCTCTCTATGCACATGAAATCGGTTGTAGAACAGGGATTTTTCCACGAATTCACACTCGACAACAAAGCACTTAAAACAGTCGTGGAATTTAGATACGGTGACCATAGAAGCAGAGGCCGGTATGACAGTCTATGGTCTGTGCTAAGACCACGTCAAATTGGCCCATTGCACGTGCCACCTTAATGTACGCAAGACCGATGATCTACCAATGTGCAACGCCACCAACTCTCTGTCGAGTAGACAAATGTCCTGTAGGCGAAATGTGCATTTTACCTTAGGGTTAGGGTTAGTAATAGCCTTTATGCAGTATGGTGCAAAAACTGAGGGCAAACATTGAGTTTAGGTGCCATATTCACAACGGTACTTATATAATGCTATCCGTGACACTAACCGTAACGCTACCTACAGTCTAGACCATGTTCCCAGTGACTATTATCTGTTAGGAAATCTAAAATATCATCTTCATGGAAACCAGTTTGCAGACGATGAATCGCTTAAAGCTGTTGTTGAAGCATGGTTTGATGGACAGGAAAGAGAATTTTATTTTTCAAGGAATAAACAGCATGGCAGAAAAGTGGCAAAAGTGCACTGATGTTGAAAAATGCCACTATGTTTGAAAGTTTGTGGCTCTTTTTTATACAAGTTGCAAAACTTTTTGAACGCCCCTCGTATCTTGCCTCACAGACAGAAGTGACAGGCACAAAAAATCTCCTGCTGACAGCCAATCCAGATAGCTTAAAGGCCAACTCCAGTGAAAAAAATCGAATCGCCAAAACTATAAGCGCCGTGTAGTATACCTATAAACAAGTAATTTGAGAAAGTTAGTTTATTATTGTAACGTCTGTGCGCGAAGAAAAACTAATTTAAAGTTTATGTTATCGAACGAGCCGAGTACCAACTTCTGTGG
>Ga0049105_1001615_pt1 | contig 10311 bp, 4 predicted proteins | sample WorMetvaBAHAMAS1_FD_61260 | JGI IMG/M metagenome (GOLD analysis project Ga0049105, IMG submission 61260) | Worm MetaG Olavius vacuus BAHAMAS.1 | ecosystem: Host-associated > Annelida > Digestive system > Unclassified | place: Germany: Marburg | collected 2013-04-09 | reverse complement strand
AAGTTTTAGGGGGGGGGCTACTTTTTTGACTCACACTGTACATCGCTAATTGCCACATTTTCTAGTTAATGTTGCTGTTGTTGCTGCTGCTGCTGTCGTAGTCGTCGTCGCCGTCCTCGTCGTCGTTGCAATAAGTAGACGTAAAAGATGCGCGAACTTCAAGTTATTGTACAAGTTAACAAAGAGCAAATTTAATACTGTAGTATGCTAGCAACTGTCAGCGATTATCGGTGTCTGTTTAATTTCACTTTTAGCAATTTAACAACTAGACAGATCGGTACGCTGTCAATAATCGCTATCCTAAATTAAAGACAAAATCAATTAACAAGACAACACACCGATATAACTTTATCGACAGGCACAGACACAGGAGGACCCAGCAATCTGCCCCTAACCCCAAATTACACCAAAATTACCTAAAATCGGAGGATTAAATTGCTTTAAACTATTTCATTATACAAGCAAGTACACCTGTATTTATTTTCAAAATTACTCGTGAAAGACCTGGGCAACCCTGCAACACCGGAATTGCTCTATTCTTTCACTGCACATGCGCTTAACTGGCTGGGTCCTTCCTGGATTGAACTCAACAAGCGGTAATACATTCACAGACGCACCAACCGATTGGCTAACTAGGCTGTATTCCATGGCTCGCGCTTTTTAGAGACTCAGGGCGGATAGAGGTGACGTGGCGGCCGCAAGCTAGTGTAAACAAAGTGTTTTAATTGACCAGGACAGGGGTAATAGAGTAACGCCACTAAATGGTGCCCCAAAAGAACGCCACTACTTACTCCCGTAGCCAGCGGGCGGAGTGAGGGGTGCAGCACTTTCCATACTCCTAACTGCTTTTGGAAAGGACAGCCGATTCACAATGGAATGAAGAAAGGATGAGGAGGGAGGAGAGGTAAGGGATAGGGGAGGCTGTGCCCCAGCATTAATTTCATGGCACCATCATATTCTGTCTAGTGACAGTTGAATGCATTGAGCACGGATGGGGCGTAAAATCAGTGACGTGGGCGGTCAGTCAGCCTTGAACGAATGAACGTATACTGGTTACTCGCCGACGTAGGCTAGCATTGCGAACGTTTATGACTGTAAGAACTGCAGCGTTTCATCAACAGTGCATCTGTTCTGTATCGTCAGGCGACGGTCGTCCGTCTGATCGGTCGAGCATAGTAAGGCGCCCGGTCGCTGTCGCCGTCGACCGACGGCGGTATATTTCGCGGCGAAAACGAGAAGCAGTAATATTGTCCGCGTCGCGGCGCCACCGTCGAGCCGCAGGAGCGGAACTAATGCGGCATAATGGCGCCCGTTCACCGACCGTCACGTCGGCGGCTTGTTATTAACTTCTTTATCAACTGCGTATATTATTAACCATACATATTCGCCCGCCGCGTCCTCTCTCCCAGGGCCACGCATCACCCGCAGTTGTAGGGTCGCCGAGGTAATGTACGGGCCACAAGGAGTATAAACTTGTTCTTTCATTATTGACACAAATATTGCATTCAATTGTAAACCAGATTTCGCCGTAATCAATCAGTATCTTAAGGCGGGTTGCACGAACTCACTGTTTAAAATTAAGAAACACTTAAGTTCAAATTGTTTACTTGTATTCATTCGCATCCAAAATAGTCCTAAAGAGCTTCAATCATATTCAGCAACGAAATGTTTGGCAATGAAAATTATTAAAAACGCATCATTATGTACACTGTGTACATTATGCACACAATAATGTACACGTGTACACATATTGTGTACACACGTGTACACATATTGTGTACATTATGCATATGTACACTGTGTGCATTCTGTGCGTTTCTTGTTCCGTTTTATGCATCGTGTAGTTCAGTCTGCAGCAGTATAAGTTCAGTGGAATTTTAAGAACTACTTGAAAGAAGTTAAGTGTTACTTTATATTATGTGACGTTCATGCAACTGAATGCCTGTATCAAATTCAGAACTGATTGGCGACTATAATCGTAAAGATGGACGTTAGTAATGATTATAAGAGGTTATTTGGAGCTGCTGTTGCAGAAAAATTTGTACGAAGACGGCATTGACGTCGAGAAACGTTACGGGGACAAACAACGTGGCAATATTGTAAAAAAATGTCGCGTTAAATTACATTTGGTTTGGGGCAGCAAGGCACATTTCTGCGAGGGTTCATTGTCACCAACTACGGCACTGCGGGCACCGACATAACAAATCGTGGCTAACGAACTGGCCAACCGTGAATGCTAGTTGTTCTTAACATTTTTAGGTTACTGCGACCCTTTAACTGATCGACGATAACCTCACGTCACACCGCTGTCTAACTACGTCGCCGTCAGTTACATAAGATGGGCGACTAATAAGAGTACCAGTTACGTGCAGTTAGCTGCTAGTTAGGTTTAAAGTCAGAAACTACTTAATTGCTTAGTGATTCAATTAGAAAAAAAACGTATTTGCTTAGTGGCAGAAACACGTATCGATCAATTCCTTAGTGATTTAATTAGAAAAAAAACGTATTCATGTCTATACTGATTGATGACTTTAAAAGTTTCATGTTACGACAACTTTTCCCTTTGACCTCTTTCCGCCCTCAAGTGTGCAGGCACCCTGGGTAAAAAGTTAAGAGCCAGTGATTTCTACCGTGATCATTCAGTTTTTTCTCTGGTTCCTTTCGCAGAACGCTGCCAGCGCTGTTAAGTCCGTTTGTTCGTCTTTGTGACGCTTTTCTCTGTGAATAGATTCAAGTCGCTCTGTAACGAAACAGCTTCGGCGATGCTTCGTCCCAGAAGTGGATCTGGAATTTTGGACACTGGATGCCCCAGTCTCTGACAACTAGGAACACACGAGCAAGGCTAGAGCTCATTGCCGTAATTATGTCATTTTTCGTCAAAATCACGAATTTCCTTATTTTCACCCAAAAAAATGAAAAAAAGATGAGCACACTTAAGCAGAAGAGATATGAATTAATAAATATTTTATCACACAAGTATCACTCACTTTCGAACACAGACGCTGTGGCAGTGACTGGATGAAACGCCTGCCTATGTTCTTAGTGTTCAAACATGTACAACATCAACTCAAGGAAGGTTCAAGCTCCCTAAACCCCCTTTATATTCACTCTGCATGCTTAGAAACTCATATGCTCGATTATTGAATGCCGCCCACTTACAAAATCGGAATTAGCCACAAATACACGTGCCAGCATCGAACAGAAATGTTTCCAGTTCAGGCATGTATGCATAGATGTAAAAAGCGTTCAAAAATTAAAAATGTTACACTAATTAGTAATTAGTAACACTAATAAAAATGCTTGTAAACGTTGAATAAAAATGTTACCAAATGGTACCAACAATATGCCGCTGACTGCATATGCCTGACGTCCTTAATTTAATAAGTGTAGATTGAAAACACAACGTCAAATCACCGCAGTCATCATTAATAAGGTCAATTTATTTAAATATGAAATAATTTTTGTTAGCGTAAGCAAGACAACAAGAAGTTCCGCTACCATAGAGAGCACAGCGCGTCAGGTTTTGTTACCATTCGAAAGCTCATACGCGACTTCCTATTAGTGATTAATACTAACTTACATCCTATCTTGCAACGTTAGCAAGTTATGGCTGACTATTGGTCAAATTTTCGCTAGCGACAGGGGAGTGCCTCACTTTAATGCCCTCACTAGGGTGATCCCTTGCGAATATCGCCATAAGTGATATATGGCTAAAAACTAGATTTGTCGGGCTACATTTCACTCGCAGAAAGGAAAGAATAGGAAAGTGCAGGGATTTAACGTGCAATTTAAAGACTGATTAAATCTGCTTAGTCTATCACAGGAATCAAACAAAAAAGATGAAAAGAGAAAAACAAAAACAAGAACAAAAAACCGATGAGCAATTAAGTCCAGAAACGCTCATAAAAATTCGTGAGATCTGTCCGAAAAGGTGAGGGAGACTATGGTGGAAAGTATGGGTGTATCTTCAACCATTTTTATGTAATAGGCCCCGAATTCGGCAAAATAAAGAAAATAACAGCCATTACGTCGTTCAAGGTCATTCAAGGTCACCGATTTGGGTACTATTCGAAAGCTCATAATGCGACTTCCTATTAGTGATTAATACTAACTTACCGCTTATTTTGCACCGTTTCCAAGTTATAGCTGATTAGTGGTTAAATTTTCGCCAGCGATAGAGGTCGCTTCACTTTAGCGCCCTCGCTGGGGATGATGCCCTGCGAACATCTGGATAAACTTTACCGCTTCAGAAACTCGAATAATTGTTCTACCAGACGCTGACGATCGTGTGTTCATTCGTCTGGACAAAACACCGGAACGTGACGGACGGACGGACAGACAGAATCGCCGTAGCTATTACAGCGCTCTGCATTGCCAGCAATGAGGACGCGCTGTAAAAACTCATGTATTGATTGCTATTGTTTGCAAGTATTTTCGTTGGAATTTATTATTTTTTATAATTTATATGTTATTAATTTAGTGTTGTAAAACGTTGAAAAACACAAAAAAAGTTTAAAAGGTTAAAAACGTGAAAAGAATAAACAAGTAGCTCAGCTATTGCAGAGAGACCGCGCTGCAGGGTGCGTTAGTTTTGGCCAAACGTGGACGACTGGAACTGGGAGACAATATTTTACGGACATAATAGGTCTGTCTTCTACCACTGTGACGTAATTGGCCAGCAAAGCAATCAAATTCCGTGAAAAAGTACAAAATAAGGACTATTACACCGTTCAAGGTCATTCAAGGTGATCCAGGTCGAGTATCAATCGAAAGCCCGTATGCCAATTCCTATTAGTGATTAATACTAACTGACATCCTATATCGTACCGTTTCGGAGTTATCGCAGCTTATTGTTCAAATTTTTGACACTGCGTTTTCGAGCCACCCTTTCTGGAGCTTAGTGACAACGTACGATATTTATTGGAAAGCGCGTAGTGGACTTCCTTTAAGGATGAGGCACAACGAGCGAGTATCGGTTCAAAATCGGCGATTTCGCTCCAACGAGGGCCGGTTGACCGAAAATTTTAGGTAGAAGGGGTCGCCCCTTCCCCAACCATTCTTCTTCTCAGAAAACTAGGCTAAATGTTCTTTCGCATGGTATAAAAATCTGGACAGATCTTTCTTCCGTTTTGTCACAATCCACGCGTTTGGCAGAAAGACCTAGACAGACGGACGGACAGAGGGACAACTTTCTCATGGCTAGTCCGCGCTGGCATTCCATGCAGCGCGGAAAAGCTTAAAAACGCTTTCACATCTATGCCTGGAAGTTGTCAGCGATACAACTGTTGATCGCAGACGGTCCGTTGCGTGATTCTCATTCCACTGACCCCCATTTTGCCCCCATTACTGGACTTATAAAGATGCCAATATACATAAGTAACAGATGCACATTATGCTTCAAATGTCAAGGGAAACGGGGGGCGGCTTAGCACTTTTGGTGGGGGCTGGCTAGGAGGCAAGTATACTTTGGACGGCCGGCAGGGGGATTGAGCTTAGGCTGCTTGGGTATAGACACCCCTACATTCCAGTTCCAGAAAAACGGAACCACTAACGGATGAGAAATTGCGATCTCCGAAACGTGTCCTCGACTCTTCGTCCGTGGAATGATGATGTAAAGATGCGTATAGTAAGTAAGTAAGTAAGTAAGTGTAAACAGCGTCTGGATCGCAGACAAGTCATAACAGCGTTTCAATGGAGTTCATCACTTCATGAATCATAGGTATTCAGCATAGGTATTCCGAAACTTGTTTAGTAGGAGACTGTTGTCGCACAGAGCAGATGGCAGACTGTTCACGGCTTAGAACCCGCAGTATGCGAAATTCCAAATTCCGCTGTTCGATTACATCTACGATTATGTATACACTTTTCGCACTCTTTCAGTTGATGCATTGACGGGACGATCTCGGACATTTTTGACCTGGGCACTGTGTAGAAAGCAATGTGACAAATCGATAAGATTCTCACAAATAGAATGGCCTATAGCGGCAAATAATCCACATTGTTTTATAATCATCACCCGAAAGTCCTCCACTCTTCCACTCCACAATCCACATGTAACGGCTCATCGTTACCACCAACATTTCTATCACAGTCCACTGTATACTGCATTCAGGGACTATCAAAACATTTTCTGGAATGTTTTACATTCATCGGCCTTTATTACGTCAGCCCCATGTAATGCTGGCGTCTGTCTGTCTGTTTGTCTGTCTCTCCCTCTATTTGTCTGTTTGTCTGTCTGTTTGTTATTTTTTTACTAAGAAATTACTCAACGAATCAATGTAAAATTTTTTTATACAGACGCGTTCATGAGAACTAATTAAATTTTGGAACTTATCCACTTCCGGATCACGAAAACCCAAAAATGAAAAGCTTCAACATTACGATAGCGGCGACCACGCCCCCTTTGTTGGCACTGGACCGAAAACAGACAAATGCGGACAATAAATTAGTGAACCACAATTTGGCATCGGTCTCTGACTGCTCTTGTTTTTATTTTTTTTCTCTCGTAAATTTTGTTTAGTTCGTGGGACAGACGAAGCTGACCGAACGCCTACTTGAGCACATTTAATGTATTCTGATTCCACATCGTTGAACATCGTCGGCCAGTGGATTGGATAGACGCCTAACCGGCTGGAGACGTTTCTTTGCGGCAAGTGTGGCAGCCTCATTATGCGGCGGCACGTCAGGCGAGCCTTCGTATGGCTAGTGCATAAAGAAACCCAGACGACGATTCAGTGTTAGCATCGTCGTCGGAGCAACCCGCGCGCGCAGTATTGTATCCCGCCGCTGGAGCCGCCCACCGCCTCGTCTATTCGTATGGATCATTTCCATAACGGCATGGGGCGAGTCGACGGCAGGAACCTGTTTCGGCCGGGACTGCCGCCATGAAGACGCCGACGGCAACGGCGGCAGATTATGATGTATGTAACCAGCAGGTGAGCGAGCGGCAAGGCCGGCCGATGGTGTCATCCATCCGCGCGTCACGTTGTGCATCCTCATCGGCACATATATCCCGATCCGCTAGCGCGATCTACGTAACGAACGACGTCGCGCTGAGCGCCGCGGCGACAGCGATAGCGGACAGTGGGGAGGCGAGCGTCCGACTCGTGGACAGGCCGACGAGGCTCGAGCTGGCCGATGACGACGACGACCACGACGACGAGAACTCGGGACCTGCGTCGCCGGCGGCTGGCATGAAATTCTTGTGACTTGTGTCGCGTGATGTTGTCCGGTTGGACACGTGACTAGTTGCCGCCGAGTCGGCTAGAGCGACGCCCGGTACCTTGCGTTGTTCTGAAACGTACACCATCCAGCTGACAGCGATCAACCTTGCGAAACCCCACAAACGATTTTAAAATAAAGCCCTCACAAAAACTTTGCTCAGCCGATATCGGCCACATTTTGTGACGCAGAGGTGAACGACAACGACACAACAAACAGATACTATTTTGTAGATACAGACACTATTTTCAGTTCCTTCGTTGGACGTTTTCTGCAATAAATACATTATAAAATACGTATTAGTAGAAATACATGTCATAGCAGAATTAGATCTGAGAAAATAAAACGCAAACGAATACGTATCACAAACAATAACAGTATGAAACATTAAGACTAACTATTTAAGCAGTTATTAACTTTGGTCGTTATGCGTGTTATTTTATTAATATATTTTAATTTCTATTTCTATTATAATATACAGTTGTTTTTTTAAACTTACAGTTGCGCTATACGTGTGTCACTTAATTGTTTTAAATGTTTGACTACTCTCTGTCGCATCGTCGACGTCATCATCGTCATAAAATTCGTTAATAAAATATTGTCACACGCAACTCGCATTAATACACAAATAAACAGTAATAGAGTTTTCGAAAAATGCTAAAACACGGCATCTGCATAAAAATAAAATTAAAGTCAATAACAATATTTGTAAAGTGCTTTAATTAAAAAATCACGATCATTCAAGTCACTAGAGTGCTTTCTACTATGCAGAGAATGGACTATTTCTGGGCGCTCGCGTAAGTACGTGTGAAGAACACGTGTTTTATTGTACGAGATCTTACACGAAAAGACGCATCGTCAGCATCTTGCAACATGTCAGTGACAGTCGCTGAATGTGTCTCGTTGTAAGCAAGTTTTATACAGCGGCGCAAAAAGGAGTTTAGTCGCGAATTGTTCACGGCTGAGAACCCACAGTATGCGAAATTCCAAATTCCACTGTTCGATTATATCTACGATTATGTATACACTTTTCAGTTCAGTTCAGTTCAGTAATTTTTAGAGTGGCCTAGGTGATGAACATCACTACACTTTCACACTCTTCCAGTCGATGCAGTGACAGTTATTGCAGGAAGCTGAACAGAAGCCGGCGCACAGTACATTATCTGTCCATTATTTCATGATCTACTTTTGCGCTCCTATCTTTAGTATTGTGTCTAGAGTGAGTTAACGGGTCATAACTCACTCTAGACAGTGTTGTAACCTATACATAACCGTGGCTCGAAATCATAGGCGCAACCACCCTATGGGACTCGTGGGACGCGTCTTCCCAACTTTACAGGACCAAGGCTATTTGGTCCCCTCCAACTTTTTTTTCTTTTGCTTGTCTTTATTTCTTGTTTTTTTTCCTGAACAGGTTATGGAAATAGGCCTACTGTAAAGCATGCAAGACGCACTGTTGGGTTTTCAACTGAGAAACAGTCTGTCAACATGGCATGTCGATGTCACAGAGATGATAGAGGCATGAGTGATAGGTGTCTCCTCTGCCACTGTGAGATGCCAAATGACATCATTAGCCACGCACCACGCTGCAACGTGACTAATGCTACAGCAGCTGACTGCATATTGCAAGTTTACATGAAATGTATGCGTAGCGTATTACATTCGCTGACAATGACCATGTCATGTTAGATATAGCTGATATCATCCGATGCGGTGGTTTCTACAGCATGTTAGCATGTACGAAACAAATTCAGCGCTCGACTTAAGGCTATAGGCTATGCCGTAAACTTTACACAATTTCGAGCGATCCTCCAATAAAATAGACGTACAAACAACACTCAACTCAGTGGTGCTAATCCGAAAAGGTAATAGTGTTACAGTTAAAGGTCTAAGGAACATGAATCCCTCTCAGTATATTTTCAATGACTGGCAATAACTACAGTCACTAAATGACCCAGACCCCTTAAACTACTAGAATTTTGATTTCGTATTTTTTATTTGAGAGAAACTCCTGAACCCTTGCTTAAACAGGAGGCCACTTCTCAGCCTGGAAGAGGAAAGAAAAAGAGGAGAAGAATGGAATGGAAGTCTGGTCCCACAACTTACAGACTGTGATTGCACCTATAACAGTTGACAGACTACATACATATTATTAAAGGATGGCAAATACTGAAAAAATATAAGAGCACTAAAGCATTGCGGACTTGTTTTGGATCAGATGTAGTTTTCATCCGCACAAAAAAACAGCCAAAATTGTTGCCACCAGACACGTTTTCTGGGCTCAGAATATACGGAAAATGCGTTTGCGGCAGGCGCTCTGGCACTGAGCGAACTTACAGCGCTCTCCCAGGCCCCTAGCTGGTTTTTAGGGGGCGGCAGGGGCGGGAGGGAAGGGAAGGGAAGGGGAGGAAATGAAGGGAAGAAAAGGGAGAGGAAAGGGACAAAAAGGAAAGAAAGGGAGGAAAAAATGGAGGGAGGGGAAGGAAAGGGAGGGGAAGGGAAGAGAAGGGAGGGAAGGTGGTCTCCCAACTTGTAGACTGTGGTTGCGCCTATGCTCGAAATACGTCTTTCGATGACTGGATCGAGACCGTGACTTCTCAGCACACGTCAGACATAGAGCAAGCTGGAACACAAGGCTAGTACACTGCTGACATGGTCGGTTGCGGTGGAACACATATTGCAGTCATTCATCTCGTTTAATTGAGCAGTTTTAGTGACACTGAGATGCATGCGGCGTCTGCAACCCAAGTAATGGATTCGCGGCTTTTTCTGTCCAACGTTAATGAATGAATCGAAGTCGAACTGCGCGAGCGAAAACAACGATATTGTGGAGCAACGTAATTTCGTCTGTCTGCGTTGTATGACTCGTAAGATGAAAAGAGAGTAGAAAGTAGGTGGGATTAACGGATTATAGCCAGCCAAAGAGAGAGAAAGAGAGAGAGAGAGAGAGATAGATAGAGAGATAGATCTAGGTAGGTAGAAACAGAGAAGACGGTTACTTTGTGACATTTTATTCGATTTGTCTCCATAGAATTGATAGAAATGTGACTGGCTCGTTACTCTCTTGCGAAGAGACAAACGCCGTCACGT
>Ga0049105_1001614_pt1 | contig 10314 bp, 7 predicted proteins | sample WorMetvaBAHAMAS1_FD_61260 | JGI IMG/M metagenome (GOLD analysis project Ga0049105, IMG submission 61260) | Worm MetaG Olavius vacuus BAHAMAS.1 | ecosystem: Host-associated > Annelida > Digestive system > Unclassified | place: Germany: Marburg | collected 2013-04-09 | reverse complement strand
AGACCGTTAAATAAATAAATTTTGTCAATCCCGAAATCCCGGGATTGAGTGCGGCTCAATCCCGGGATTTCGGGATTGGAAAATTTCCGGGATCCCGGGACCCGGGATTGCAATCCCTACATGCTATGCTATGAGTTAGTATGCATCTGCTGGTCAAAACGGTTGCAAATGCTTTTATAACTGTTAACAAGCAACAAAGTTTTACCAATAAAACGGATCATAATTCAACACTTCACACACACTTGTGACATTTTCACATGCATAAACCATAAAATGTTTATTTATAAATATTTACAGTTAGGTTATAGTTTTTCACTTTCAAAGAGAATACAGTAGCAGAATAGCAACAAAATGAATAAAATAACAACATGCACAACAACTGGGCAATAATGCACCAGATCCCCCCCCCAAGAAACAAGAAATTGCCACTGGCGAGGATAACAATAAGATACAAAACAAGAACAGTGACATATGGAACTACATTTCAAATGGGCATAACAGTTCATGTTGTAAACATGTGATACAACTTACACTTGTAAATGGAGTTATCACAAAACAAAAGCTCATCTGCATCTGGAGCTTGTGAACTGAGCATGCGAGCATACCTCAGTCTTTCAAGTAAGTTTTTTAGGTTTAGATTTTAATATACAAATACCCAACATAAAATTACAACTTAGAAGTACATAAAGAACATCCCATAGACCCTTCTCCTTGCCACAGCATTTAGAGCCGGGTGCAGACAATAGCATACCAGACTACAAGCATTACTCTAATTAGCCACAACACAATTAATCAGACTGAAAGGCAGCGATTGCATTCTAACAACTGTTAATTATCTGCTATGACCACAAGTCTAAAATTTGGACTTCTGAGGTTTTCACGTTTTTACAAACCTATTAAACCCAAGTCTTTTATAACCCAGTTCTACAGCACTATTAAAAACACTGAATCAAAACACTGTTGCAATCTAAAGTGAAAGTATACATTCTTAAACACCATGTTTCGGATAACCACAAACTCTTAACACCTACACAGGAACGAAATGTCAGCATAAACAGTTTAAGAAATGCATGTCAAGGCGTTCCACTACAGTATAAAACAATACGTTGTATTTACTATGTAAAACGAGCTGTGCTAAAAACGTTTCACTTTAAAACTGATATAAAAATAGACACGATTGTACAGTTTTTACCACAGAAAAATAGAGCATATAAATAGTGGTGACAATATAATATACAACTCTGTGTCTGACAGTAGTGTTAATTGCAGTTGCACTATGCTAAATAATTATGTCTGCATTGGAGATGGAGACGCTCTGTGGTTTTTAACACTGAAGTCTGCACTTGCTTCTCCGCGCTAGAAACAAGCATGATGTGCAGAATGATTTCAATTCACGGTCGATTACTTTTTCCAGTAATCTGACCCAAGTCACAAAATTACAGCCCTCTGAAACGAAGTTATGTTAAAAGTGCCACATGGCAAATGGATATATAACTAACTGTCGCGTGCCTGTCCGACGCTTGTTAGCACGGTATCCAATGCAGACAGAATTTCTCGTCTTTAGGAACTCCAGAATCTAGTTCTAAACCCCATGTTTTCAACCAACTAGAACTGAAATCACAAGCTTAATACGAGTCGAGAGTAACATAGTAAACAGACTACAAACAGTAAGTGAATTATGGCAAAAGTCTGTGCTTATTTGTGCCATCACTGTGATCAGTGTTAGTGTCTTATAGTGAATTTGATAAAATACAACACAATTAACACAAAGTTTACTCGGCCACACACTGCTGTATCATAGCTATTCCAACTTCAACTGAGAAACGCTATAGACGGCTGAGTTGGCAAGTCACTAGTTTCAGTTTTCAGCTAACCAAAAAAATTAATGAACAGCTGCAGTTGTATAAAAGTAGTATCAGTAAGGCAGGTAGTCAACACAGCTTAGTTAACAGTGCAAGCAAGCTGGAGTTGAGTAAGGTTTAACAACCCACCAAACATATTATAGGTTATATCAGGGACGGGTTTTTACGGGTGAAATGACCCAACCAACAGTGTCAAAGCACTGAATGAAGATAGGGTGCTAAGGATTAGGCTTCAATCGAAGAGGTCCACCTCACCATGTTACAATAATACAACAAATATGCAGTAAGAAAAACACACACAAAATGCACAGAGGTAAACACAAATGAATCTATGCACAGTAAAATGGGCAAAGTGTGACAAATACCAGCTCAAGCAATGTTTAGGAGAAAAATACAAAGGATGTGCAACAGAAAAGCACGAAGAGTGAAACAGAAGACAGCAAACAGCAGCCAAGCACAGTCGTGAAGTTCAGCAGTTAAAAAAGTTACAGAAATAATAAAGTTCAAATAAGCTCGAAACAGTCACAGTTCCACAGTCACTCAGAATTCTCAATAGAATTCTTGTTGAAAGAAAACTCAACGTTACCATAACTGTAGCAGATTTCCTCGATTTTGTCCCCAAGATACAGATTACAATGCAATGTATTTAACAATGTTCTTGACTGCTGAACTGGCTGGTCTGTTATGTTTTGCCAGTTGCTCCATATATTTCACAATATGGTGTTATTTGGTAGTTTAGTAAATAAAACTATGCTACTGGAATGCAAATCATATAACATATGATTCACTATAGATCATTTATCACACCATTCTTTCATAGCACAGACTACAACAACAACAATAGCAGATTCAGAATATCTCTGCAATTAAAGACAGCACACATGACGGAATGTCACATTATTGTCACAAATGTCAAATCTGCTGGATGCCAAATATTAATTGTTATAAAAGTTCAATTCAAAAATCCCATGAACGAATATTTATATCACTGCACATAATCACGTTCCATCAACTCTACCAACTCTCTGTACAGTTGTGCAAAAGTTGGTCGATCTTCTGCTTGCTGAAATTAAAAATGCAACATTGAATATACACGACAATAAATGCTGATGAAACAGCAAAAAATCAAATTCTTCAGTTTTGCATTTAAATACACAGGCCACTGGAGAAAACAAGCTCAGCTACTGCAGAGATAGCATGTGTCAGTGGTCATTACGCTGTTCACAGTCATTCAAGGTCACTGATTTTGGTACTAATTGAAAGCCCATATGCGACTTCATATTAGTGAATAACAGGCCAGGTAGCCACTGTGCTTTCAGGATCCAACACGTATGCACTGTGGCTGTTAACAGCTGCAGAATGACACATTAAATGACATCAAGATGAAAGAAACATAAATTTCTACGTAGAAGTTACACTGTATAAACATAACACAGTACAATACTGGTACAGTCAAATGAGCACTGAGCACTGTAGCCGACTGACTCAAGACTACACGACTACGACAGTGTTTCGTGTGCAGCAAACATATTCTTCAGATGGCCTTTACTAAAAGCGTGGTTTATGACTGCCTGCTTTCTCATGTTACTCAGCGAGAAGGTCTTGAAACAAACTGAGCAGCGTGCACTATGAATGTCTCCAGCACAAAGTGCCAGCCAGGGCCACTCTACATGGCTTCACCAGTCCAAATAGAACACTGTCCTCTTATTGGCAGTCACTCTACGGAAGTTTATCGCATTACCGCCTATTTGCAATGTTTATAAACCAACAACATGCCACTATTCTCTCTTCATCGAAAATAAACGAACCAGAGGTGTGCAGATTGCAGATGTATCCGTCTGTGGATGCGGATCTGCAGCTATTTTCAATATACGCAGATATCCGCGGATGTCTTAAGCAGCTGAGGTTGCGGATGCGGATAATCCGCGGATGCAGACCCATATGCACACTTTTATTATATTCAACTAGCTGCAGCGACTGAAGTATATTATTACCTATCATTATTAGCTTTCTGAGTGTGAATGTTGTTATTACTTTTGCCAGTGGTAGCCTGTTGCCTACTTAATTTGCTTACATTGTCACAACCAAGCTCTGTCACCACATCCACATCTATTATGTGTTGCTGTCTGAACATCGAATTAAGGGACATCACTCATGAGTAGTGCAGTGCATGGTGCAGTGTTGACTACTGCGCGATTTCGTGGCCCCGACATGGACAGCTTTAGTGAAATCGGTAGTTTTCCGTGAAATTCCTAGAAATATTGCAATTTTCTCGTTTATTCATAGACGTACATAGAATACCAAGCAAATTTCTGTTTGTACACCGTGTATAGTAGTGGTTTAGCAGACATGTACTTAAGCCACTCTAAATAACTCCAACGTAATGTAATCTCTGCAATTATCGCCAAATGTCATACACTGCCAAAATCTAGATTCTTCGTCCTACATTTCTGTCGCAGACAGTATGGACCTAACTTAACCAATTTGATATAGTTGGCTTCAAAATATAATGCATTCAATGTAATGACACAAAATAACAGCCATTATGCCATTCAAGGTAATTCAGGGTCACTGAGCTGGCACCAACCAAAAGCGTGTAAGCAAATTACTATTAGTGTATTACTAAGTTATATCCTATCTTGCACCATTTCCAAGTTATTGCAGACTACTGCTCAATGTCAGCTTTCAACAGGGGTAACTGTCTTCAATGCACTTGTTCAGGGTGAACCCCTACATTCAAGATTAATTAATTTCATGTCAGAGAACTAGAAACGTTGCTCTATCGTATGACATGAAATATATTTCCATATCTTGAACCGCTTACCGTGGATCACAAGCGTGACAGGCAGATGGACAATCAGTCAGGCAGACAGATGGACAGACAGAATGGCCTTTAGAAATAGTATGCTCTAACATAGATGCGTGCTAAAAGGCATGAAATTCCCCATTTCCACAATGTAAACCACAATCAGAAAAAAATTCTGTTCTATAAAAGAGAAAGCTGTGAAGTTTCTGCACAGCATGGGGTTTTCTACTATGGTGGAATGAATGGTGTGACCACCAACATCCTTTTCACGTGACCAGAAAAATACGCATTTGTGGGTGGTCTGCCCTAGATTAGGAGGCAATCTTGTAATTATTAATTACAAACAGATAACAACACAATAAATAATACATCACCATCAGTGGGTTAACTTAACTATGTCTGTAAATGTAAAACTAGTCTACAGTCAGCATAAGTACTTAAGTTTCATGGAACTTCCGTCATCCAGGCGCCCTCAACTGTCCAAAAATGTCCAAACTATCCAGAAATCTTGCTACAAGCCCACTTACAACAATCAGTGAAGTATGGCTTCACCTTCACTTCAGAGAGGCAGCTTGGCCACCGAGCACTGAGGCCATAAGTGACATTATGCAATTACAGTGTCAGTATTATGTTTTGAATTAATCAAAAATTAATCCAGTAACTGACAACTGAACTGTTTCAATTAATCAATAATTCTTTTTTTTAATCTATAGCAGCCCCAAATAAATACTTACATACTGCCAGCATCCCCGCATTATTGAAAACACTGCGTCCGGGCAGTTATCTGGCTGATTGAGATGTTGCCTCTGCTTGCAGATTTGATCTACGACGTCAGAATTTTTCTGGCCTGCATATGGCATATCTCCACATGTGAAGACTTCCCACATCAGTACACCTACAGCAGCCAGATGTAAGCACGAATATGATCAGCTGTGCAGCTAGTTCTCAATTATATGTAACCAATTTCTGTTATATTTAATACACTGTATTGTAACTCAAAGCTAGTTTAGACAATGCAACATTCTACAAAAAAAGAGCAGTTAATATACAGGCTAAGCCAAAAAATTCCACCATTTTTAGAAGTTTATGACTTTTGCAAAAACCTGCATATGATAAGATAGGAAGGCATTTCATACCGTGTTTCAACAAAACCAGATCCCTAAAACAGGTTGGAATAACTTCATCAAGATAGGCCCACTATGAATGATTTTTCACAAAAATGCATAGGCATTTAGTTGCAAACTGATTGCGTTTAAAGAGCTTGATATGGGTTGAGTGCCACCTGTACAGTTGCCATGGCAACAACATCATAGCAGAGGAGTGATGACAGCTGTCTGTAAATAAGCAGAATGCGTTTTGACTAAATGAGATCAAATTTTGATCAAAAATTTTTACTTATTAAAAAGCTACAGTGCTTAAGTTAATAAAAGAATTTCCCAGCTGGAAGAAGACAATGGTGAATGATTTTTAAAGCAACTGATAGTGAGAGACACTGGTTTGGCGGAGTGTAAAGCCAGCAGGGGTCGGCCAAGAACAGCGCACACCGCAGTCTTATAATATTGTAATTTAATTACGTCATATGCAGATTCTGTGTACATATTTTTATTGATATTAAAGCAATTTTCACAAAATTATAATAAAAAGATTCAAGGGTCCGTTTTTTTTAAAATACAGTGTATATATCAAACTGTTCAGCTCTTTATCATGAGTAAGAGTGGTATTTTTAATGTCATCACATTTAAATATTCTAAAGCGTAAGTTCAGAGACACCATGAACAGTGAATTGTAATATCTGGTGTTGCATTGTTCTGCTGAACTAATGCAAAGAATATTTAACTGTGATAAAATTCAAGACACCAGTTTTACTCCAGATATTGTACTGAACATTTTGATATACAGGGTGAACAAAAAAGTACCCCCCCCCTGACTTGTTGACATGGCAGCAACGCATGCAGATTTTTGCGTGAAATTTTACCGACTGTTAAGCAATAAAATATACACTTTATCACGGAATTTTGTAGAATTATATCTGAAAATGACGAAATTATGCTGTTGCAACTCAGACACCCCCCATTTCTCAGCATTCTGAGCATAGTCTTCACCGACGGTCCGTCAGTGGCTCCGAAAAGAGCCGGTTGTTGGTGATGAGAGGAGGATGCAGACTTAGAGATGGAAACAGTTACTGCAAATGCTCAAAGTGACCACCACTGCCCGCCACAGCCATGTAGGCAGTCAAGCACTTGGTGACGTTCGCCACTGCCTCGTTAACCTGTTCTTATGGCAGCTATTTCCAGATGGTCTGCAGGGCGGCTTTCAACTCATCAGTCGTCTTAGGCTTTGGCTGAAGTTTATAGTGTTTTTGCAGCACGACATTCCAGACATGATAGTCCAGATGCACTAGCCCAGTGGGTTCTAATTTGGAGAGATTCAATGAACCATGACACTTTGTGGTAAAGTGTATGTTTCATAGTTGTATGAAATCTCATGCAAAACCTGCATGCATGCTGAAATATCATCAAAAGTCACCGGGGATTACTTTTTTTATGTTCACAGGGTACAGGATCCGTTCTGTCATAAAAGACACAAGTTACAAATTTTTTAAAATGTTGCATTTTTATGGCCAACTCGGTACATGAAATTAACTGAGACATGACAGTTAGCTAAACTGACCAAACGCCCACACATCAGACTTGCTGCTGAACTTTGTGTAGCCAAGAATTTCTGGTGACGACCATTTCACTGGATACTTGGAACCAATAGAACTTGTATACTCGTCGTCAATCAAATACCTGACAAAACACTGCAACTTCAGCAACACAACACCACCGCCATCATTGTCGGATTATTACGAGTGTTCATTTCAACGAAATAGTTCGTCATAATTTATGAAAAGCAACATATCCTGAAAGTGAGCCATTTTTTATCGGAGATTATCTTGTTACTTGGCCAAAAATCACCAATTAACTTAATGGTTTGATGGTTGATTTGCCGCTGACGGTTGAATAACGACTGTTAAGTTAATCTCCAATTAAACCCGGAGATAGTCGGCAATTAGTTTAATCGGCTATTAACTGGCGATGGAAAAACCGGACCTAAATGTGCTCTGTGACTTCATGTCAGTGTTTGCAACAAATAGGTGCATGTTTGTGGGCTCCCCTGTGTGAAAAGATGGATATTTCGTACTTAAGTCAAACTCTGAAATTACCCAATGACAACAAAAACAAACTGTTCTGGTGATGTTCTTAAAATATAAAACTAGTGATATTTCGTCATGTTTTAGGAAGGGGGCAACTGGACTGTTGGAACATGGGAGAAGGGGAAACAGAATAAAAAGGGTTAAGAACCGCTGGTGTACTGTTAAGGCTGCGGCACATGAGCCGATATTGTCGTTAACTGACAATGTCGTTTCTCACACTCGTAGTCAATAATGTCGCCCTGACAATAAGCACCGACAGCCAACATCAGTAACAAGTAAACAATTAAAAGAATATTCATTATTATATCATATGCAACTTCTATGACAATAAAAGAATACCCGTGGCTTGTCAGCCAACACAGTCAGCCGAACTGTTGGCATCCCCGACACAAAAGCCAACATAGCAAATATTGTTGGCCAAGCCGACATTGTGTGCCTGCCAACTAGTGACATGATAATTCTGGTTTTTTTACTCTTGATCCAATTTTGATTCAATTTTTTTACAAAGAATTTGACGTCAATTCAATTTTGATTTCAAATTTTTCGTCAGGACATTCCATAGGAGGTCCGCAGAGTGCCAGAGTGTAAAAATTAACGTGTGATTATGTACTGCACTGGACGACTGAGTGAGTGACTCAGCCAATTCGCTGGCCTTTGCAAGACTACTCACTGCCGACATGACATAACAGGATAACGTTTGATCTCAGGTCCACAGACAGCAACCCAGTAAAGCCCGGTTCACACTGCGTATGGCCCCGTAAGTCGACGCACACACGTGGACGTACGGCGACATATGTCCCTTACATCGACATGCGTCCATGTACGGTGACATACTGTACCGTAAGTCACCGTACAACACTGCAGATGCTAAATTATATGCTACTTAAGCCACACTATGTCATGGTCGGCCAACACTGTTCATTGTGTGTTGGCAACTGCCACCATCAACCAGCAAAATAATAACCGACATTGTCAGCTAACAGTGTCGGGCCTTGTGTCATGGCCCTTACTCTTACTATATTAACTCCTTGTAAATCATGTGCTGCCACCTGGGAACTGTGACTGTGACTATGACTAACCTAGCCAATCCAAAGTCAGCCACTTTGACAACGGTGTTCTTCCCAACAAGACAGTTACGTGCTGCAAGATCACGGTGAACGAAGCCATTTGCTTCCAGGTACTCCATTGCTGAACAGACCTGTCATCAATCATCATGTCAACAGTTATATTGACTCGGTCTATTCTGATACATCTATAAATCACAGAAGGAAAATATTTTTAAAACCTGTAAAAAGATTAATTCCTGACAGAAAATCTTCCGTATCCACAATAACAGGACATCAAAATTAGCCTTCCAAATACGCTACATTAGCTTTACAAGAAAGCAAAGTTAGGCCTGACATCTGACCTGGCTACACATGTCAAGCAACTGGCTCGTTTTCTCCTTCAGGACGTGTTTCTGTCGTCGCAAGAAGTGCAACAAAGCTCCTGGAAATGCAACGAAACCAAATATCAGGGCAAACAGTGACAGAAACATATTCAGAGCTAAACTCGGTGGCTGTCGTCAGATTATCATGCTCGTTAGTTGTTACCAAGACTTAACCGCAAACTTTAAACTACGTAACAAAGCAACCAACAACTAAGTATGTGTTGGAGAGAAGAAGATTCAATAATCAGACCGCTTTTCATGTATTCGGTGACAATCATAATCGGCTTCTTCTTTGTACAGACGCCATAAAGTTTCACCAGGTTCTTGTGCTGAAGTTTTCTGTAAAAAATAAGTCACGAAAACATACAAGCACACATGACAGCCAAACAACGCAATCTTCACGTCGTGCACATAATTCACATGTGTCATTTAAAAACCTAAATCCACAGAATCTCTGCCACAATCACAACTATGCAATATATAACACAATGTCTCAGACTGTGATGGTGCACACGATTCAAGTGTAATTGAAATTTAATGCAGCAACTGTCAGAAGGGAGCAAAGGGGAGGCACCCAACTTCGGTGAAACTTTGTAGGGTGGCAGGTGTGTAATTAATAATGTCATTGCTTACCTCTGCTAAACTGTATAATATAAACTTGAAGAACTGGAAGATTACGGGACGATGGTCATATGCCCCTGTTTGCCTTGAGCAGCAAAAACCCTCACACAGCCACTGATATAATGCATTTACCATGTAAAAATTTACCAGTTTTGCTTTTCACTACAACTTCATTAACTCACCGTATCGCCATACTACTTGATATGCAAAATATGAGCTAGTTATAATACAGTGTAAACAGTAATAAGATTATAAATTATACTCACGAGCCGTTCCGGCGTAGCGCCGGAACGGCTCGACGTGACGGCTCGACGACGTCCGACGTATTCGGTAAAGTTACGCCTGTGGAAAATATCTACCTTCTACTTCAAAATAGTCGCCATACCTACGCCGCTGACTA
>Ga0049105_1001613_pt1 | contig 10314 bp, 5 predicted proteins | sample WorMetvaBAHAMAS1_FD_61260 | JGI IMG/M metagenome (GOLD analysis project Ga0049105, IMG submission 61260) | Worm MetaG Olavius vacuus BAHAMAS.1 | ecosystem: Host-associated > Annelida > Digestive system > Unclassified | place: Germany: Marburg | collected 2013-04-09 | reverse complement strand
ACAATGTTTATGGTGCTGTCATCATGACATAGTCATTGCGAGAGTTCACCCGGTTCATTTGATGAATGCAGACTGAGCGCCGGGTGGTCGCCAACCCTCAGACCAAACCAACCGATTTGGGCTGTGAGTCCGCCGAAAGATTGGCTGCTACCACCACCATAATGGTGAAAATAAAAGTGACACATTTTATTGAGCGACACAGTATACTGTCGACGTAAGCTGTAAAGTCTCGTACACTATTACAGTAGTGTTGCTGTTGTCAGATTGGAATAGTTGGTCGCACCGGTGCTGGAAAGTCGTCTCTCACACTGGGCCTGTTTCGCATCATCGAGCCGTCCGGTGGTAGCATCATTATAGATGGTGTGGACATAGCAAAGATCGGCCTGCACAACCTGCGTTCACAGCTGACCATTATACCGCAGGTCGGTTGTTATTACCTGTGCGCCAGATCCAAAGTGGGTACTGTTCTTGGATGCGTCTGTTCGTGTGTTTCTCTGTCTGTCGGCACAAAAACTGAAGAAGTATGTAATGTTAGCATTCACAAGTACCTGTTAATACCTGGTTAATCTTTTATTCACGAAGTACCTGCTTAACAGGGAGATAATTGATGTCACCTGCAGACCACATTTGTTATCGAAGAGTGGGATCCTGATCGAGATACCAGCACTAGTCAAGAATTCTGGCTTTCTAGCCAATAGTCCGCCTTTCACAAAATGAACTGCATGCTGTTTGTACACTGATGAACTGAAAACTGATAGCAAGTCTGATGGTCTGATGGCAGGAACCGGTGTTGTTCTCGGGAACGTTGCGCTTCAACCTAGATCCGTTCAGCAAGTACTCGGACGATGAGATCTGGCGTGCTTTGGAACTGGCACATCTGAAGACGTTTGTGGTGGAGAAGTTGACTGAAGGGCTGGACTATGAGTGCTCGGAAGGTGGAAAAAATCTCAGGTATCCAGATAAACCATATATGCAACTGTAGGCTATAAGCATCAATGAAGTGTCTTTCTTTGAGAAAACAATGTAGTTGATTGATAATGAAAGTAAGTAAGTAAGACAATTTAATTGATAATGAAAGTAAGTAAGTAAGACAATTTATACACTGCATCTGAAAACAAATTGTCGCTGTGCTGCAGCCTTAATCAAACAAATGTGTCTTTGATAGACGCCTAAATTGCATATAACTGTGCATCAAATGCAGTGGTGCTAGCCACATGTTCTACACCTGAAGACTTGCAACAGCAAATGACCTGTCACCCAGATGAGTCAATTAGTAGTGGGGTTTATGTTTCACTTAACGCGTAATAGATCATTTGTGAGATGAGTTTTTCCAGGCATTTGATTGCACCGGTACTGACCACGCAATACAAAGAAACGAAATAACATGTGCCACTGGAAAACAAAAACAAAAAAAACTTGCCTTAGCTTAAGAGAAACATATAACTACAAAACCATGGTAGTTGGGTCATCTGGAGCACTTCCGTGACCGATGACTCAACTAATGATTTAGTGACCATGCCAGGATATGGAGCCCCAGCATGGGGTTAAATCTACAGCGGAACGCACATGAACGTATTGAATGACCACGATGTGGTGTGATGTGCAGTGTGGGTCAGAAGCAGCTGGTGTGCCTGGCTCGTGCGCTGCTCCGTAAGACCAAGGTGCTGATCCTTGATGAGGCGACGGCGTCCGTCGACCCGGAGACCGATAATCTGATCCAGTCGACAATACGCAGCCAGTTCGCTGACTGTACGGTGCTGACCATCGCACACAGAATCAACACCATCATGGACTACGACAAGTAAATAATATATAACAATATAATACATAATGTAAAATAAATAAATAATAAAATGTCGATTTGGATCAAAAAGTGGAGGTATTATTATTACCCTCATCTTTTTTCATTCTCTGCCATGTAGCGATGCAGAAAATTCAGCTAGGAGTTGGGGCCGTGATGTGAAATCTTTTAGTTGAGTCTGGAACAGAGCTGCAGCCGAATTTATGCATTTTCGTCATTAAGTCCGAAAACCTTGGCATGATGCACCAGAAATTGGTACCAGATTTCAGTGCAGATTTCTGGACTGCACTGGTACTTTATCAGAAGCAACGTGGAAAGGTGCATATTGTTTGGGTTTTGTCACACTGGGCCCGTTTCACTGTGCATAGATTTATTTGTGTTTATCTGTGTGTATTTTGTTTTGTTTTGATAGGTCCAGATTTTTATATCATATAAAAGATCATTTAGCCTAGTATTTTTGAGAAGAAGAACGATTGGTTGTGGCGATCCCTTCTATCTCAAATTTTGGGTCAACCGACACCCGTTGGAGCGAAATTGCCGATTTTCAACCGATAATCGCTCGTAGCGTACTGCATATTTGTTGTATTATTGTGAACATGGTGGGGTAGACCTGACGGGATTGGAGCCTGATCCGTAGGACGTATTTTCCTTCAGTGCTTTGACACTGTTGGTTGTGTCATTTGACCCGTAAAAACCCGCCCCCGTATACATATGACCTGTGTGTTTGGTGGGACATTAAACGTTACTCATCTTCAACTTCTAGGAGGGTAGAAAGCAATCAAAACATTTTGCAATCAGTGTTTGTCTCAGGAGCCAGTTGCCTAATAAATTTATGGGCATTTTGCCACACCCCTTGAATATGGAATTTCATTAATCTGCTGATCTCTTGGGTGCATTTGTTTACTGAATCATATTTATCTGACACTGACAACATTGCACTGTTTGAAAACATCACTCTGATTAATCTGATAAATCTGCTCTGCATTCTTTCATTTTGACCTTTTCTTTTGACGTAGCGCTACGCGCCAGAACGGCTCGTCCGACGTGTGAAAAGTATCTGCCTTCTGAATGTTGTTATCAAGCAAGGAATCTTAATTAACACACAAAACAAAACAGGCGACGTCTTGTCGTGTTACATGCAACTGAGTTCCATTCATTACACGCTACTGTGTATTCATTCAAGTCATGACACAACATTGACAGTTTGAAAATTATTTACAAAAAAAAACAAATGTTTTACGGACTACCGCATCGCGACGCCGCCACGTACATCTGTGAGCAAAGACGTAGGCGACAGCGGTATCCGCAGAATGAACAGCACACTGTCTGCTCTGCTGGCTACACGCAATTTCTGCCTCGATACTGATCTGTCGCACGACGTATCGCGTTCCGTTGCAGTGACCTCGCATCGAGTCCATGTCCAGGGTAATTGGCTGAACGTGCCACACAGCGCCGTCTTGTAAATAGCGATAATGCGATAATCTGTTTGTGTGATATATTGCCAAAGTATCATTTGACCGTCCGTCTGTCGCTGAAAGAGCGATGATGGTGCAGTAATAAAGTGAAGAGTAAACAGTCCGACCGTCGTCGTTCAGTCAGCGGTAATCTAAAACATATGGCTAACTAAAGGCCGACGGGACAAACGTCAACGACGGAAAATGGCCGCAATACTAAATAGTCAGCATACGGCTGGCAGTGTAACGTGATCGGCATTCCGGCTGTTCGACATTCCGACACGACACCGGTCAAAAACGCAAGATAGGAACTTTTATATGTAGATTAACAGCAGTGGTATTTTCAAATGGTACAATGTTGTCAGTGTCAGATAAATATGATTCACTTATCGAACGCACCCAAGAGATCAGCGAGTCAATAAAATTACATATTATAGGGGTGTGGCAAAATTCTCGTGAAATTTATTAGGCAAGTGGCTAATTACTAAACTCATTAACCTTTAACCCAGCCCTTTCTGTGATACCTCAAACACCTTGTTTGTCTTCCAGCTGATATTCATCTGTTTTATAATGTCTTTTTGCTGGAGATTGTTTATCCTGTATTGTGTTGTAGAATCTTAGTGCTGGACAAAGGACACATTGCCGAGTTTGACGAGCCATCGAAACTGCTCACAAACCAACAGAGTATGTTCTACGGGCTGGCTAAGGAGCACGGTCTTGCCGCAGAATAATAATGTTAATCTGTGTACGATGACTGGATGGTTTCAGCCATACAGTGTATTTTGATGCATTACAGATGTGTATATTTCGGTAACGTAAAACTGTTGGCTACAGCTGCTTCTGCAGATTTTTTAGTGGTTTCACAGCGTTGAAGACGTTTGTTTCGTTAATTGTAGTGTTTTTTTGGTGTTTACGAATCTCATTGTGATGTGGCTGGCAGTTGAAGTTGCAATGCATGTACTGTAAAACCCGTTTTTTTCACGTGCCCTTTATTTCGCGAATTTCGCGAGCCTGGCAAGTTCGCGAAAATAACGGGCCGCAAAAATGTGAATACAGTAGCGTTTCAGTGTAGTAGGAAGCAAAAATGCTAAAATTACGGGGTCCAAAATAATTAAATTGACTCAAATGCCAAAATTAAGGGTTTTACAGTATGTTGCCAGTTTTTGCTCTGCTCGAAACAGTGAGTGGATTCACTGATTGTCTTGAGCCTGCACAGTACATAGGCATAGCCAGTACTTTCTCTTGGGAGAGGGGGCGGAGTACATTTTTTTTTGGTTGTATAGACTATTTAAAAGGCAGTTATATGGGTACAATAGATGGGAAATATACATATTCGGTCCATTTAGTAGGCCATATACGTGACTTCGCAAATGAGAGGAAAGTGAAATTCAGCAAGTCATAATTACATTTATGTAACAGTCTCAGCACTGCCTGGCAGGAAATAATCAGCTGAGCAGAATGTTTGATATTCGAAGTCTGGTGGTTCGCTTAGACCCACCACATCCCCTGGCTGTGCCTGTTGCCGAGCGTGACATCAGTTGTGTGTGTAAATAGTTGTTTCACTTATTTTACTGCGTTTATTTTTGTAGCCATATCACTAACAACCTGGCCTCATCGCCAAAGTCTTGACCCATGCAGAACCTCTGACCCTCATTGTCCATACTTATGTTGCAAAGGCATTCTGTAAGCTTCAGCTGCACTTATAGCTGTTGGGGAGGGGAGCCAGTTGTCAGCAGACGAGGGCCGAGGGTAGGGAAGTGCTGTACCCAAGGTAAGGTAAAGTAAGGTAAAGGTAAACGTGGATTTGTATGGTGCCTCATCGTGAACACACCTCTAAGGCGCTTAGGTATGGCACGCATTCTCAAGGGATCTCGCAGTTTTACCTGCACACCCTGAGACTGCCTTCATCCGCTAACGGAATGAACCATACCTGCCTTTTCCTTCCCAGCCGAAGCTGATCTTCATTTACCGACCCCGGAAGGATAGAAGGCTGAGTTGGCCTGGCCAAGCACCAAAACTGTGGCCAGTCATGGTCATTGTTCTGTCTACAGATCTGTTGTTGTCTCCATTGCAGCATATATGATCTGCTGTAATAACTTGCTCATAGTCATTGCATGAAGAGAAACAGCTAGTAATGTCTTGGTGCCAGTATCCTACCACACCATATGATGGTCATGGCACCAGAATGGCTTGCATATATTGGACTAATAAGTGATATCAGCTGTATTTTGTGATGAGCGTTTAGTGATGAGCTGTGATTCTGGCGTCGTCGTGGATATATTTTTGCTCGCATATAGTTGCACAGTAGCAAACAGTGTGGCCACATCGTGGCAATGTTAGACAGTGGTTGCTTGACCGAGGTTGTTTATGCTTTTGATATGTCTCACCTAAGAGATGTGTAGACTCGGACATTTTGGCATCCACATATTTGTGTGTCCGCATCCACAGGAATTGAACATCGCGAATTGCACGTACATGCACCGTCGCACATTTTGGTGAGGGGCTGCACAGCAGAAACTTCAGGTTGTGAAAGAAGTGAAAATTGCAACTTACAACTGGCATTCATTGTGTACGTCCAGTTCACGACTTTAATAAGCTGGTTCCACGTCCACAAGTAAACGTAAGTTTGCCTCTGCGTCTGTGCGTGGATGCTCAGAAAGCTTGCAGATCCGTCCGTGGACAAGTCTGCATCTGGTAGTCTCTGTTTCACAGCTGTTTTGTCTTAGTAGAATTAGCTTGAGGCAGGCGATGTGTGGTCAGAGCTGACGTGCAGCTGAAAGTTTATTTTTATTGAACTGGGAATTCTGTTAGGTTGTAATGTTATGACTGTGTAATTGCAAGAAGTACAATCACTTTGGTCCTGTGAACATAGCAGACTTTTGTGGACAGAGCAGGTATATCTATACATGCTGTGCAAACTGCTACCAAAGGTGTACAGTATAGACACTTCAATCCAGACTCTTGAGAGTTAATACAGACAGGGTTCCCACGCCTCCTGGTAAGTCCTGGATTTTTTCTAAAAATTTCCAGGACCTGGAATTTACCTGTGGTTCAACTTAACCAACGTCCCTTTTATTTATAGAACACCATGTGTAAATAAATGTATGAAATATTCCTGCTCTAACCGAACAGTTTCAAAGTTTGCAACTTGTGATGAACGTTTTGCGATGGATTGTACTGTGTATACAGAGTAACTGCTGTTTGTCTGTGATTTAACATTGCTGGGCTACAACAGAGTCCTGGGAAAACGTTTTGGGGGTCCCTCAGAAGTCCTGGAATTTTTTGTAAGCAAGAGTGGGAACCCGTATAGAAAACTCATGTGAACAGAGTAAGTTGTCATTGGGGGCTGTATCCCTCCCAGAAAATTTTCGTCTGCATATGGCATATTTTGGTTCAGTTCTGTGACAGATATCCAGTTACTTACACTTCTAGGTAATTGAAAGCAGGACAAAGTGGTGTACCAGCATGCATTATGGCAAGACACAGGACAGGAAGGCTAAAAGTTTTGGCAACCCCATTTGGTGTGTAGCTCTACTAAGTAAGCAGTGTACTGATGTGGTGCCCATAAAACTGCATGTTGGGAGATATTGCCAGTGACGAGGACCGAAGTGGACGTATTTGCAATGTTACTGAGAACTGGTGCGGTTGTTTGTGTTAATTTTATACAGTGTTTGCTATACTAGCTAGTATAGGGCCGGTTGAACAATAGCCGAGACGGTGTGTTGTGTTCAAGATGTCAGCAGTGTTGCTGAACGTTTGTCAGCTTATTGGGAGTAATAAACTGGAAAGTAATATGCATTGTGTTCAGGTATGTGTAAGTCAGCCGAGCAGATCAGCTCAAAATCGATAATGTTGCGGTCATTTTTTAAGATTTAACAGAACTGCAGAGTAGATTTTCAGTTTCCGCGTGTCTGAATCAGTTGAAATACTGCCTTCTCCCTACACCTTGCACAAGAGAAAACCTTGTGCTGCGATTGTTTTACCTAAATACATGTAGCTTTACATTGGTCAGTGATTGATTGAGCAAGGTTTAGTCCCACGAAACACATTATAGGTCATATTTTGGGACGATTTTTACAGGTCATATGACCAAATCAACAGTGTCAAAGCACTGAAGGAAACCAGTTGGTCTTCAGATAAGGCTTGAATCCTACCAGGACCACTCCATCATGTTACAATAATACAACTCTAGGCAACCGCCTCTATGCATGGCGTAAGGGTCGCAATGTCACAAACCCAGTCTGCTGGATCTGTAAGAACTGCTCACATGAGTGTCATGCTGTGGATGCGCTATACGGGGTGGCTCAAAAAAGTAAGCTGTTGTACTGTGTCAACAGCTTACTTTTTTGAGCCACCCTTTAGATATAACGTAGTAATAATGAGACAAATACGAGCAAACATTTCAGTACTTCATCTTTTTCAATAAATTTTTACTCAAATGGGTAATGTACACAGAGCAAGCAGTCCATTTTAACCAGATGAATGTCTTGCTGCTGTTGTCCTTGCAAACATATGCCCTACAGTGGAATGCAACATCCATATCTAACAATGAACAAAAAAAACAGAACACATTGTACGGAACAGAACTATCTTAAAATAGGAAGATATCTGAACCTATGTAAGGCTGTCCAAAACATTGGTGCACTGCAAACAATTACCTTTGAGTTCAAGATTACAACCGCAGACCAACTGTGGTTGACCCGAACTGTTTTGATTCAAAAGAGGGCACAAACAAATCATTTTGAGCACTTCCGACAACATTTATGAATATCTCACTCGGTCAACAGCCATCAGCTGGAAAAACTGGACTGTTGTAAAAACATGCTGTTGGTTCACTGAGTTAACAGTTGTTTAAAACTATACCACTTCTGTGAGGCTTTCTGACTGCTTTCCAGTTTTTGCAGTTATGTAATAAATGGCAAAAAGCCAGTAGAATTCTTCTAATGTTTACAAGTGGACATGGAAGAATTTCTTGACAACGTGGATACAGCTACATGTAACAGAAATGACTGGACAACTGGATGTGATACGAACAACCAGCTAGTAAGCAATAATAAAACTTTAATGACAACAACTGATATTAACAGGGCTTCCACTCTATTCCAGAAACCAAATTCAAGGACTACACATACAGTTTTTAAGAACCATCGAACCTGCACCATTACAAGCATGTCTGTAAGTATGGTTTCAACATGCATATCCGGATAATGTCACCAAAACACATATATAAGTTTGATTCGGTCTCTTAACAGAATTTGATTTACAATGGTCTTCAAGAGACCCAACCTACTGTAAAACCCTTAATTTTGGCCACCCTTAATTTTGGCGTTTGAGTCAATGTAATTATTTTGGACCCCGTAATTTTGGCGTTTTTTGCTTCCTACTACACTGAAACGCTACTGTATTCAAATTTTTGCGGCCGGTTATTTTCGCGAACTTGCCAGGCTCGCGAAAAAACGGGTTTTACAGTAATCAGTCAAACAAAAGCTAAAGTTGCACATATGCCAATTTTATCCCAAAAGAACATTTACGGTTTTATACAAAGATTAAAACTTTAAACTTTAAAACGGGTCTAGCACCAAGGGATGTTAACAAGATTCGGTTATGCAAGCCAAGGCCAGGACCAAGCACTTGTCATTAATAACATGCAAAGACCGAGGCCAATGACTACATCTCTGCCTGCACCAAACATAATACAATGCAACAACTGGATTTTTTGTTCCACTTTGGAATTAGCACTCGGAATGTTTTGCCTTGACCAGCTGCGGAGTCCATTTCCATCTCTCCTGTCTAAGCAATTTCAACCTTTCCCAGAACCAGCCAGCCAGCAAGAGAAAACACGGTGATAACACGCAGGCTCTACGTTACAGTAGACACGGTATGGTATGAGCATATAAAAAGATGACAAACGCCATGAATAACTCGTACGACAGAAATCAAGCACAAGATACCATCAAAATGCAGAGGGCGCCTTCATCTTTCGCTTAAAGCTAAGTTCTAAACAGAAGTTTTAAACTATGTTGCATTTAAAATCTAATTACCACGTTTAAACTCGGTTTAACATTAGTCACTTCAACTAAAACTGAGCATCGGTTTTAAACCGGAATTTTGGGGCTGGATTAAGGTTTGGTTTTAAAACTACAGTTTAGAACTAGTTAACTTTTAAGCAAAAGATAAAATTAACAAGTAAGAATAATGACTACTTACATATGTATACATAACTCAAGAATGTAAAGTACACTACGATTCTACGTCGAAGCAAGCTGTTGATATGGAACAACCAAATGCTAATAAATATGTAGTTTGTCCAAAATATTCAGAAATTCAAAAAAATAACATCAGATAAGATTATCAGCCGCAGAAATACAGCAACGTACAAGAATCTACGACAACCGTGAAGGCAAGCAACACAAATGTACTTGAATGTCGTCTACACAGCATCGCTCGCAAAACTCCCGAAGCCACATCACAAGCTGAACAGAAGAGCTATTTAATCCATAAATGACACAAACTCGAGTACACGCATGGCTGGGGAACTAGGCCCAATCCCCGTTAAAATTTTTATTTAATGCTCTTACTCTCTGGGTTCTGCAAAATATTTCTTGCCATATTTTCTAAGCGCCTAGTGTGTCTTTTGACTTATAGGCGCTATATAAATAAATGTATCTATCTATCTATATTCCCTGAGTCCACATGCTGTTGTCATAATGTCCACTTTAACAGTTCTAACTACATTGTGTCCCACCAATAAGAAGTAAGTCTAAATATTTCTTGTCATATTTTCTACAAAATTTGGTCGATTCTGACAAAATCTGGTGCATAGCGACGTCCTGAAGAAATCTGCCTTAATACCGGTATAAACGTTTTCAACCTCACCTGACTAGTGTCTCAATGCTATCTTGTGCTTCGTGGCAAATTTAATCAGGACATCATGTATGACGCAACTTTCAAGCGTCATCTTAAAACTATCCTGTTTAAAGCAGCGTATGGTGTAGCCGACAATTAACCTTTAACTTGTAATTGTGTTTTAACTATAGCGCAGCACCGCTTCATTTTAAT
>Ga0049105_1001612_pt1 | contig 10316 bp, 6 predicted proteins | sample WorMetvaBAHAMAS1_FD_61260 | JGI IMG/M metagenome (GOLD analysis project Ga0049105, IMG submission 61260) | Worm MetaG Olavius vacuus BAHAMAS.1 | ecosystem: Host-associated > Annelida > Digestive system > Unclassified | place: Germany: Marburg | collected 2013-04-09 | reverse complement strand
AGTACAGTATTACTCACATGCCAACGGAGTTTATAAAAGATACCTGTAAATTTCAACAATTTGGAGTACACATAGTCGATATGTGGTCTCCACGTTAGTTTGTTATCAATCATCAATCCTAAGTATTCACATTTATCTACTTCATTTAATATCGTCATCACTATCGTCATCATTAACTTTACTTTAGATAAAGAACTGAATATTTTAATATATGAAACACTTTTCTATATATACCATTACACAAGAGTTACAAACTTCTAAAAAGGCCCAGCTTTTGGCTCACCCTGTATTATGTATATTATGTGTTCATGCATAAGCGTATATATATTTTTATTTTAACGTAGCTGCAATGTGTCTGTATTTCAAAGTTTTAGTCAGTTTTGCTAACACGTAAGCAGATTACAAACAGACAGACAGACAGACAGACAGACAGACAGAGACATACAGACAGAGATAACATTACAAGTACATACACACTTATAGATACGTACATACACACATGTTTAATTGTTGTTGTGTATACATCTTCGAGCGGAGTTGGTTTTGTAAATGCAGCTGACAATAATGTGTGTTAACGTGAACTGCTGTAACTGCATGCGTATCATTGCTTTGTCATATCTCTCTAGGGTCCTACATGTGTTTTCCGCCATCGTTTTTTTTTCATGGGTGTGTCTAGACGTCCAAAACAATGTCTGCTTGATACACGAGTTGTTAATACAGTAGCAGGCCGTAAGTGCAGGCGTCATGGACGCGTCAGTCACGTACACTCATCAAGCACAGTGCATAGGTCAAACCACAGGTAAATGGATAGCATTGCACGTGTCTTGATTTCAGTTCACCTGCGCTGGAAAAACACGCATCGCACAGAAACGTTAAACATTCTTGCAAATAATTAAACAGAACGCCGCAGTCCCCAGACTTCGCTATCCCAAACACAACCTTCAGTGTTTATTTGACAAATTATGACATTTTCAAAGAGCGCAAATCGTAACTGGCCACATTATCCGTGAATTTTTCTGCGACACTGTCAAACGCCAGTGCTAAACTTTGAAGCGACGACGATCCTCTGAGACGAAGAGAGGCCGCTGTATGACTCGACGGTGGCACACAGTCGTCGGTATACGGCAATATATTTTATCAGCGCTGCTGTTGTCGCCTGAGCGACTACAGAATGAACTGAGGTAGAAAACGGCGGCTATTCACAATGGATGAGCCGTCTCGCTCTGGTATGCTGCTGAGCCAACCGTCGCGTTATTTCGCCACAACGCCCGACGCGAAAAGGCGTACAGCCAGGCACAGCGATAAATACTGAGGATTAACAGTGCGGCTAGGCGCCATAGGCACTGCGTCTATGACCCACTAAAATAGTGGCTTACAAAATCCTGATATCATTATTTTTATATGTCCACAGTTGGTGCAAAATGTGCTCTAACACAGACAGAACTGTTTACGATCTACACTGTGAACCACGAAAACGTCACCGTATTTTGTCAAATACCTTCGTCAAAAATCGACGGAATGTCATATTATCGGTATTCGTATCTCTGATGACATTTGTAACTGCACAGTTGTAATGTTTCTCACGTCACATAAATACTGTCTCTACACTACCTTGTACAACTTGAAAGCAGTGAGAATTCCAATAGCGTGCCTTAATAGTAAGCAGCCAAAACGTTTGTATCATATCTTCTGTAAAACGTGGCTGATTCTGACAAAATTTGGCAGTGTCCTGGATAAGTTTGCCACAGAGTGATGCGAACACTTTTCCTTTACCTAAATAATGTTTCTACACTACATTGTGAAACTTTAAAGTCACGAAAAGTCGTGCTTTCTGAAAATTACAGTGCTAAAAACTATGAAGTCGACATTTTTACTTATTTGCAATAACAGTTGCTAACAGATGTGGCCACAGTAATATTTTATGGTTACAGCAAACGATATAAACTAAAGATTGTGAAAATTATTTTCATACGCTAGAACTGAAACAGAGCGTCGTCAAGATGGTCATCGATCAGTGTCAGCCAAGGCTGAGGTGCATGCATTTGCGCAAAGGGACAACACTTTGAATAGCTGCTTAATTGAAATGTTGCTTTTTCTTGCTGACGGATCTCAATATGCATTCACTGATGTCAAGTTTCAATGTCTCTGAGTTGCAGAACACGAATTTTATATTTCACTATGTAGTAGAGAGACATTATTCAGATGCGGAGCAAAATATCTATATCATTTTGTCACAAATTAATTCACAACAATGCCAAATTTTATTAGGATCAGCCCACTTTTACAGAAGATATGAGAAGAACATCTGGGCTTACTTACTTTATATTGCGATACGGCATTAATATTCCAACAAAACACGAGTTTCAAGTTTTACAACGTAGTGATGATCATGATGATGATAACGATGATGATGATGATGATGATGATTTAATGAGCACTTAAAAGCTGACTTAAAGCCAGCTTAGCCTAGCACCCTGTGCCAAAGTTTAAACCGACATGCCCAAAGACACTATTCAGGTGAGATGGAAACTGTTACCACTGTGTGATCATAAATATTTTCAGGAATATAAATGCCAATAAATGTGCAAATGGGTTGAGTTTTGATGGAGTTATTTGAAAAATAAAAAGGGTGACGTTGTTTGGTCCACAATGTACAACTGGACAGATAAAAATGTCCAACCTTTCTCTCTTGTCAACTGAATGTAAATAACTGGTCGGCTCAGTGAAACTGTCACACACCAGAGAGAATGAAAAAGCCGAAAAGCCCTTCGTAAATTTTGAATGTGAACTACTCCACTCAATGAGAACTTCTCCAATACGTCAGAGATATTTTCTGCGAAAAAGCTGAAAGGCGTTTTAATTTTTTAAAAGATTTTGTACTTTGCATTAAATACACCTATGCAATTAGGCCTATACGCATGTCGTAGGCTATTATCATTGTCACTGCAGTCTGCAGCATTTGAGTGCCTTGGCCTGAAACGTCTGCCGTGCCTAAATCTACCCGGTAAGCCAGAGTTCTTAACCAGATGTGTTTGCTCTCCCAAGTAGCGTGGGAAAAGTACTTTTGAGTCAATCAATATATGACTGGTAAAGCTTTTTACCATGCGACATTACAGTTGAGCCAGTTGAGCAGTTTATTATATTTTAAACGTAATTAGTGACTAGTGAAGATGCAGCTGAGACAACAAGTCAATAAGTCTGTGATTTAATTATTGTAAACATGACATGCGAACACATGTAACCTGCAGAAGAAGAAGAAGAAAAATTTAATTTTCCACAATACAGAGTGGTCCAGAAAAAAAGTGCACAAACGTTAATGGACCATCACTTTGCAACCGTTTGCAGTAGAATCATGCGGTTTTCGCCAACATGCTCAGAACAGATCACTGTCTACAGCCATTGCGAAATTTGTATAGGTTGGTTCAATATTCTTCGATAAACAGCACGGTAGTACCGTGGTACCGCCCAACACTAGCCGAAATTGGATGCATCTTGTGAGCGACGTCACCTTGCATGTGAATAATCTCTGACAGCTGAAAATCGACTGCTAATAAAGACTTTGCAAACTGAAAAAACAGGATTGTAGAAAAAATGAGTGTGTAGTTTTCAGCAAAACAGCGGAAATGGCATATGCTATTTGATCTCTTACGAATAATTGAGTCTACTGGCTTCGCTAAAAGGATCAGTGGTGTCGTTCAGAGTAAACTGGTTCCAATATCAAGTCGATTAACTAAGCAACTAAGACGCACAATTTTTAGGGTGGAAATGCTCCCTGGTGGCAAGGATGAAGTATGGTGCCTGTGCGTGTGGCTGACTGACCTTTACCTTTCACCAGTGATCTTCTCTATGTTGTCAGTGTCACGTGGACCTGCAGTGATTGAGTATGATCAGTTAATGATCAGTTTCACAAAAATACGTCCATTCATTCCGAAGACATAGATGTGGAAACAAGGACTCACAGTCAGACGGACGCATGCGCAGAAGCACATAACCATGCATAACCACGCCCGAGCAGCCTTATTGCTATATGCCTCCTGCGCCTATCGGCGACGGAGACATAAAACTTACTAATGATATCAATTTAGGGTGGGGGTTTTAGGGTCAGGAATAGGAATAGAATTATTATTTTTCGTTTTAGTTGTCGTCATAGATGTAAAAACGTTTTTTCTTCATTTTTGTCACGTTTTTTACGTCTTCAACGTTTTTATTATTTCAAAGTTTATATTTAAAAATAAAAACGTTACATAAATGGCGTATAAATATTAATAAATGCCAACGAGAACACGTGAAAAATAGCAATAAATGCATCAGCTTTTGTCTTGCTCACATTTACATAGTTATTTTCATTTTAAAAAAATAAACTGACCTTATTAATAATGACTGCAGTGATTTTATGTTGTGTTTTCGATTTTTCTTATGCTCAGGCAGGTCAGGCATATGCATTTAGCGGCATATTATTGTTAGCTTTTTGTTTAACGTTAACAAACGTTTTTAAAATTTTCTTGTCGCGTTCTTTAACGTTTAAAAACTCTTATTTCGAACGTTTGTTTACATCTGTGGTTGTCGTAGCCAGGCGGGAATGTCCGGAGGGTAACGTAGGTGGGGGAATGCCATATAGACGATAGAGACTGCTGTCTGTTAACAGGGCCTCAAGCGAGATGCGGCGGTAATATCTGACTGTCGCATGTAGCGTGTGTGTTAGCTGCTGACGAACCTGACGTTGCTCGGCGCCGACTTCATTAGCGAACTGTCAGTAAGTGAACAGAGATGCAGTGGTCGTGCGCCTGCTGTATTAGAAGACAAAATACGTTGATGTAATCTCGATAAAATATAACCAATTTCTTCTTCAGCAGACGTCGAAGCAGAGGTTATTGTCCTAGGATAATAAGAGTCGGGACTGTTCTGTCCATTAGTGTATAATAGCCGAGTACTCTGTGCTATTAGGCTGTCCGACGACGGTAGTTGGGAGAGTGTGTGGCTATACGTGTTGCACCAACATGGCGGCAACCTACAAACCTTGCCACAAAAGTCGGCAACAAAAAACATACTTTTCTATGAAAACACGACTTATTATTATCTGGAATGTTAATCAGTACTTTGTAGGAGATCTACAGGACATTGTGGCAACCAGGCGAAGAAGATTCATTGGGCATGTACTACTCCTCCCGGCGTCAAAACCAGCCAGCCTAGTAATAGACTGGACTCCAGAGGGAGAATGCAGAAGATGGGGCAGGCCAAAGCGGACGTGGCGGGACACGTTCATGAAAGACATGAGAGCAATGGGTGTCAGTGGCAGTGGCAGTGGCACTCATGATGAAAGCAGAAGTGTTGCCAGTGATCGTGCCCGATGGAGACAACTCGTCGGCCAGTGTCCCAGCAAAGACAGGAGGACCTAAGTCTAAGTAAGTAAGTAGGAGATTATTCTTCGACTATTACCTGGGATTATTACTGAATGTTGTCGACGCGGAATGGACGCACGAAATTGTGAAAATATTCAATAAGCAGAGACCTCTCAATCCTGCAGGCTGCGTTAACTGGCCATTGGCCACCTCTGATCGCGTTTTGATTACGTCATTTTCAATTTGTAGCTTCAGTTTATATTTCATGTTATTTTCAAGTCCGGAGACACGGCAGGCTAGGTCATGCCAGAAATGTTATTATTTATTTTTCACTCTTGTGAACAGTTGTAAGTCTGTGTGGGTACTAGGTACATGTCATCGCTGAATATAAAAGGCTTTTTCAGGAAATCCTTTGCAACAAAATGCCATAAGTTTTAATTCAAAATCTGAACATAGGCTACTTCTGCAAATCAATATTACCATCAACTGCCACCAAAATTTTTCCGCTTATAACATTGTTATGCAACGTTACAGATATTCGCGAACGACTACTGCCGTGCCTAATAAGCTTTCAGACAGCCAAACGTCATCGCGTTTTCTCCACACTAAGGAAAACATGTCTAACAAAAGGCTACTTGAGTCTCATCAGAAAATGCCACGGACTAAAGCGTGCAATTTTCTGCTCTAATTCAGGACAGATGACCTTTTCAGTGGTTAATGCATCCTGTCTTATCCGTCTGCAGCAAACAAATGGCGCAAATTGACGACAAATTATTCCTGGCGATGCTGCTAGCGACACGTAATTGTCAACAGTACATTCCTACAAGTAGCTCAGCTATCGCAGAGAGACCGCGCTGCAGAGTGGGTTAGTTATGGCCAAAAGTAGAAGACTGGAACTGAAGACAATATTTTACGGACATTATAGGTCTATCTTCAACCACTGCGACGTAACTGGCCAGTAAAGCAATCGAAATCGGTGAAAAAACGCAAAACAAGGGCTATTACGGCGTTCTAGGCTATTCAAGGTCATCGAGGTCGGTACCAATCGAAAGCCCGTATGCGACTTCCTATTAGTGATTAATACTAACTGACATCCTATCTCGTAGAAGAAAAGGCTCTTGCTAATACGTCATTTAAAGCGTGTTGGCACGCTGCTGTGCTGGGGCATGCTTACAAACAAAGCCGTGTAGACCGCGCACATCGACTTGTGCTTCGCAACGACAGTGTATTATTATTGTTATAAACGGCTATCATTAGAGTGATGTAGAGTTCTAGAACACTTAACAATGAAAAGTTATTTTATAACATGGCACTGCCAAAAAACAACAGACGTCGCAATCCAGTAAATATTTAAACAGAAACGTCGACAGTTGTCGCTCTGTGAGTGACGTCAGTGCAGTGAGCCAATGAACGGCAGCATCGTCAAAGCACGCTCGCCGACGGTGATACGATGAGTCGGTGGAATGTCAGGCGCTGACGCTGACACAGAACGTAGTCGCGTCGCGAGTCGACGTTTGTCACGGCGCATCTGACGTGCTAGAGATAGCGGAGCTGTTACTGCACAGGCAACTGAAGGCGAGCATAGCAAGTAGCCTACCAACGGTACTCGCATTGCTACAGGCAGATCACAGCAAGTTTTTGCGACATGAATATTTTTGCGATAATATTCTGTATAGAGGTGTGCGGGAATGGCTTTTTCATTCCCATTCCCTCCCATTCCTATTTCCGTTGCTGTCATCTTAATTCCAATTTCCGTCGACAGTGTCGTCATTCAGGTTGGTGTCACCCTTTTTACCTCAAAAAATGATAAAGTGATGACGTTTTTTGCTCATCCTCCTACAAACTACCGTCACCACTCGCACCCACTCCGCCTTGTCCAGGTCACGGTTTGTCCAGTGTTCTTGTACATTCATCCGTAAAAAATATTTAGACTTTCATTAGGGTGTCACCCCCTGGATGACGTCACCACCCGGGGCGCCCCCCCCCCAGTGACGTCACTGCCCGTCGACTTTCCAGATCTGATTCCCGCAGGTTCTATGTAGGCTATGCCAGGAAAGGGTAGGCCTATAAAATTATACATCACACCTTTTAAGATGATCAAAATGAACTCTAGGCCTATCACAGAAACGAATGGCAATTGATTAGAGTGGCGTAGAGTTCTACAACACTAAACAATGAAAAGTAACATTGTCACGCCAAAAGACAGACGTTGCAATCCAGTAAACATAGCTTTTTCTGTACTGGACGATAAACGTAGATGTCCCGCGAGTGTTGATAAACATTTCGATAAATCTTGGAGATTGCTAAAGGACTCGTTTTAGGTATTTCGGCTGGAAGACGAAACCTGTTTATGGGTTTTAAGTTCTGACTAGCTGCCGGACGTAGGCAAACGGCGTAGAAGTGTCGGGACATAGATTTGTGCGTCTGTCCTGCTAAAGGCAGCTCTGTGAGTAGAGTAGTTTTTACGGCCCCGGCCTTAATTAGTTGGTCGTCGTTGTACGCATACCACGTGATGATTACGCTATTGAAGTTGTTTCCTAGTTGATTTGCTCGCCCGTTACCTCGTCTAACGTCACGTAGCGTAGCCATTACACGGTAAAGGCAGTAAGGAACTACAAGTTGTGAAAATTCAAAACAGCACTTCACACAGCTCTTACTATGGCCTGAAAAATTTTGTGTATTATAAACCGCATATTATAGACTAAGTTATGCCGTTGAAAGCTGGGGGTTCGGTAATTATGGAACACCGTGTAGAACAGATACTTTAAAACATCAACCAAACAACACAACAACAACCGAACGTCTACAGGGTGCGGCATAAAAATTAGCCCTCCCCCTGTAATTTCTTTGCAGTTTTTTTTCAATAACGGCTTGGAATTTCAAAGCGAAATTTCACACAGTTATTTAATAATCACATACGTACATACAGTGTGAGTCAAAAAGTAGCCCCCTAAAACTTTTTGCAATATTTTCACTCAGGCTAAGTATATTTCCGTGAAATTTTGCCAATTTGTTGCCAGTTTATATCCATACGTATTTTCCAATTTTAGTCGATTTATTTTAACATTTAACCAAATGGTATTAATTTTTTCAGGAGTAGGCTACTTATCGTTTTTACCGTTTGAAGTTTAGAGTTTCAGCAAGTCAGATTGCCTTGACTCGTCGCTAATGATAAATGGCCCCAATTCACCCAACCTCAATCCACTGGAGTATCAAGTTTGTGGGCAATGCTGGAGTCAATCACAAACTACAACCGAAGCCAAAAATAGTTCCTGAGTTTAAAAACTGTTAATTTGGTCTGCATCACAGGAGAAAGCCATTGACAACGCTGTGAAAGACTATCGCAAGCGACTGCAGGCATGTGCATGTGTCAGCCAACGGTGGACACTTTGAACATTTGATGTGATGATTTATTTAACAGATAATAACTGTTATATTTAATTAAATATCATTTGATGTGACTTGTTTTTAACGACAACTTCATGAATTTCGTAATAAACTAAATTGAATTGTTAAAATTTAAGGGGTCTTACTAGTAAAAGTGATATAATTCATACAAATATTCAGATAAGTGGACCAAAACTGGTATAAATGTAGGGATATATTTGGGCAATAATCAGGATAATTTTCAGTTACACATGTTCACCGCACTCTATAGTACATACCATAACAGCATTTCATTGTCTGGAACGTTCTTAAAATTATCAGCACTGTAACTTTACCATCTATCGATTTTAGCGCATTCGAAAACGTTCGAACAAACTCACAGTAAATTAATGTCATTCAAACGACCGCAAAAGGCCTCAAAATTCTGCAGTCACTGCAAATGTTCAAAGTATCTACCGTCAGCTTCAACATAAGTTTTCCTGGGAAATCTGTAGCAACATTGTCGTTCGGTCCTTGATGAAAGCTGTCCCAGATCATCTGCAGCGTTTCCCTGAGTTGGGCAATCGTCTTCGGCTTTGGATAACGCTTGTGATAGTCCTCAAACATTGCTCTCCAGACATGGTAATAGAGGGGTTTAAATATAATTAGTTTGCAGGCCACTGATGTTTAGTAATAAAATCTGGACATTTGGCCCGGGTATTGAAGCGCGCGGATTTCACTCGACTACTGGCAGCTAGGGATGGCCGGAATACGGTACTCCAGTACTCGAGTAGTTACTCGAGTTACTCGAGTACTCGAAACTTTTCGTATAAAAGTACCAATTGTCTAATAATGCAGATCATGCGCAAACGCTAGTTCCGGCATACATGTACCCACTAAATTAGATATTCTGTGATATTAATCAGATATTGCCGTATCATTATCTTGAAATTATAATTCTAGAAGGTAAACAGTTTTTCGATCGTTTATTTATCTCGGCGGAAACACTGTTTATATCTAATTCAATTAGATATTATATAACATAGAATATCTAATGGCCGGAAATACTGTCTGCATAAATTATGCAACTGGTCTATAGTGGAACCGGTAATGAGTTCTTGATGCTCTGCTAACGCTCCAGCTTTCAAGCTATGCAGAGGTTATTCTAGGCATGCTTCTGGAAGAAGGTAAATTGATCCGCCCGGAAATTTGGAGTCCTCCGGAAATTTGACAAAATGATGAACTACGTGCATGCATGCGCTCAGACTAATATACGAAATTTGTCATTGTCTGGTCTGCCAATGAATGGAAGGTGTCTCGATGTACAGGACGCTTTTTCCACATCGTATAAAACGTATTGTAAAGTTGTAATGTAACGTAACGTAACAAGCAAAGCCTGCAAGATGGACAACTCTAGGAAAAATGTTGTGTTTGTTTCCACTAGATTGTTAAAAACACATGCAGTGTTGGATAAGACTTGAAATCAGCTTACTTGAAATCGTGATTTGAAAAAGTTTTTTAAAATTGTGATGATGATTTTACATCACTTTGCAACAGCTGATTTTGATTTTGGTTTCAAGTCAAATTTCATGTGATTTTGATGAATTTGTA
>Ga0049105_1001611_pt1 | contig 10319 bp, 5 predicted proteins | sample WorMetvaBAHAMAS1_FD_61260 | JGI IMG/M metagenome (GOLD analysis project Ga0049105, IMG submission 61260) | Worm MetaG Olavius vacuus BAHAMAS.1 | ecosystem: Host-associated > Annelida > Digestive system > Unclassified | place: Germany: Marburg | collected 2013-04-09 | reverse complement strand
GTGATACAGCATTTGGGTGAAATGACGCTATTTCTGAACTACTGCATTTTCTCAGGTGGTGCAGAAGCACTAGATAGGTGTGGTGGGAAACTATAGCATCTGCTGATTGCCTACTTTTTCAGTAATATGTGTGCTAAATATTATGAAAATCCGACAATGCTTTCTCGAGTTATAGCTAAAAATGTCGGGGATGTTTTTTTGAGACACACTGTACATAGCTCGCTACAAGTTACGGAACTACAGTAACACATCACTTTTGTAGGCCAGTGACGAGTAACTGTAAGAAGTTACCTTTGCCAGTAAGTAAGTAACTTGTAACATCATTAATTTGCTTTCTAAATGGAACTTAATTTTGTTTTCGAGCTTTCTAGCTGTCGTAGAGATTACTCATACTGATACCTATTTCTCGTGCCTCTTTTTAACCTCCCGCTTGTTTTCCTGTCCCTCTCTCGAAAGGGGCTCCACTGAAACCAGCTGAATTGTAACGCCAGCGGAGAGGTAAAGCCCTTGAATTGGGTGCAGTTTAAGCGTATAACTGGTGTTATGAATTGGAGTAACTAAAATGTCTGACAGGCACGAAAAGTAATAACGTTCTCCTCAGCGCTACAAATATGAGCACATTTTTTCTGATGCGGACAAGTTTGCCTGTCAGCAAAAGTTGTAACCCTGGTTAAACCCACGCTAATTTGATGGAAGAATATTTTCTTCGACTCTGTGCTGCATAGAACAACCTGTCTGTCAGCATTCAACGAACGCTAGCTGTTCGAAAACGGGTTAAATTGCATTATTTACAGAATTGCTAATTGTTAGCGGTAAACCGGCACAGATCATATGGGCGCCGTTGTATTGTACAGCGTCCGAACAAGAACATCGGCAATGTTGATGAACGGGGGCGAGACGGCTACAGAGGTGAATGGATACAGTCAGGGGCGCGCGGACGTGAAAGAAGAAGGCACTCAGATGCACGGAGAGAGCTCCACCTCAAACCAAGGTATGTCGGTTTGTACTCGTGTAACACGGCGGTGTGGCGTTCAGCGCTCAACGAAATTACTCGGCATCGACCGGGCGGCAAATCTTCCGAATCGGTACAGCTCGCTATGCTGAAGGCCTGTGACGCATGCGCAGACATAGGCCAGTGCAAGCGCACTGTACCGATTCGGAAAACTTTCCGACCGGGGCGAGTACCGAAATGGGTGACCGCTCGCGTACGAGTTACCTTGTACGTCTTGGTATTTAACCAGCCACCCGGGCCAACTCAGCCTAGCCATCCTTCCGTAGGCGCGATAAGTATTATACCGGCAATGGTCGTGGCCGCTAGAGAAGAAACGATAAGTTCTGCTTAACAGTAGGTTACCAGGACTGCTGGCATAATGATCTGGTTTATTAAAGGCGGGGGGGGGATAGGGAATTTTATCTCAACTATATACAGAGCGTTCCCTAACGTCTCTACCCGACGACTTTGGTCAGTATCAATTGTTAAGCACAAATTTTAAAATCATCTGCCGTTTTCGCGCTCAAACGCTCACTTCAGGACCATATGAAGCGAAGCGCGGTTTCTCCGAGCTTTCTGGGGTGTGGAGGCCATCCAATACCGTTAAGGCTGTACCTGGCAGCAGATTAATGTTAATTTATGGATCTACTGATGACGTTAACGATGACGCACCTGTACGTAATTATATAGGGTGTCCCAAAAATTTACCGCTACCATATTCCGTTGCAATTTGCGTAATTACTGGGATTTTTTTGGCCAAAATGCTTGTAACAATACTGTCGTCAGTGATACGTCTAATTTTTATTCGCGTTCTTTATACACCCTGAGTCAATAAAAACAAGACACCCTACTCATGTTGATAACTTCGCGAAATATTAATCACTTTTCAAAATTCTTTCAATGCTTGACTCGGCACAAAATTTGCTACAAAATGATCATCACAAATCCCACCACATCTTAAACACATTGCTGCACTGTGAAACCGTCATGTTTCACTTCTTGGCAAGTTCACACTGTTAAAACGTAATGTTAAGTTCCGTCAGTGCTTTTACTTGCCTTCACTGTCTTTAGCAGTTTATCAATAGCTCCCCTTTCGTCCAGTTTTTCACAAGAAATTCTGCTAATAACCTTCGTGAACAACAACCTTTGAACAAGTGTATTAATTTTTTATCATGACGGTTTCATAAGGTAATGCAGCAATGTCTTTAAAGTGTGGTGGGATATGTAATGATCATTGCAAATTTTTACTGAGTCTAGCAGTGATAGGATTTTGAAAGTCGCTTAATATTTCGCGAAGTTATCGACACGAGTAGTGTGTCTTTTTGACTCACATAGTGTGCAGATCATAATAATGTTTGGGACATTTTGTGTATTATGTTATGTGTGGTAATGTATACGCGTAGAACTGTGTGTAATGGCGTGTCGCGTGTGTGCAATTGACGCTTATTGCGTGACTACGGGACCACCAAGGGCGCTGCCGGCATGCGGCAAGCACGAAGTAGATGCTCAGATATCGCAGAGAGACCGCGCTGCAGGGTGCGTTAGTTTTGGCCAAAAGCGGAAGACTGGAACTGGTAGACAATATTTTACGGACATAGTGACTCTTTTCGACTTATAGGCGCTATATAAATAAATGTATCTATCTATCTCTCTATCTATCTATCTAACCACTGTGACAATATCGGCCTGCACTTAGCTGTCGAATTCCGTAAAAAAACCCAAAATAAGGGCTGTTACGCCGTTCAAGGTCATTCAAGGTCATCGACGTCGGTATGAATCGAAAGCCCGTATGCGAATTTCTATTAGTGATTAGTCGTAACTGACATCCTATCTCGTACCGTTTCGGAGTTATCGCAGCTTATTGTTCAAATTTTGGACACTTGGCGTTTCTGAGCATCTCTTTGGGGGCTTATGGACAACGTACGATGTTCATCTTGGGCTCATTGAAAAGCGCGTAGTGGACTTCCTATTAGTGTTAATTGAACTCTTTTCACTAGGTGTTACGGCTGAGTCGCTATACCTGCGAAAATAGATCGAAAATCGTCGATTTCGCTCTAACATGGTCAGTTTGACCCAAAATTTTAGGTATAAGGGGTCGCCCCCACCAATCATTTTTGCACGGAGAGTTAGGCTAATGAATGCCTTACAACTTTGTCGCTTACAGTTTTCACACAAAAACTTTGTAGCAGATGTCAAGCGAAGTGCGATTTTTTTACGGACAATGGCCGTTTTGCGTTTTTGAGTCCCCTTTGGGAGTCTTAGTGGTAACGTACGACGATCATCTTATTCATTGGAAAGCGCGTACTGGACTTCTTGTTAGTGTTAGCTGAACTTTTTTCGCAAGGTGTTACGGCTGAGACGCTACGAGCGAATATAAGTTCAAAATCGGCGATTTCGCTCCAAAGGGACCGGTTGACCCAACATTTCAGGTAGGAGTAGCCCCCACCAACAATTCTCCTTCTCAGAAAACTAGGCTAAATGATCTTTGATATGGTAGAAAAATCTGGGCAGATCATTCTTCTGTTTTGTCACAATGCACGCATTTGACGGACGGACGGACAGTTCTCATCGCTATACCGCGTCTGCATTCCAAGCGCAATAAACAGTGTGCAAACGCAACAAGTACAGAGCCTGTGGATAAACGCTATAGAACAAAATATTGCAGAATGATAATCGTTATGTGTGTGAAACTTGTGATGAAGGAAAAGAGACAACCGCAACGCCGGCGTCCTGTCTGCGTTCGTGTATCAGCGACATCGGCGTGTATCAGTTGCGCGCGATGTTCGTCGTTCTGCTGGCGAGTGCGCTGGCCAGCGATCCAATGCACATCATCTTCATCGGCGCCAACATGCCGCACTGGTGCCGCGTCCCGGAGCTGGACGGTCTGCCTTACGACGTACAGAAGAACGTGGCCATTCCAGCACAGTCGACCGACGACGACGGCCCCGTCGAGTACAGCTCGTGCGAGATGTTCTCACTCAACTACAGCGTGTACAACCGCAGTCAGTTCTACAGTTGGAATCGTCGTCTGATGGTCTCCGAAAACGCGTCAGTGGTCCCGTGTTCCGAGTGGACATACGACCAATCGCAGTTCATTTCAACAATCGTCAGTGAGGTAAATTCTTACTCCTTTGTTCGCTTAAACGTCCATACAACGTACATTGTAAGCAGCCCCGTAGTCAGTACTAGGAGGTTGGGCCACGTTTACTAATAAACTTTAACCCATGACCGAAGACATGGGCCCTCGAAATGTAAGCTCAACGTGCACATAATACAGTCGGCGATCAGCCTCAAACCCCACTGCAGAAGCGTACAGCACTCCCCATACTCATATAGCTGCTTTTGTAGAAGTGCTGTTTCGTGGAAGGGAGGAGGGAGCGATAGGCCCCATGAGCACGAGCACGGATTTTATGGCCACGTCATCGTAATTATACTGCTTAAGATCTCGATCGTAAGCTTCCAAGCGGAGGCCGTTTATGCGCATTGGTACGGAGACGCTGATTACGTGGAAACGAAAAATGCGGAGCTGCAAGAGCGGGACGACAAACGACAAATAACATACTGTAAGAAAAGCCTGGTATATATCAGGCCTCTGACTCAAAACTGCTAATTGTTGTTAAGAAATACTAAGATAAAAAAACAGGTACCGTCAGCTACAGCGACAGTAGTGGAGACTGGGCGATTAAAGTCTAGCGTCACCCTCAATGTACTTTCTGACTGTGGACAGTACACAATACGGCACAGGACAGTTCTGATAATGTTTCCTCCTATCCTCCGGGCAGTCGTCGCAGCTTAGATGTTGTATGTTGTGTGTCAACGTGTATGATGTATGTTTGTGTCTCTCGTATGTAAATGTTTGATTGCCGTCTAACTAAGCAGTGTCATTTTGGTACTAGCCTAAGGGTGGTGGTGCCCTGTGGCTGGAATGGTGACTGCTAGCCTGGAGAAAGTAATGGCATGACTATTATCACCTTCGAACTAGTATTGGAATCAGCTTCGGCGTTCTACCCTCGACCTACGATGGGACACCTTTACGTCATAAGTTACCTAACTATAGCTTGAAATCGTGCAAACAACTCATAATGGTCAGTGGAGGAGACTGTGGGATTTACAAGCGCAGCTGTCCTAGGGAGGTGGATGGTCTTGAATGTATGTGTTCAAATATAGAGTGCGTAAGTTGTCTCGCCGCCAGTTTTCAACTGCACGTAAAATATTTGCGTATTCTATCGCATCTTGGTATCAAGATCGTTAAGAAGCAAATAAAAATTGAGAAGTGATATAAACTGTATGTACGCAAACAACGAACGTACTCAAATAAGCCTATACGACACTTTTACCGATGTAGTACGATTGCCAACATTTTCAGTGTGAAGACGGTCCGTCGCGCGGTTTTTCTGCAATGTTTGAGTTTTTTGTTCTCTTTTACCGCGCTGCATGGAATGTAGATGCGGTCTAGCGATGTCTGTCCATCTGTCCGTCTGTCCATATCAAACGCGTGATTTGTGACAAAACGGAAGAAAGATTTGTCCAGATTTTTATACCATCGGAAAGATCATTTAGCATAGTTTTCTGAGAAGAAGAATGGTTGGTGGGAGCGACCCCTTCTACCTGAAATTTTGGGTCAACCTCCCCCCGTTAAAGCGAAATCGCCGATTTTCAGTGATTGCTCGTATCGCCTCAGCGGTAGCATTTAGCAAAAAAGTTATAGTAAGCTTAACACTAATAGGAAGTCGACTGCGTGCTTTCCAATGAGCCTAAGATGAACATCGTACATTGCCCCTAAGCTCCCCAAGGGAGCTGAAAACGCAAAACGGCCGTTTACCATCTAAAATCTCACTTTGCTTAAAGAAAGTCTGCTACAAAGTTTCTATGTGTAAAAACTGTCAGCGACAAAGTTGTAACGCATTCATTGGCCTATGTACGCGTGCGAAAATGATTGGTGGGGGACGTCCCCTTCTATGTGAAAATTTGGCGGATACTGACCCACCCCCTTGCAAAACGCCGATTTTCAATCTATTTTCGCCCATAGCGCCTCAGCCGTAACACCTGTTCAAAGAAGTTCAATTAACACTACTGGGAAGTCCACTGTGCGCTTTCCAATAAGATGAACATCGTACGTTGCCCGTGAGTCCCCCAAAGGGTGGCTCAAAAACGCAAAGTGTCCAAAAGTTGAACAATAAGCTGCGATAATTCCGAAACGGTACGAGATAGGTTGTCAGTTAGTATTAATCACTAATAGGAAGTCGTATACGGGCTTTCGATTGATACCGACCTCAATGACGTTGAATGACCTTGAACGGCATATTATTTTTGCCTTTTTTCGCTGAATTCGATAGCTTTGCTGGAAAATTACGTCACAATGGTTGAAGACACACCTATAATGTCCGCAAAATATTGTTTCCCAGTTCCAGTCATTCACTTTTAGCCACAACTAACTCACCCTGCAGCGCGGTCTCTCTGCGATAGCTGAGCTACTTGTCTCAGCTGTATATACGCACAGACTGTTGATCAATGACCTAATGAAGTGACTGACAGGGGCTTTCGGACCATATATAACTTTTCTTCATGTAAATCATGAGAGGGCCGATTCGCATACGTTAACCGGCACTTCCTGTATATGCATTGTTCTTAAATTGTTTGGATGACACAACGGGCACCTGCTAAATTGATTAAAATTATTTTATCAGTGTATACTCGTCCCTGCGTGGGTATGTTCAATCAGAGTGCAAACAGAGAAAGATCGGGAGTAAACACACGCACACATGCTATACACTGGCCACGAATCCGGGGTTTCGCATTAACCATGGTGTCTAGCTGGCGGCTGAGTAACTTGGGAAGGACTTTACTTTTGTTCATCACGCTCATTTCGGACGACAGTAGCATGCTTAGGTGTTCGCAGCGCTGTTTGTGCCGGTTTCAGTTTAACCTCGTCTGCGGCTGGCAGTCGCTCGTTCAACTTGCTTCGACCCTGTACATGGCCGGATCCATGACAGGCTCGCTTGTCAGTGGAGCTGTTTCAGACAGGTGATTCAAAAACAACTTGAATGTAGGCCGTTATGTTATTGTATACGCCTACACCAGGTCTCGTGCAACGATCCAGCGTATACAGGAAAGCTCGATGGCGATAATATTGACATTCACGCTGAATATCGAAACAAGTTATCAGTAATAAACGAAACTGCATGAACTTGTGTCGCTTCTATGTACTTTTGCATCAGGTCCGCAATCTTTTGTTTACTTGAAATATTACACCATAAAGTTAAATAAGGATTATTACTAAAAAAAACTGCGCAAAACGTAGAACCTAGTGTCATTTCAGATACCGGAGAAAATCGCACCAGAATACTGATCATTTTTCCGAAGGATGACCGCCTGCATCGCTGAAGAGTTGTGTCTATACCAGTTTCACCTGAATACACACTCAGGTCCTCTGGTTCTCTCCTGCCAGACGCCAGCACCAGATTCTGGCCGCGATATTACGCATCGGGCGCCACTAACCTGCTGGCAGCTTCTTCCGTTCGTGACCTTGGCGTGTACATCGATATCTCCGCGGACGCACATCTTCGTCGTTGGATCGTGCTTCTCAGCACTTCAATGCCGAGTGTTCATATCTCACAGCGTGCCTTACTGACACTTGTCAGTACTTCGGTTGCCAACAAGAACGACTACTGCTGCTCAGTAATGGTCGATGTTCTTGGTCATCTTATGCACAGGTTGCAGTCACTGGAGCCGTCCGACTCGTCTAGTGAGACGTTTCGCGCACATGACCCATTCACCCAGCTTCGCTGCAATCTTCAGTCGGTTGTGGTTCTCGGAGCGGATCAAGTTCCGTCTGTGCGTCCTGGCGTACCACTGTCTCATCGGCACTATCGTATCTTGCTGAGAGCATTCGTCGAACGGCCGACGTCACAAGCCAGCCGCCGATTCCGTTCTTCCATAACGACAACAGTAATCGCCCACTCAACGATTACTCACCCACTGGACGATAGCGCATTCGAGATGGCCACTTCATGGACGTGTAAATCAGTCTGCCACTACTGGACCCGCCATTCCGTCCAGAGCTAAAGACATTCTTCCATAATCCAACTTCAGCAACCACTAGAAGTCGATCAGCTCCGTCCTGTCATCATCTCATTGATGTGTTTGTCACTCTCGAGTCTTGACTCCGTAAGGTGTCTTCGCATTGTCTAAGCGATAGCGCCACTGTAATCAGTGCGTTTATAATAATGATAATGATAGTGATAATAGACTACCAGCGATGGGCAAAAGTTAACTAAAAGTTGGTAATAATTTAAATAATTTTTAGTTACATGCAGAGTTTAACTAAATAAAATTAGTTCAGTTAAACCACATTCTAAGTAACATTTTAGTTGCTAACTAAATAAAGTAGCCTAGAATTAGAAAAGATGGTAATTGCGAGGCATTGCAACTTGAAGGCTGCCTGACGTCGTGCCAGTCATTCTCAGTTTTAAGTACGACACTCATAATGCAGCAGCCTATAAATTCAACACTTTCACAGCCTCTTTTCGAATTACGGAATTGTTGAATTTGTAGGCTGATACATTATGGGCCTCGAAATTAAGAGAAAACCGGCGTGAAGTTTGGCGGCCTCAAGTTGCAGTGCATGGCAATTGCCACCTTTCTAGTTCTAGTTGGAGTTAGTTTGTAACGTTAATTTAAGTAAAGATTTTAGTTGAAATTTAGTTTTCGTTAAACTACAAAACATTTGCCCATCACTGCTAACTGCAAATAGCGCCATGCTAAGACGTGCAATTTAACGTGAGCTGTAGGTCTACTATAAAGGCGCATTATGCTGTTTTTGCAGATGTGGCCGAAAAAAGACCGTGTTGATATCCTACAGTGTGAAGATTATCGGCATACTAATGTCAATATTTGGCGCGAATTACGTCGTGTTCGGCATTGGGAGATTTCTGATGGGTTGCGGCACTAGCTACTACGTCATCAATTTCATAATCGGTAAGTTAAGATGTCTGTGTTTTGTCTATAGTAAAATCGTACGCAGTTAGAATGGACGCTGTAATAATACTGTAACTAGAAAACGTGGCAGTTACGAATGCATTGCAACTTGAGGCCGCCCGAGCCACGCCATCCCTTTTCCGCTTAATTACGACGCCATCCCAAGTTTGAAGTCGCTGAATCTATCCATTGGCGCGTTATAGCGTTTTCGCTGCTATTGCATTACTTTACGCTCTGACCTTAACCTTTGACCCCGTGACTTTGACCTTTGACCTTTGACCTTGAACATTTCAATGCGTCGATCGCCTTTGACACGATGAAACTCTTACCAAATTTGAATGCAATCGAGCAATCCGCGGCGCGGAGTTATTGCGATTTCAATATGTGACTTAATGACCTTGAACGCCGTGTAACGTGTTTCGTTTGGCTCTGAGATAATTTTCACCAAGTTTGACCTTCGACAACTTATCGGTGCCTGAATGATAGCGTTTTTTTGCTGTAAATACGTTATCTCACGCTGTGGCCTCAGATGTACTGACTGATTAATCGATAATAATTGTTATTAATTGCAGTAATGGAGATAATAGAAGAACGCTATCGTCCGGGTCTCGGCACTGCCGTGCAGATCGCATATTCGTTCGGGTTCATGATGCAGCCTACACTCGCCTACTTTCTGCGAGATGAATTCTGGTATCAAGTTGCGGCTACATCTGGAGACTTTGTCACTCCGTTCCTCATCATGTAGGCATTCGTACAAGTTTGCTCTTAATTAATTTGGGGGTAAACAGGATTACTTATTGATCTCAGGGTGTGGCGTTCCTGCCCCATAAATTTCAGCCTCCCTCCCCTCCGCTAGACAACATCCGAGTTACGGTGATTGTCTGGAGGTTAAGACGGAATATTATCAGAACTGCTGCATGCTGGGTTGTGTGACACAATGTTCACAGTCAGCAGCACACTCATATGAGCAGTTCTTACAGGTCCAGCAGATTGGGTTTGTCACATCGGGACCCTTACGCCATGCATAGAGGCGATTACCTAGAGTTGTATTATTGTAACATGGTGGAGTGGTCCTGGTGAGATTCAAGCCTTACCTGAAAGACCAACTGGTTTCCTTCGGTGCTTTGACACTGTTGGTTTGGTCATATGACCTGCAAAAATCGTCCCGATATGACCTATAATGTGTCTGGTGGGACGTTAAACCTTGCTCCTTCATTAATTTAAACTGTTGTGTATGTCGTCGCATTGTATCAGTTTATGAATGAATTTGTGTTGATCTTTACTCCCCGTATTGTTAGAATGATATAATGTTGGTTTATCACACATTTGTTTATTATTGTACCTATGTTTT
>Ga0049105_1001610_pt1 | contig 10319 bp, 6 predicted proteins | sample WorMetvaBAHAMAS1_FD_61260 | JGI IMG/M metagenome (GOLD analysis project Ga0049105, IMG submission 61260) | Worm MetaG Olavius vacuus BAHAMAS.1 | ecosystem: Host-associated > Annelida > Digestive system > Unclassified | place: Germany: Marburg | collected 2013-04-09 | reverse complement strand
TAATATTTCCTGTGATTGGTTCGTCAGTCTTAGCGCAGCCAATCAGAATGACCCAGCTAGCAAACGTCCTTCGCCTTTCAGCGCCGGCACCGGCAGCAAACACTGCGTATTAGTACAATTTTCTCTCAGGTTTTGGAATGGATCAAAACTTTTAGTTTTTATTTCATTATCATTTTCAATGGCTATTTTTGTTTTAGTTATAGCATTAATTAACGAAAATCTGTTGACTTTTCACTTGTATTTTTTGCTAACAGGAACACTACTGCAAATTCTATATCAGTAGACAGTAGGTAAACATATTTACATACTGCACCTATAAATGAAAGAAAAGTGTGTAGACAGTAGACACTTCCACTGCCAGCATAGCATACTTGTGGCCCTTGGGCAATCGTGCACTCTATAAATGTCCTTAATAATAATAATAGTGTCAGCATCTTGATTCAGAGGTTTAATTAAGTCCTCTTTCACGAGACTTTCCCAGTTGAGGACAATACCGACAGCTTGTTTTTAATCTTAGTTTTTAACCTGCTGGGATCTTTACTTCCTGGGTGGTACAAAAAAAATAATAATAAGCCAATAAGCACTGCAGCTTCAACACAACACAACACAGCAAAACCACACGCAATGCTGCTTGTTAAACATCTACAGACCACTGAGACCACAGACCAGTAACAGCAAATGCTTGGTCCACAGCTCAAACACGACAGCCATTGCAATGCACACTCTTCAAGACGAAGAAAACGAGAAGGGAAAATAAAATACCTCAAGTAAAGCAGCTGTCTGGAAGACGTTCAGCAACAACTTCACTTCATCGTAAAGTCCAACGGCGGAGCCATGCTCCGCATAATGCCAGATTACTTTCACACCCAGCAATGTCCACCTGCAATCAGCTAACACTCTCTAATATCTGCCATCACTCACAGCAACAGCATGCATGCTGTAAGAAATCTAACAAGTAGCTCAGCTATCGCAGATAGAACGCACTGCAGGGTGTGTTAGTTTTGGCCAAAAGTCGAAGACTGGAACTGGGAGACATATTTTAATGACATTATAGGTCTATCTTCAACCACTTTGACATAATCGGCCTGCAAAGCTATCAAATTCAGTGGAAAAAGGCGAAATAAGGGCTATTACGCCGTTCAAGGTCATCGAGGTCAGTACCAATCAAAAGCCTGCATGCGACTTCCTATTGGTGATTAACAGTAACTGACATCCTATCTCGTACCGTTTTGAAGTTATCGCAGCTTAATGAGCTTATTGTTCAAATTTTTGACACTTTGCATTTTTGAGCCCCCCATTTGGGGGGCTTAGGGACAACGTACGATGTTCATGTTGGGTTCATTAGAAAGCGAGTAGTAGATCTGGGGGAATAACAACAGCCAGTGAGAAACAGTTATAGGGTATCTGGGGGTTTAAGGTTTAAAATTACGCTAATATGATGTACAATTTAGCAGGCAAAGAAATAACAGATATGAATGTGCAGTAGTGTACATGTGTTGCTAATAAGAACAAAGAAATAATGTTAACCTGGTATGCTCTCGCACCGCATCAAAACTTATGCAAGCCTATACCCAGGCATGGAAAATCACTGTTTTTAAACGAGGCTTTTCAACAGAACCTCAACTACCTAATGAGTAAAATGCAAGATTTTTTTTTATTTTTATTGATTATGGTCTACTTCAATAAATTATATTTATGTTTTAAATTGTACCTCATGCCGTAAACACTGCATAGTGAGTAAGTAAATGTGTATATTTTCATTGACGGGTTCTGCCGCCTGTGAATTGCAGAACCGTCAACTAATGACGGTTCCGTAACCGCAAAAATACCGGAACCGTCTTGACGGTTCCCTAGGCAGTGCGTACAAGGAAATGCATATTCTGCAGGTGTTCGTATAGCTCAGCATTTTGCAAAACAGCTCGGTACAATGAATACAGGGGACATACACTGCAGACGCGGGCCGAGTGTGGACCAAAGATTGCATAACGCTGCGGACGTGGATCTTTGGTCAAAATGAATGGACTTACGCGGACTCAAAATTTCAGGATCTCTACTGTCATGTCTGATCAAGGGATACTGCACAAGAGCTATCACTAACCCAAACGCTTGTGCACCGTTGTAAATCAGTAGATAAATTATTCCAGGCGTCAGTTCGAAACGTTTCGGCGTCTCCGCCTTCCTGGATTCTTCAGCGGCCCTTCTCATGATTAGAAAATGTTGTTATGACAACACACAAATAATAACTAATGTTTACAAACTTCGACGCAAGTCCGACATAAAATATATAACCAGATAAAAAAATAGTGATGCTTCGATATCACTTTTTTGATTTCGATACGACACGATACCTATATCGATCAATCACTTGATCATTTAATTTCTGGAAGGTGCAATATACAAAACACACATAGCACGTGTACAGTCACAATCCAAGGCATGACGTCAAGCACTAACAGTTGTACCGAAATAGGATACCGTAACACTTGATACTGTTATTGAAACAAAAAGAAATAGATATAAATTGAATGACATCGATATCTGCCGCAAACCATATCGGCCACGATTATATCGGCCCATGTGAGATACATGATACATTCTGCGAATGAAATGTAGAGCAAATAATCTAGTTTTAGCGATATATCACTCATGGCGATATTCGCAGGGAATCGCGCCCAGCAAGCGCGCCAAAGTGAAGCGACCCCCTGTCGCTATCGAAAATTTGATATATAATCAGCCATTACTTGGAAACGGTGCAAGATAGGAGGTACGTTAATATTAGGAAGTCGATGTGGGCATTTCGATTGGTACCAAAATTGGTGACCTTGAATGACCTTGAACGGCGTAATGGCCATTATTTTGTATTATTTCACCGAATTCGATAGCTTTCGAGGACAATTACGTAAAATTTATTGATTAGCCATCAACAGATTTTCTCCCGAGAAATGTCATAAAATACACCAAACTATAAGCACGACGGACGCACTGTGCTCTTCGCGTTAGCGGAGCTTCTTGTTTTAGAAGTGGCATCAGCTAAGTGCTTTCCTGTGCTCTTATACAGGCTTGAATGCTGTCAACAATGGAGAAGGCCGATTTGCTGTCTCTGGACTGGACTGGACTGGACGTCAAGTCAGTTGTTCATGAAATTAGGCTATTTAGAAATGGTATAAGTAGCTAGGCCTAGAGATGTCGAAAATGCCGTATGGCTACTTTGGAATTAAACTCCATAGCTGTTTAACTACGAAAAGCAAAGCAAATTTTTGTTACGAACTGCGCGGAAAATAGTGTTTGTAAATTAAATGAAGTTGTGATTTTTCGGAGTGAAATGATGCTTTACGACGCTGCATGCTATTGCTATGCAGGGCAGTATCAGCCACGAGATTTCCGTCCGTCAGTCGGTCTGTCCGTCTGTCATTTGTCAAACACGTGAATTGTGATAAAACGAAAGAAACGTATGCCTAAATACGGCGAAATTCTTATACCGTATAAAAGTACCATTCATCTAGTATTCTGACATGAAAAATGGTTGCTGGGGGACAATCCTTTCTTCGAAAACGCCGATTTCCAATGAGCATTCGTTCGTAGAGCTTCACCCAGCGAAAAAAGTTCAACGAACACGAATAGAAGTCCACTACGAGCTTTAGGCCTATAATGAGCCTAAGATGAACAGTGTACGTTGCCCCTAAGCCCCGGAAGTGAGGCTCAAAAACGCAGTGGCCGTTTTTCTTCCAAAATTTGAACATCTGCGACAACTTCGAAACGGCACGAGATAGGACGTCAGTTAGTATTAATCATTAATAAGAAATCTCATACGGGTTTCGATTGTTACCGACATCGGTGACCTGGAATGACCTTGAACGGCAAAATAGCCCTTATTTTGCGTTATTTCACGTTTACCGAATTCGATAGATTTGGACACCGATTACGTCACAGTAGGTTGAAAATAGGTAAAGAAAATCTGCCAAAATTTGCGGCTAGTAAATTCCTGACTCTGCACCTCAGTCTCTCACTCTTACTTGCTTACTTACTGTTTTCTCTGTTACTTTGTTTTGTCAGTTTATATCAATAAAGTTTATTTGTCCTGTAAAGCATATGCAAGAATACAGCAACAACCGACAGGCAGACATCATCATCATCATCATCATCATCAATATTTTTAAAGTAGCCTAAAAATACATAGTTTGTAGGTTAACTGACAATGTCAGGGTATGAGCGCGAGAACAGAAATGTCTTAAGGCGCTGTCTGAAGACCGCGAGTGACGGCGCAGCTGTGACGTGAGCCGGCAAGTCGTTCCAGACAGATGAAAAGAGAGTACTACTTCACTACTTAACTAAACCTTAAACAAGATGCTCAGCTATCGCAGACAGACCGCGCTGCAGGGTGCGTTATAGTTTTCGCCAAAAGTAGAAGACTGGAATTGGAAAACAATATTTATGGACATTATAGAATATATATCTATCTTCAACCACTGTGATATAATCGGCCTGAAAATCTGTCGAATTCCGTGAAAAAAACGCAAAATAAGGGCTATTACGGCGTTCAAGGTCATTCAAGGTCATCGTGGTCGGTACCAGTCGAAAGCCCGTATGCGATTTCCTATTAGTGATTAATAGTAACTGACATCCTATCTCGTACCGTTTCGGAGTTATCGCAGCTTATTGTTCAAATTTTGCACAAACGCGGTCACTTCGACTAAAAATTTCAGGTAGAAGGGGTCGTCCCCCACCAATCATTTTTGCACCGATAGTTAGGCCAATGAATGCCTTACAACTTTGTCCCTGATAGTTTTCACACAGGTGTTACGGCTGAGGCGCTAAGAGCGAAAAAAGATCGAAAATCGGCGATTTCGCACCAATGCGGTCACTTTGATCTAAAATTTCAGGAAGAAGGGGTCGCCCCCACCAATAATTTTTGCACGGTTAGTTGGGCCAATGAATGCTTTACAACTTTGCTGCTGACAGTTTTCACACAAAGAAACTTTGTAATAGACTTTCTTCAATCGAAGTGCATTTTTGGGGAAATCGGCCGTTTTGCGTTTTGAGACCCCCTTTGGGGGACATAGGGGCAACGTACGACGATCATCTTAGGCTCATTCGAAAGCGCGTGATGGACTTCCTATTAGCGTTAATTGAATTTTTTTCGCTAGGTGTTACGGCTGAGGCGCTACGAGCGATTATCGGTTCAAAATCGGCGATTTCGCTCCAACGGGGGTCGGTTGACCCGAAATTTCAGGTAGAAGGGGTCGTCCCCCACCAACCATTCTTCTTCTCAGAAAACTAGGATAAATGTTCTTTCGTATTAAAAATCTGGACAGATCTTTCTTCCCTTTTGTCACAATGCACGCGTGTGACGGACAGACGGACGGACGGACGGACAGACAGAATTCTCATCGCTAGACCGCGTCTGCATTGCATGCAGCGCGGTAAAAACTAATTGAACAACATACATGCAGTAGCATAGTCCTCAAACATGGCACGCACACCACGTTTCATTAGACTAGACTATGAGAATATTAACGTCATACGTAGGCCTACAGTACATTTCACGAACATCATCTAGTGTCAAATTGCAATGGCAACAGGTTAATTTCCACAAAAATGGCAGAATAAGCAATGTGAAAGATAGAACAAATACAGGCGACAGAGAGTGACTAAAACGCAGCCTATAGAATGTAAAACGGAGCATAAAAACAGTACGGTAGTCACATATAATCTACGCTAACCGAATAACAAGGTTTTTACTGAAAATGCTAGGTATATGATATACCATATGTAACTAGAAATGATATAATATAGCAAAGAAGCAAGCTCATGCAGAAATAGCAAAAAGTCTCAAGTCATACAACTTTCTAAAGTCAACAGGCTAACGCTGCTATACTCTTTTACAGATTCAGAAATCTTGAAACCGAAAATTTTTCTATAGGCATTTTTCACCATACGTTAAGTTCATGTATCTATTGCTTTGCGTTTTGGAGTTTAGAGTGTACGCAGTCGAGAAGTGTTGAGAAGTAGCGCGTTTGTTGCGATTTCTTCAACATTTCGTTCGTCGTTCATCTTTCAGACTACCTTGTCACTCACCTTGTGTGGCCTAACCAGCCAAAAATCCCACCAGAGAGGCACAATGGCTCAGCTGATGAAGAAGCTCATCCTAGGACGCTTAAAACTATCCAAGGAATCTTGAAGCAATAATATGCTGGATGCATCCACTGCCTGCTGGTCCAGCTGATTCCACCTGTCCACAACTCGATTGGAATAAATACTCCCAACAATTCCGCACGCATCGAAGTTTTGCCAATTTAAATGAATGCCCTCTAGTTCCCTTTGCATAGCCTACTAAGGTAAAAAGCTAATTTAACTTAATCTTTGACATTCCTTTGCAAATTTTAAATACTTCTATCATATACTGCTTAGTTTTTCCCTCCTACAAAGACCGCGAGTTAAGTAACTTAATCTATCCTTGTGCGTCTTCTCATCCATGTTATTCAGTTTTCTAAATCTCCTCTGAACATTATCAACGAGCACTTTGTCTTCTTCATAATACGGATTCTAAGCGCTAGCACAATATTCCATACGGGGCCTACAGATGTGTCTTTGACAGACTCAACATTATCCTGATGTTCTTAGCAGAATATATTGTGTTGATAGTGCATACATGTCGAACGTCAAATTTCATTTTTTTCGCTTATCACTAATAGCCTACTGCATAATTATACAGTTTGTGTCCTTTACATGCGTTTGCGTGGTAAGTCAGCGCATTATAGCGTATACGAATGACGGGAGCAAGGTGCATTATGCAGGTAATTAGAACTGCTCATTATGGTGCACCGTTTGCCGAATGGTCGCAGTTCACTGGCAGAAACCATCTGGCGTGCATTACTGCCATATCACCATTTTCTATCAATTCCAAGATGGCGAGAGTATGCCGGTCCCTGTAAGGAGAGCCGATTGGTTCAGCCAGTGATAGTCCCATTAAAAGGTCGAAATTCAAAACTGTCGTGTCGCATGTTTGCTGTGCCCTCAGTGCCACACTTTCTGACAGGAAAGCCCACGGATGTTCGTCACTGGACGCCAGCACTCGCTGAATGCCTTCCTCCACCGTTTCAACCACACCGGAACTGGGATCGGTCGATATTTCCTGCCATATTCGCGCATAGTCAGGCACTCGCGAAGTGCGAAAGAAATCCCATATGGCACTTGCGCCGACCACGCCATACTTCATGACGGACTGGTGGGCAAGGTCACTGGCTGAGTGGATTCCTAACTGTGTAGCATGCCTCTTCTTCATCAGGGCGCCGATTCTGCCCGCCATGAAAGGTTTCGTGAAGTCTACAACCCTCTCGCGAATTGATGTGACCATCAACGGCCCGGCAACGTCGACCTCCTATGCAAGAAACACAAACATATTGTAAGACGCTTGACGTAAGTAACTTATTCAAAATTTTCAACCTTTGAATCGGTATAACTGCGCCGCAGATGTTGGATTTAGCTCAGAGTACTGGATCAGATCTGCTCCCTCACACTCGCCTTACGAGTATGAGACCTTACCTATACCTTAACGGATGCGTTATGGGCCCGCGGAAGTCGACGCGAGTTGGCGTTCCCTTTTTCCGGTCATGGCCCGCTATTATTAGGCACAGGAGACGTTAAGTAGTCGGGTTTTCCCCGAGAACCGTCCGGAAGTTGGTGTCCCACCTAGAATTGGACGGCGAAATTTTTGACAATGATCAGTAACCAGGGTTGTGGCACGGCCCGTGGTTGTGGTCTCGGTCTCGACGTCTCGGTCTCAATACCGTCTCGAGACGTACCAACGTTTCGTCTGGGTCTCGTCTCGAGAAAAATTGTCAAAGTCTCGGTCTCGTATCGGTCTCGGCCATTTACGTCTCGTGCCCAAGACCAATTTTCGGCCAAATTGTGCTTACGCAGAGTGAACGGGCTTTAGACGTTGTAAGCCTATGCTAGTGACCATTGCTCATCATATTAACACGCTAAAAACAATGAACGTGAAAGATAACATCTAGGCCTGTTATTGCAATCAATAAAACTTGTACTTTTTTAACGTCTCGATCACGTCTCGAGAGCTACAATTAACGTCTCGTCTCGGTCTCGTCTCGGCTGGTGAAGCCAACGTCTCGGTCTCGTCTTGGTCTCGGGAGGTGAGCGTCTCGGTCTCGTCTCGGTCTCGAGCTTTTACGTCTTGTACCCATCCCTGTCAGTAAATCAGTCGCAGATTGTTTAGGGTCTAATTCGATTTCGCTGAAGTTTGGTACAGAGTTTGCTCACTTGACGCTCAACGTATACTACAAACGTTCAATGTCAGTAAAATGTTAACCTATTTCCAAACCTTTACCTGTGCAAAGACTGTTAAACGTTCAATAAAATACATACGCCTATAATATTTCCAGTCGCCCCATCACTATGTCGGAAAGTTAAAAGCTGAAATTTGTCGCAAATTACACCGCGTTATTAATGAACGGCAGCCACCAGAACGTTAAGGCGATACCTTCGTCAAATCTTATCGACTTTCAAATTTATTTTAGCGCTGGAAGGTAACTAAAATAGGAATAACTCATATATATTATAATATTTACCATCAGACATCAATCGTGGAGATAAATGATCAACCACGCCATCGTCATGTAGCTTATCCTAATTTCTGACGAAAGTGACCATTGAGTCATTGACAATAATCATCAATCCGAGGGGGGGGGCAACTGGTCCCTGCGCGTTGCCTCTGCTGAGGCTACGATTGCTTATGCTTCTAAGAACTGCACGACGTGGTAGGCTGAAGACAACAATATAGACAGTTGCATTTCACAGAAATATGGAATATTAACGTACTCTTCTCGTGAGTTCTCCTATCATTCCGTTCCAGCTACCGTCCGGGTTCTTTGTTCCGAACTTCCCATCTCTAACCACCGTTATGTTATAGCTGACGCCGACTCTCTCCGACAGCTTCTCCAGCAAGTCCGGTATGAATCCAACGAACCCGCCGCCGTCTGTGCTACGCATCAGGTATGGGTAAGTCTGAAAAACAGCGTCATTCAGCTAGTTACGTATATGGCCACTCTTGGGTAGTCTCCCATTGCAACACGTTATTTTATTGTCACCCATATAGCCGTTAGCAACAGCGTGCTATAAACCATGCAGAAAATACGACACACGCCGTTCAACTTCAAGTTAATAATAATAAATAACAAGATGCTCAGCTATCGCAGAGAGACCGCGCTGCAGGGTGCGTTATAGTTTTCGTCAAAAGTAAAAGACTGGAACTGGGAGACAATATTTTACGGACATTATAGGTCTATATACAACCACTGTGATATAATCGGCCCGAAAATCTGTCGAATTCCCTGAAAAAGCGCAAAATAAGGGCTATTACGGCGTTCAAGGTCATTCAAGGTCATCGAGGTCGGTACCAATCGAAAGCCCGTATGCGATTTCCGATAAGATAGCAACTGATAGTTTCACCAACTTCAAACATGGCACAGTTAAAGCGGAAAATGACTGGCTCAAATTGTAATTTATCGCAATTTACACATTTTCTAGTTCGTTTTTTTAATGACTTGAACAGTTAATGTGTTATTTATTGCTGTTGTTTGTAATAAAACATTAAACATAACAAAACATTAAACGTTAGCATTATTCAGCTTCAATGATAGTTATGCACGGCTGGGAGGGCGTTTGTTAGAAGTGACCACAGCCGGGGCGTAGCTTTGGAATATAATTTACCAGTAGTGTGTGCGCATTTAAGGCGAATTTAGCACTTTTAATATGGTGGCATGAGGCATTTATGCGCAGTTAAAAGATACGGAAATTATAAACATAGATTTACCAAAGCTACTGTCAGATGAAATATAAACTGCTACGTTTTACCGGTCACCATGCATGATGCTGACATCATCCACTACAAGGCTAACTGAGTATAAAAACGAGCAATTTCAAGTGATTACCGCAACGACATGACCTACCAAGATTGATGAGACTTGCAGAGTTGACGATGCCTGTCGACCAGGACGCACCACTGCAAATAGAGGCATCGAGTGAAAATAACGTAAAATTGGCTTCATGATTGGCTTCAATTTATCAAACGTGACAGGCATAATGTCGAGCAGTTACAGAACGTGGGAATACCGTTCCGTGGCGGTTCAGAACCGGAATTGGTTTTTGATTCGCGTGTTGCAATCGCCATTCACACACAGCATGAAAACGGCCGCATTCTAGACAGATTCCAAACCGCTGTTCTTATCTAACAGATTGCAATTTTATAACCAGAATGTTGTTTGCTGACAGTTACTGATGCTGTTTTTCCTTTGGTTTTATGT
>Ga0049105_1001609_pt1 | contig 10320 bp, 7 predicted proteins | sample WorMetvaBAHAMAS1_FD_61260 | JGI IMG/M metagenome (GOLD analysis project Ga0049105, IMG submission 61260) | Worm MetaG Olavius vacuus BAHAMAS.1 | ecosystem: Host-associated > Annelida > Digestive system > Unclassified | place: Germany: Marburg | collected 2013-04-09 | reverse complement strand
ATCTTTGACAACATCAACCGAGCTGGTCTGAAAAATTTTCATGAACATTCTAGTAATGATAAAGTCAAGAGAACGTATATCACTGACACAGACCGGGCAAGCGTCCAGACCATGAGTGAGGACTGGTAGACATTTCACAGAGATCAAGTGTACAATCACTTTCTCAGAAGCTAAACGGCCTATTTTCCCAAAAATTGCATTAAATGATCGATAAAAAGATCTTTTGTTATTATCTAAGGTAATTTTAAATTTTCTTGATGCGACCAGAAAAAAACGCCTAGATACCTACAAGTACTGACCTAACGGAGACCTTCGCCACTGTTAGTGCTAATTTCGCTGCAGCTCCTGTCAAAACGTGGTCCATAACGAATACAAACAGATTTACTTGCGTTTAATTAATGTACTCATTTCGTTATTTAATAACTTTTGTTAGTAACTGCATCTCATGTCGTTCAAGTAAGTAAGTAAGTAAGTAGTTTCTTTATTTAGGTCTGACAGACGCAAACCAGACATCAACATACGTACAAATACAATGGAACATAGGATGGAAAGTTCTCAACATATACATTAAAATGGTGAAATGAAATGCAATAACACAATACATACAACTAAAAAATATCCCTAAATATGAAGAAAATTCTTCCTGATCAAATTGTTGTCTTCTAAAGGAAGGGTAAGGGTATGCAATTATTGCAATGGTATCGCTCGCTAAAACGAGAAAGAAGAAGGGTGGAAAAATACGACTGAGCAGTGGCTAGCATATGAAGAGCGTGATGCTGTGATGCTGTTGCACAATCGCACGTGTCTCGCTCAAGGTGCTTAGGTGTGCGTGGGTGCCTGGGCCTCGGCGCCGTCGCACGCCATGCGACAGCGCCGACACCTTGACGAATGCCGGCACCGCCTGTCACCATGGCAACGGCCCCGAGGGATGCGAGCGACGACTGCTGGAGCCGGACGAGCAGAAGTTGGCGCGCCGGTTGTACGGCTAATCAGCGCAGTGCCGTGCCGTGCGGCGGCGGCGACGGCAGCCCGCACATGTCGTCGGCCGCGCTTCCGTCACGTTGCCATTCATTATGCGCACGTTGCTGTCGGCATTAACATGATTGATCTGCGTCGTCGTCGTCGTCGTCGTCGTCCGTCTGTCGCTGCGGAGTCCGTCCGTCTTCTCTCAGCCGCCCGCTCCCTGCTCAACGCCCGCCAGCGAACGTCACTTCGTCCCCGATATCCCAAGTACAGCAGCCTCGTAGCACTCTTACGACTCCCAGCAAACCGCTTGTTGCGCAAGACAGTGAATACTTGCTGCAACCGGTTGCTGCAACTGTCGCTATAAATGTTGCGATATCGTTTAGTGTGCGACTGGTGTCTGTATGGGATCCATGCATCCTCCCTTCCACGTTCTTCCCTCCGACATTTCCACCTTGCTACCACTGCTTAAGCGTATGAAATCATTTTATCGTTAGGTTGTGCTCACGGTCATGGTCATGGTCAGGGTTAGGGTTAGGTGTAGGGTTAGCAAATTTTTTAAAGTTTTTGTTTAAGTAGTGGTAGTCATGGCGGCGGTATGGTGTAGTGGTTAGCGCGTTGGCTTCGATCAACAAAGTTAATCTACGTCCGGCCTGGTTAGTACTGAGATAGGTGACCGTGTCCGGGTTCAATTCCCGGTGCCGGGCATTTATTTTGGTATGTAACCAACCAGCCACCCAAGGCTAACTCAGCCTTCCATCCCTCCGGGGTCGGTAAATGAGTTCCAGCTTCGGCTGGGAAGGCAAAGGCAGGTATGGTTCATTCCGTTAGCGGATGAACGCGGGATGTGCAGGTAAAACTGTGAGATTCCCTGAGAATGCGTGTCATACCTGAGCGCCTTAGATGTGTGTTCACGACGAGGCGCTATACAAATCGACGTTTACATTTACCTTACCATGGAAGTCAGTTCGGGAGGAGAGGTGTTCGAGGAAGGAAACGTCCCGGAGAGTTAGTTAGTAAGGTTTAACGTCCTACTCGACACATAATAGATCATTTCGGAGAAGAATCTTCCTAAACGATTAATTGCGCTTGTACTGATAACGAACAGGTAAAGAACTAAACAAAGCATGTACCCAGAAACCGAAAAAAATAACACAAAAACAGGCCCTAACTAGCAGTGAGAGACAAATCTAAAGATACACCTAAGCTGTGGTTTAGTCGCCTCCTACGACATCCAGTCGGGAAACGGAGTGGATCTATTCTGGGTCAAATACACACACGTGCTTACTTACTTACTTAGTTGCCTCGCACCCACACGGGGCAACGCCCAGGGGAATGTCTTACATCCGTTTGTGTTGAGTGCGTTGCAGCAATCGTTGCTACAAATATCGCCGGAATGGTTGCAGTAACAAAGCGGTTGCAGCGACTCTGGCACGGTATATTGATGCCCATAAACAAACTCTATCTTTCTACCGCGCAATGTATTGTATGTCGCGGGAATTCTGTCCGTCTGTCACTCTGCCAGTGCGTTTGTCTGTTACACTAATACATCATCATACTTTTTCGACTGATAGCCCGTCGTTATAGGCCTATTTATGTCATTTAAAACATCGCAGCGAAATTCCGAATGGGTCATATTTGCCGTGCGTCAAATAAGATGGTGTGTGAAAATTTAGCTATTTTGACCGATGAGATGCGCACATATTACTTTGAACCACTGAAAAGAAGTCACATTCATGTATGATCTATCGCATTCATGGAACTGTGTCGATCATGGTAATCTTAAGTGATTCTGCAGGTTATTTCATCTAATGTCTCGAGGAATACAGCTAATATCTCTTAGAAAGCTATTTACACACCGATCGAAACCATGCTTACGCTACTCTTTTTAGTGTTTTTTTTCAGCTGAAGGACGCTGTTGAATGTTGTTCATATCAAGTTTCTAATTCATAAGGACATGCTAATATCTCAGTAATGGTACAAGATAACAAATGTAATTAAATAAAAGAGATAAAAGAGAAAGTCGTGTGATCTGTTGAATAGCTTCTATGATCTTAAGTGTTGTTTGCCTAAGCGCAGTCAAAGAATACAATGAATACTGCTGGCGGCCACATTTACGATGACTTGACTTATGCCTTGTCTCTCCCGGTGGACCCAAGGCCACAGACCACTCGACTTCATTCATCTCTGTTTTATGCTGCCGCCTCCATCTGTACCTGAAACCCGCTGTTTACATCTCTTGCTCCAGATCCCTTTTCCAAATGTTTTTGGGTGGCCTTCTTCCTCGGCGGCCTTATGGTGTCCACGGTAGTGCCTTCTTGGCGATGCTGTCATCACTCTAAGGCCCGATACACACTACCCGTGTTCACGCCCCGTGTTCACTACCCGGATAGTGTGTACCGGGCTTTATAAACGTGTTAACCTGAACGGCTTCACGTACAATGATGTGAATTCATTGTGATGCCGTCCAAATTAACTGTCAAACCAGCGACCAACACGTCGCTATTCGTTTTGTTTGTAAGGCTTTCCAATTAACAGCTTGCTTTTCTCTCGAATGATGTTTGATTGTGCATCAGTGCGTCAACAGATAATACGATTATCACAAGCTGCATCCTGTCCATTGTATCCATAAAATGCACTAAAAGATTATCTCCTGAACAGTAAATTTGTTATTGAGCGTTCTGTCGTAGATATTTTTTATTTAAATATTTACTGTCATTGCTTATGACACGAAGGAATTTGTTTTCGCGAATGTACTCGTCGTTGTGGCATGTTAGCCTACATATGCGAGACTCGAATTAGAAGTGAACTATTGTGATTTTACTTGTGATAACAGCATTATCTTTTAGTTGTATTAATGATGTAACGAATAAGTGTTATAATGTTGAATCGTTGCTTGCTCATTTTCTCATTCGCGACTTTTCTGTATCAGTCTGCAATGTGATTGTATACCGACTGTTGTAGATGAATCGTCCCATACAAGTGAAACCTGCTGACAGTGAAAGTCGTACCAGTAAGTATCTGAAACTAACGAATGTTTTTTTTCTGCCATAGTCTAGAAAGTTTCAGCTGTGTTTCAGTCTGGTATCGTCTTGACCAAGTCTTAAATGTCTTGGCTGGTCTCGTGTTAACCAATCCAATCTCGGTATTTTCGAGTGAATATCAGGAACAACATAAAATCGTCAGAACAACTGTTTGACAACTGCGTTTTGTGAGATGTCTGTTTCAAAAATACGCGCTGTCTCCACCACTGGTTAACCAATGATCGTTTTAAGAAAATTCGTCTCATACGATATTATTTGCACGACGTAGATCTAGAGACTGCTAGTGATGATGATATATCGTTCATCAGTCCACCACGCTCGAGGTTGATGTCTCAGTGACGATCATCGCAAATTGGCAGATTTCAGCGCTTTGCGGTGTCTGCAGTGTGCAGACGGCAATCGGTCTATGACTCGCCGTCACTGGCCGATTGCCGAACAAGGCTATAAATGTACACATTTTTAGCATTAGCGTTTTCACTGGGGGAGGGACAAATGAGGGCAGCTATCCACCCTAACCGTTTAGTACTTAGTCCTGAGTTTCGTGTAAATCCCGTGGTTAATGTCAACGTTTTGTCCCTCTACCTTTATTGCGGTTGTTTGCAGTTTCTCTGCGACGGCTGATGAGCTTTGTTGGTGCTTATCGTTAACGATGATACTCGTTTCAGCTGTTATCCTTCTTTTCTTTCGTTTTTTTTCGACGTCGTGACGACACTTTAATATGGCCGTTGCGCCGATCTTCTGCCGCTCTTTGTGCCTCCACAACATATTCAGACGGAACATCAATCCTTGGCTTCCTTAGTCCTACTCGGCCTCTGACTCTGGACCAATGTAGCGCAAAAAACGGCATTCTTCGCGTATCCATTATGGAAGCATGCCCAGAATACCCCATTCTCCTTTTCAGTACCTTTTAGAGAATGCCCTCTGTGATGGTTACACTGGACTTGATGTCCGTGTTCCTGTTGTGTTTTTAAGACTCCAGTTGTTCTCAGCAGGCAATCCATTTCAGACATCTGGAGTCATGTCACGTGTTCGTAGCTGCCCTATACACCAAAACTCTAACATCTGCGTATATTCTATTTTTTAAAGGATACGTATATACACCGTGTCCGGAAAAAAGGTGCCACTTTATTTTTGCCTGTAAGTCTGCGAAATGCTAACCGATTTTCAAAATTCTTTTACCATCACGCTCTGCAGTAAATTTGCAGTAAAGTAGTCAATAAATATCATACCGTAATTTACACACGTCCCTACACTACTTTGTAAAACTTTTGTGCTCAAAAATCGTAAAGTACATTGCCCGGAAAAAAAGGTGCCACTCGTTTTGTTCGTATATTTCAGATAATTTTGCATCTGATTTCGTAATTTTGGGGATGCTCCATCGCAATGGACCAAGCATGCAGGTGGGTAAAATTTTTCTTGCTTACTTGGCAATGTTGTGCCCAATGATGACATCATTGTGACGTCACAGCAGCGATTCGTCAGTGGCGCGTCGTTTGTCAGCTTGTATGCAGGCTGGCGGTGGACATTTTGAATATCATTTTTAGTCACGCATTGTCCATATGCAGACTTTTTGACTAATTTGACGTTAAAATGTGCGAATTAACACTACAAATGATTTTATTGTGTAATTGTTCATTGTCATTAAAGGTTTTTAATATAGGCTTACAATGTAATTTACGATTTTTGAGCACAACAGTTTTACAAGGTAGCGTAGCGACGTGGGTGAATGATGATGGGATATTTAGTGATTTCTTTATTGCAAATTTACTGCTGAATGTGATAGTAAAAGAATTTTGAAGATCGGTTAGGATTTGGCAAAGTTATGGCAAAAAATAAAGTGGCACCTTTTTTCCGGACACGGTGTACAGTGTGTCCAGAAAAAAGAAACCAAAATTTTTTTGTAATATCTTCTACAAAACTCGGACGATTCTGGTGAAATTTGATACACCGTTTCCGGAATAAATTTGCTTCAAATGATGTAAACGTTTTCCACCTTACTTAAAAATGTCTCTACACTACCTTGTGAAACTTTACATGCTCATCGGACACGTGCTAGCATTGAGTTGTTACAGAAAGAAACTCCGGAATTTATTTCACCTCAACTGTGGCCCACAAATTTGCTAGATTTGAACCCAGTTGATTACAGTGTGTGAGGACTACTGCAAATGAATGTGTACTAAACACGTGTCACTGACCTGCACGAACTGAAACAGCGACTGAGAACAGAGTAGGGCAATTAGGCCTAAAGAGGGTTCATGTCGTCACTGAGGAAGCCATTCGTCAGTAGCGTCGTTGATAGCTCCAGAGCAGTGATGCGTTTTTGTGCAACTTCTTTCGCAACATGTCCACATGCTGTTATCAACTGATTTAAATCTGGAGAATTTAAAGGCCACAGTTAAGGTGAGATAAATTCTGGAGTTTCTTTCTGTAACAACTCAACGGTAGCATGTGCGAATAAGCATTTCAAGTTTCACGAGGTAGTGTAGAGACATTATTCAGGTGAAGTGAGAAACGTTTACGTCATTTTGAAGCAAATTATTCAAGAAACGATATACCAAATTTCATCAGAATCGACCTAGTTTTATAGGAGATATTACAAAAAAACGTTTTGGTTTCTTTTTTCTTAGACACAGTGTATTATATACGTATTCCAAAGTATTATATTTTAGCGTACGTAGCATACGTACACATTAGTTTGATTTTGTGTCATTATAAAAACTATTTACTTGTGAATTCATACCGGAAATGACGTGACTTTGACCTTGTTACCAAATGCCAAATGCCAATATGGCTAGCCTTAAGCAACTTGAGAACGTAATATTTTAGGGCTAAGGGGAACAGGTACAGGTCCTCAAAACTACAGTACACGTCTCATTATACGCGTATTCTAGTTTTTGAATAATACGCACGTATCGTGACGTATTCTATTATATCGTATGCATATGCACGAGCTTTGCTGTACACAGTGCACGGGTGATGTGCGGTTGTAGAAGACCGGAAGCTGTTTGTCGGCATGCTGAACAAGCAGCAGAACGAGGACGATGTCAGGCTGCTGTTCCAGTCGTTTGGAACGATTGAAGAGTGCACGGTGTTGAGAGACCACGCCGGCAACAGCAAAGGTCAGACTCGTTCACGAGATAAGAGATGAGATTTTTGTTGTAGATTCGTGTTCTATAACAATTAGGTCTTTTGGTGTCAAAAAGCAGTGCGTAAAAATGCACCAGATTGCACAGATTGGGACCATGTTTCCTTCTGCCCTCTAAAATGTCGCAAGTCACGTTCAAAGTTTCACATAAAGCACGTAAAGCCGCTGTAACCAGGTCGTTACCCAAAACCCCGCGGGAAAGCTACAGCGTTCCCCTAGACAGCTGAGCTGGATGAGTATGAATGAATAGGCATATTCATTTTCTGTGTGAGCATATTGGATTCATCACAGTTACATACGTTCTTTCTTGTGACTGTTTTAGAAACGGCAAATATTGGCGCGTTGTCATTTGTCGAGTACTTCAACTACACCATTGTGCCTCATACTAAATGACCCTCGCAAATCTTCCGAATCGGTACAGTGCGCTATGCTGAAGGCCTGTGACGCATGCGCAGACATGGGCCAGCTATAGCGCACTGTACCGATTCGGAAGACTTTCCATGACCCTATATAGCTGCCACCAGACACGTTTCCCGGACTCAAAATGTCACAGAAATGGCGTTGCGGCCGCAAGTCTCAGTTGAACAGTTGGCTTTGAGGCAAAAAAACTTGGATGGCGTTATTCGGCCGGTCGGCCGCATAACGGTTATCGTTATATGGCCGGTCGGCCAGATAATGACTATGTTATCCGGCCGGTCGGCCCCTTAACGTCTCTGTTATCCTGCCGACCGGCCGTTTAACGTCGTCATTATCCGGCCGCTAACAATGGTACTTATTTAACGCTAACCCTAACAGTAACAATAACGTTAACTCTACTAACTCTACCAACGCTACTAACCCTACTGACCCTACAACTAAGTGCCGTTGTGAATAAGGCCGCCATCTTCGCATCAACAAACAACACCACGTCAACTTCTGTTCTTATCACGTGACTGCTCTATTATTAGCTACATTAGTCGGTCGGATAACGCAAATCATTATACGGACGACCGGCCGAATAATCATTACCAAAAAACTTAGCTACTCCAACTTCCCTTCGACATTATTTATTTATTTGTTTAGAACATGGTTGTCATAAACTCTTATCACTTTTTGTTTCAAATAAACGCGTCTGTAAACGTTTTAAATATTTGTTCTCACGTTTTATTAACAAAAACTTCTAGAAGTTTACACATGAAATGAATAAAAAGTGTTTCTAAACTACAACAACCAAACTTTTCAAATTTAATTCGTAGTAATTAATAAAGTGGTTTAAAATATTGGATTATTGGTGATGAACTCTTGTGCCATTTTATGTAGTTTTTCCTACAGCAACTATTGCTGGAAGTATAACCGACTGTACGGGCGTTTCAACTGGCAATACTTTTGTCCACGTTTCCAAACGTTTAAAAATTATTCATATAAAATTGTTTACTAACATATTAAATTTTCATCTGAACATTTATCACGACGATGATTCAGACAGCGAACTGGTATAGTTACGTCTATGTGCTCGCTAGGCGACGCGACTGGCGAGTCATTTGATAATTAAAATAAAGTCATAAAATACAGAGTACACTCAGAGCACCATCCCTGGCTCAGAGCAGTGTAGTATAGCTATTTCATATTCAGAGTTGACATCGACGAGACTCAACAGCGCACTGCAGTTCAAACGTGATGCTGGCGGTCAGTAAAGTGGCTGCAGTGCATTGCGGTAATCACTAATGGCCCGGCGATAATGGCCGCGTTATTGCTAAAAAGGTCGAGCCAGCCTCCGAATCCCTCTTATCCTCATCCTTAGCCGCACCAGCCGCGCATCAGTCGGGTTTAAATAATTTATCTCTCAACCGTTTACGGTCCTTTGTGCTGGCCGCTTAATGTTTGCTTTCACTGCTGTCCCACTAAGCTCTGTTTTACCGCTGCGCGCGGTACTGCGCTGACCGTATCATCACTGCGTGGGAAAATCGTCTCTGCGTCTGCGCAGTCGAGACAACACTGCATGACGCAGACACATTATTGTCACTGCTGATGTTCTATTCTTTCTTCTTTTCCTTCGTTCTTCTTCTTATTCAACCGAAATTTGTACCCGCTTCCTCTTTATGAAGGCAAGAGCGATCGACTTAAAACTTAAACACAATGTGCAGAATAGTCTTAATTTGCATTCCAGCATTTTTGACATCTGATTTATGGTCAGAAAGTTAGAGATCTTCGAAATTTTAGCTGGACACCTCCGTCCGTGAGAGATATCGGGCCGTTTCGGGACAGCTGCTGTAACAGCAATTCGATATCTCTCAGACCTGCAGCGAGGCAGGCGGCCACGGCCAACCCTGTACAGTGCACACAGTTTTTTTTATCTCAAGAACTGTACACGGTGGGTCGAAAACGGACCATTTTAAAAGTTTATAACTCCTGCATATGATGTCGCAAAAAAGTGTTCTACATGTCAGTGTTCAGGAGTAAGAATGGTACTTTGAACGTCGCCATATAACATGCTTTGCATAAGTTTAGAGAAACTACACCATGTTTCAGAAAAAAGCATCCATAGTTCATCATCATAGTTCATAATGGATTCCGCTTACAAAATTGAATTGACCAGCGGATTACATGGACGCAGATAAAAATAACAATATTATTGGCTATAAGTTGAGGAATAGTTATCTGATTTTAATATTTTTTGACACCAAAATTCCTCACATTATTTGACATCGCAAGACAGCTTAGTTGTCCACCTCACCTAACTAATGTGTCTACACTACCTTGTAAAACTTATGGCACGAGTTTTGTCGCCGTACATTACAAACATGCCTTGTTTTGTGACAAAAAGTTACGTTCCACAATTCATTAAATGTGAAAATGTTTACTAACACGTAGAGGAAATGTTGATTTGCTGATGTTATTTTGTTCGATGTCACTGTTTGCAGTACGTTTTACACAAAATGCGTTATAACGCTTCACAACGGCTGCATGTGACTGAAAAAGTAAAAAAAAACACTGAAAACAGTCACGGCAAATGTTATAAGCAGTCAAACGCTTAAATGGCAAAGTCATAATGCACAGTTGCAACAAAATTGTTGCATCAGGAGTCACAGTTCATGTTCAAACTGTCCTCCTTCAGCAGCAGCACACGCTCGCAGTCGTTTTCGCCACTCTTTCACTGCGCCGTCGATAATGCGCTGATCAAGACGTTCC
>Ga0049105_1001608_pt1 | contig 10321 bp, 6 predicted proteins | sample WorMetvaBAHAMAS1_FD_61260 | JGI IMG/M metagenome (GOLD analysis project Ga0049105, IMG submission 61260) | Worm MetaG Olavius vacuus BAHAMAS.1 | ecosystem: Host-associated > Annelida > Digestive system > Unclassified | place: Germany: Marburg | collected 2013-04-09 | reverse complement strand
CTGCCAGACTATCTCCGCGATCCGTCGCTTAGCGAAGACGCTTTTAGGCGATTGTTGAAGACATACTTGTTTGCGCTGTATTAGAGCATGTAGCGCATTAGAGGCATGGCGTAATGCGCTTTATAAATGTTCTACTTACTTACTTACTTCACTTACACAGTGGTTGAAGATAGACCTATAATGTCCGTATAATATTGTCTCCCAATTCCAGTCTTCTACTTTTGGCGAAAACTATAACGTACCCTGCAGCGCGGTCTCTCTGCGATAGCTGAGCATCTTGTTATTACAGAAAGACTTTTACTTTTCATTATTCTCTCTGCGTATTGTATTGTTATCCTTGTGTTGGCCATGCTTAAGCGGTGAGTCCCCGCATTGGCCATTCAGTCCAGGTATTGCGTTTATTTGGTGCTTATTATTTTTACTCTTTCGAGCTGTGGACTGATAAATTAAATAAATAAATAAATAACGGAGGTTTTCGTTTTCCTTTTAGTTAATAAAACATCACTAGTCAAGACTGAGTAAGCCAAACAGTTACAGAAATGAGACGAGTGGGCGAAGGAAGACGACGACGTGATGTGCTCGTCTGGTATTCCGGCGTCGTGACCGATCCTCCGACCGATACATAGCAATGGACGGCGTATTTGCATCCTTAATCCAAGCCATTCCGAGAGGAGGCAATGCCATCAGCACATTCTGACTGGCAGTAAGAGAGCGGCGCTGTCTGTTTCGCGCCATGTGTGCTAGACAACGTTTTGCAATCAAATCAAATCGACTGCGAAAATTCGCGTTACCGTATAACATACCGACCATACTCGAGCGTAAGAGATACCTCCAGCACCAGTGTTCATTATCATATTGCCAGAAGACTCAGCTTGAGTACATTGCTTGAAAATAAACTAACTATAGGCATAGAAAATAAGATACGATAGAAATTAAGTTGAATTCGAAAGCTATCAGAAGCCAGCTAAGTCTAGCAAACAACATTAAAATTTTAAAAAAATCTAAAATCACAAGTAGTAGTAGTAGTGAATTTTTGTTGGTTTAAACCAACATAAATTCACGCAACATAAATGGCGTTAAACCAACATAAGTTCACTACTAGTAGTAGTACTACTACTAGTAGTAGTAATAGTATACGCCTATAGACTAGTAGCCTAGCAATTTTAGTACGCAAACTTAGTAACGTAGAACTCTAAAATTATAATTACGACGCGTAAAAATTAGCGAAAATCTGGCGAAATTTGTGAAACGACTAAGAGTGCATGCGAGCTACTAAAATGTCTTAATATTGAAACTAGTTCTGTCCAATTCGCGATTTAAATCGATTTCAATCGATTCTTTTCGAAAATGTCTCGTAACGTTACGTATATACATGCACCATAAGAACTGCAGTAGTTGCATGGTCAGCTTGGTCCAGGTTTTACTTCGTGCGTTTTAATCGCAGAATGTTAAGTACTTTATCTGGAGTAAGGCTAGTGTCATAATTTTGTCACAGTTAAATATTCTTTGCACTACTCCAGTGAAACAACATTAAACAATAATGAAGAATATGATCGAAATTTTTTGGAACAATTTCGCATGGAAATGAGTACTGCTGTATAATTTAGATTAAGGTGGTAGTTAACTTTTGAGTAATAACGTTCGTAAAACTGGCTTTTAGTTGATTACAGTTAGTTGCACGCAAGAGGTAATTTAATCGACTCATATTTCACCGCAGCAAAATGTATTTATCCGCCGTCCATGTCAAGTGGAAGAAAATTTATGTAGTGCTTTATGTAGAAGTCATGCATAGTTGCAGAAATTCAATGCATCAACTGCTTCGATGCAACTTTTTCGATTTCGATACTACATCGATACGATTTTGACGAAATATCGCGATATCGATGTCGATATCGATAGTTAAATGTAGTTTTGTGACAAGAAGAATGGTTGGTGTGGGGGGCGACCCCTTCTACCTGAAATTTTGGTCAAACTGGCCCCGTTAGAGCGATATCGCCGATTTTCAGTCGATATTCGCTCGTAGCGCCTCAGCCGTAACACCTAGCGAAAAAAAGTTCAATTAACATTAACAGGAAGTCCACTACGCGCTTCTTGTCACAAAACTAGGGTAAATGGTCTTTCATGTGGTATAAGAATACGGGCACAACTTTCTTTTGTTTTGTTACAAATCACGCGATTGACAGACAGACGGACAGACGGATATACAGACAGACAGAATTTTCATCGCTAGACCGCGTCTGCATTCCACGCAGCGCGATAAAAACGAAAAAGATGATCGAAGCAGATTAATGTACATTTTACACAATCGATTTTTATTTTTTTACAACAGTGAAATGACAGAGTGTCATTTTCCAAATGTGCCTATATTACCGCATCGACTGAAATAACGCTTATGTTTACCAATACAATGATATTTTGTGAGAGATAACGTCGTCACTTTGCTCAAGTGCTATCACTGTCGGCAGCAGCAGCAGCAGCAGCAGCAGCAGCGATTTGGCAGCATAAACATATTGACATCGGTGATATATGGTGGAGAATTTTCGCTGTTTTCGATGTGTTAGCTCATCTGACCTCTTTTGCACATTTTTATCATCATCATCATCCACGAATTTCATCGCGACGCAAGTCTTGAACAAAACTTCAGGGCCGCTGTGTGTCACGTAATGTCAATGCTGCTGTGGCCGATAGTTTGCGTTGCCGTATGATCTGCGGAACAGCTCTGTCTTCAGTGCACGCTTGAATACCCCCAGCGACGGCAGGGACGTGATCGCCGGCGGCACACACTGAAAACCGATCTGTTGTTGCGTGTTGTCCTCGAAGAGCTAGACGCATAGCCTACAATTCGCGTGGGACTTATGGCGCCATAAAAGTATGTTTTGACTGAGTGAGCGATTGATTGCATGTCGCCATTAACAGATGTATAAACTGCGGCTTTCTTCTGCGTTTCTGCTGCCAACAATAAGCGAGGCTTTATGTTATTGGGTCTGACGCCCGGCCGTGAATCCGTGCGACTGTCCGTCCGTCCGTTAACATACCGGGTGAACGTAAAAAGTAACACTAAGTTTTGTTGATACTTCAGCAATATGCGCAACATTTTGCATTGCACAACTGTTAGACAGTAAAACATAGACTTTACCACCAGGTATTATTTAATTATCTCTGAAAATGACAAAATTATGCTGTCTGAACCAATACAACGCACCATTTCTCAGCGTTCCAGCATCATATGGCTGCAAGCGAACAGTCCCGGGTGTAGGTCTATACTGAAACTTTCCAGATTTGAATCCACTGTACTAACAGCATATCTGGACTGTCATGTGTGGCGTGCCAGGCTGGAAAAATACCATAAGCTTCAGCCAAAGTTGAGTTGAAAGCCGTCCTGCAGACAATCTGGGAAGAGCTGCCACAAGAACACATTTACAAAGCGGTGGCAAACTTCGTCAAACGCTTAATTGGCTGCCTATACGTGGCTGCGGCCGCCAGTGGTGGTCACTTTGAGCATCTGCAGTAAGTCTATCCGTTTCCCACTCTGCATCCTCCTCTCATCACCAGCAAACCGGCTTTTTTCAGAGTCACCAACATATTACTGGTAAAAAGACAATAGTCGGAACGCCGAGAAATGGGAGCGAGTTGTTCCAGTTAAAACAACATAATTTTGTCGTTTTCAGCTATATTTAAACAGGAATTGGCGATGAGTGTAAATTTATTGCGTAACAGTTTTTAAAAATTTCATGCAAAAATTTGCATGCATTGCTGAAATATCAAAAAAGTTATAGGGGTTACTTTTTGTGTTCACCCTGTATATTCTGCGTGACGCTATATATCTGTATTTAGTGGAGGGATTTTCTCGAAACTTGCTACAAATAATTATATAATCATTATGTGAGCGGGATTACTGAAAAAGTTTTCAAGGTCAGTGGTCAAAGGTCAAGGTCATTGCGACTTGCGAGATCAAAATGCACTTTTTGCGGCGGAGGCTTACATTTCGACGATGTGGCGTCGAGGCTCACTTTGTTTAATTATAGTCTCTATTGTATGTTTAACTGTGTCACTGCCTTTGTGGCGAATAAAGACTATTAAAACCAAGAATATTAAAACCGACACGACACCAGTGGTAGTTGTACGGGGGCTAACTTGACTTCAGTGTCCCTTCTGCCAACAAGACGAAGATTTCTATGAGGAGAGGCGTCAACGTGTAACTAAATCCGTCGGTCTAGAATGGCCGTGTCCACAGCTGTCTTGTACTGAAGCCACTGTCGGCTTAATGTAGTCTATAGCACGAAACCACGCAGAAAACTAATGAAAAACAACTGGCTATAAGAAATCGATGAGCATCGGAATTCCCAGTTCCAGAGTCTGCGAAAGCAGTCTCGAATGGTTGCGTGGGGAATATTTGAAATACAAGTATTTCAAATACGTATTTTAAATACTTAAAGTATTTGGTACTCTGTATTTAAAATACATTTTAGTACGTGTATTTTGTATTTATTTCAACTTCTTCTTGTGTATTTGTAGTATTTTTTTTGCAAATCGTATCTTGTAAAATGCAGTTGCTTGTTTTAAGTTGTGTAACGTCTTTTTTGTTCCGAGGACAGAATTTAGTGCGAGAGGCAATGAAGTGTCTCATATTATGTTTCATAAACTGCTGTTGCTCAAACACAACAATCAGTACACAGACTGTTGAACATCCTCGAAAACTATGCGTATGTACAGGGTGATTGTAAAGAGTATAACTACCGGAGACTGTTGTTGATATTTCAGCAATGCGCGCAGATTTTTGCATGAAATTGTACACAACAGTGAAACAACAAAACATACAGTAAAACTTTACTACGAAGTTTTGTTGAAATATATCTGAAAGGGACAAAATTATGCTGTTTCAACCAAGACAACATCCATTTCTCAGCGTCTCGAGCGTCATCTTTACTGGTAGTCGTCTGCTGATGTTCTGAAAAGAACCGGTTTGTTGGAGATGAGGCTGCAGACTTGGAGATAGACAGAGTTACTGCAGATGCTCGAAGTTACCACCAGTGGCGCCTGGTTAATGTGTTCTTGTGGCAGCTCTTCATAGATAGTCTGTAGGACGACTTTCAACTCAGTCATCAATCGTCTTAGGCTTCGTCTGAAGTTTATGGTACTTTTCCAGCATGGCGCCCTAGACGTAATCCTTAGTCCAGCGGGTTCATATCTGCTATTTGGGGAGTTTCAATGAACCCGGGACAGTTCGCTTGCAGCTAGTTCTGCATGACGCTCGAACGCGGAGAAATGGCGATGTCTTGATTGAAACAGAATGATTTTGTCATTTTCTGGCGCGATTCAACAAAACTTGGTGATAAAATGTATATTTTATTGTTTAACTATTGTCTAAAATTTCATGCAAAAATTCCACCTGCATTGCTGAAATATCAACGAAAGTCACAGAGGGTTACATTTTTAATGCTCACTTTGTAGGTCTAGTACTGACAGGTTTCGATTGATTGACTGCTTAAATGTTGGGTTTAGGGGATTCCGAAGACACCCAATCAGAGGACGATATTTTCTACTATGAATTATTGAAAGTTGCTGCTTAGCGCGCTTATTATTAGTTCTGGTCATTTGAGAACTGACAGAGAGAGCAAGGACGTCCAATCCAAAATTCTGGCTGCTCCTTCGAGGATGAGAACAAAACTTGATTGGTAACGTGTACATTTTATTGTTTAACTATTTTCTAAAATTTCATGCAAAATTCTGCATGCATTGCTGAAATATCAACGAAAATCACAGAGGGTTACATTTTTAATGCTCACTCTGTAGGTCTGGTACTGACAGGTTTCGGTTGGTTGACTGATTAAATGTTGGGTTTAGGGGATTCCGAAGACACCCAATCAGAGGACGATATTTTCTACTATGAATTAGTGAAAGTTGCTGCTTAGCGTTTATTATTAGTTCTGGTCATTTGAGAACTGACAGAGAGAGCAAGGACGTCCAATCCAAAATTTTGGCTGCTTCTTCGAGGATGAAAGCAGCGACTAATAATTTGTAAAAAAATCTGTTCAATCCGATTTTGCGGTAGACTAAGTTTACCAACTTTATACAAATTGTCATGCATTGTGCCACTATGTAAACTACTTAAGATTTAGTTATCGGTAATTTTCGTGACCTACGTTGTTTATAACACTCTTTCAATGTTTCTTTTAATTTTTTTCGTCTCACTCATTGCTCGGGGAATAAAGATTGTTTTTATAAAAGTTATGCGCCTATAAAAGTTATGCGCCGCCCGGGAATCGAACCCGGGTCGCAAGAATGGGAATCTTGCATGATACCATTACACCAGCGGCGCAACTCGTATATAGAAGTGTCATTTGTTCATTTAACGATGCGCTTCGTTTCGCTCGGTTTCATCTACAGTACGCTACTACGCTGCCCTCGCCAGTGTCGGCCAAACCAGTACAACGTACAGTCGTACAGACCCAACGCTGTTGCTCAGTACAGAAACACAGAATCGATATCACATAGCTGGCATACAGGGTGCGGCCAAAAATCTAAATTGTTGCTGTTTTCCGTACAGCGTGCGTGCTGCCAGACAAAATATCGTCGTGTATCCTTTTAAATAACTTTTGAGAGTGCACCGTTAGAACTGTCGACCAGCGTAAGTAAGTAAGTAAGTAAGAAGATTTCTAGTCAGCGCCCTTAACGTTCAGACAAAGAGCCCAACTAACTACACATAAACGTTTTCAACGATCGTTTGAATTGTCCGAAGGTGATGTCCGGTTGCCGAAGTTGTCCGGCAGACTGTTCCACAGCGTTGGCCCGGCGGTGGCAAAACAGCGGTCACCGAACTGGTTGCGTGATCTCGTGAAGCACGTTCGATTGTCAGCAGACCGCAGAGGACGGCGGCCAGCGGAGGTAACCAGCGTACATCCGTCAGCTAGGTACACAGGAGCGGTGCCAGCCAACGAACGGTATACAAAGGTAGATATCTTGAAATCCACTCGTCTGCGGACTGGCAGCCAGTGCAGTGCAGCTGACGTAGGGCTGGCGTGATGTTCTCGCATAGCCTGACTCCGGTGATGAGACGTGCCGCGGCGTTATGAACTGACTGCAGGCGGCTCATCAGCGTGCAGTCATAGTAGCCTATATGTTTCAGTGGCGCAGCCAGGGATGTGTCAGTGGTGCATGGGTTTACCCCCGAAACCATTGAAAAAATGAATTTGAAAATTTAAGCGCCGTCCGCCATTTTGGATCTAACCGGAAGTTGATATCCACAAGTTCAAGCCACCTGGACCAGCGTGTCATATTTCAGCACAATCATCCGTCCATTGCGAGACTGAGTTATCCACGATTCAATCAGTTTTTGCGGCCAGATTTTCTAAGCAATTTTGTAGCCGCGAGTTCTCAGAGTTGGCGAGCGACCTACATCAAATTTCGCGTCTACGAATAACATTCTAGTTACATATGGCGCGTTACAAGTTTTATATTGTATTGTATTTGTATTTGGTAGGAGATAGGCCAATCAGTGGCCCTCCCAAGTGGATTTCAGATTTTAGATACATTGCTTCGATTCGACACTATAGCTCATCAAGTGCCAAATTTGGGCCAAATTTCGCAATTTTCGACCCGCCTCCCGTAAAAAAAATAGGAAAGGGCTGAACGAAATGTTTGAGTCAAAAAGAAAGTTTTGGCTCTCGGCGCTCCAAGTGGATCTTTCAGATTTCCGATAATGTTGCTTCATTTCGAAAACCAGAATGTATGAAAGGCGACTGAGGTCGAAAATCGAGGCCAAGTATCCAAATTTTTGACCCTTCGTAAAATGTAGAAAAGGACGGGTGAACGTCTCACTGACTTTTACGAGTTTAGCCTACGATTAAACCTCTGATATATTTTGACAGGGTGTCTCTCTGCCGTCTGGGAGATTACAGTCTGGGTGTTAAAAAGAAAGGACACCAGCAAAGTATTATAGGCCCATGCACATACATCGGGCGGCATTAATTGTAATAATATAAAACAGATCAGGAAACCGTGGTACCAGTTGACTGCGTTGCAGAGGTCTGTTTCCAGGCGAACGATTTTGCAATAATTCTTGACTGGATGCTCGCAATAGGCCTACATCGCCGCCGGGAATGCGAATGGCTGGAAGCGAGGCGGACAACTTGAATATTATTAGTCATCAGAACGGCGTGTTGTTCGGCATTCAGTGAGTCGGACGGCGCGCCGCGGCGGCCGTGTTACAGACTGTCAATATTTGCGTCGGTGCTGCCGTCTCCAGTGTGACGAGGTGGAAGTGGTTGTGATACATGATATGTGACGACATGGGAGCCAGCCCAAGAGGAAATTAGCGTTTCAAGGATGTCCTATCCATATATTGACTACACGATGCTTTCCATCAATATTATTGACCACACGGCCAAGGGAGGGAGGGGGGCGGGGGGAAGGCAGAGGAGACCGTGCCTTCCCGCCAAATCCAAGTGTCCTCCCCGCCTGTTTTGGCGCTGCAGTTTAACTCCCGCGCCAACATTAGGCTACATGAACGTTTTCAGTGAAAACTACCTGGGTAAAACTCAGTTCTGCATTCCTCCGGTGTTGTCAGATCTAATATCAGCTGATGTTGTCGTATGATAGCTGTGATATACGTATATATGAAGCCGAGAACTCAAGTTTTACTCGAACGTGACTACAGGTTCAGGTATTTGCTATTGCGACGACGACGACGATGACGACGACGACAACAACAACAAAGAATATTTTTGTAGCGCTGTAAAGTTGCGAAATCAAAGAAACAAGGATTATACCATGAGCTGTTTTAATTAGTTGACAATAACGAAAACTGTAACGAAAACGAACGTTATTTCAGATAACGTAAACATCACTGGTTATGAGTGATAGAACGTAGACTTTAGACATCATAAAACGATGTTGCATGGCTGCCATTTCGCACATCTCGGCTCGAAAAAGTGGAGACGACAGAGAACACTGCGCAGTTGTAAGAAATGTTTGCTTAATTCCGTCGAGTGGTGCCACGGGGTCTCGCTCAGGGATAGTTATACAAGTCGCCAGCGCGTCTCCCTGTCGTCAAAGTTTCAATCACGCTGTCGACGTTATTCACCGTTCGCTGCACGTGCGCGCCCGCCCGGTCGCTTCGCTCGCTCTTCAGTTCACCCGCTGATTTACCGACCACGCAGATGTTTAATAACTCCCGCTGCTGAAGCCGGCGTCTTGCTTCCTACCGACATCAACAGCGCTGTCTCTCAATTGCGCGACATACGGGGACGACCGACAACCGACAAACATCTCTGGTAGAATCAGTCACGTTTCCAGGCAGCAGTGGCGTCGCCAGGGTTCAGAGAATGGAGAGGGGGGGGGGGCAAAGCTGATCAGTACGGTTCTCTCTTCCTCCCCTTCCCCTTTTATTCCCCCTCCTACTCTTTTTTTATGCCCTTACCCTCTACTCTACCTCCTTTTTGTCCCTTTCTCTCCCTTGCCTCCTTCCTGTCCATCCTCTCCCTTCCCTTTCCCATCTTCCTTCCCAAAAAATTCAGCTAGGGGATCTTGGCGAGCGCTGTAAGCTCCCCAGCGGGGTCCGGGGCGAAGACCAGTCCGTCAAAGCATTATTTCTGGTATATAATGAGACCAGAAAACGTTCTGGTGGCAATGATTTTGTTTTTATTTTTGCGCAGACCGAAATATAAGTTGATATGAGAATCTCAGGATCGATTCTGGAGGGGTTGCGGGACAGTTGCCCCGTTTGTCCCTCCCCGTAACGACACCACTGCCAGGCAGGATATTTCACTCTGGATTTTTCCCTCTGACATTTAGCCCTGGTGGGTACTACTTAGACCCTATTTCTAACCCTAATCCTGACCATAAGTAAATAAATTGCCTTTATTCACAGCATGTTAAGCGCACACAATTACCTAGTTGCCTAATTAATGCGTGGCCACTTCCGGCGAACCCCCTGCCTGTCGCAACCAGCACCGAAATAGGCAGTGACCAATCGGCTGTCAGGTCGTGGCAAGGCAGCGACCTAACAGCTGATTGGTCACTGCTCATTTTAGTGCTTGTTTGGGTGCGTTCTTTTATTGAACCAGATTTGTTTGACAACAATGTACCGTTCGACAATACCACTCCGATTTGTCTGATCAATCTGCTCTGGAAATTAGGGTTAAGATTAGGGTTAGACTCAGCGTTGCACTATTCAGCATTTTTCGCGGAGAATAAGGAAAACGACTGGAGAGATGTCCTCGAGACTGAGATTATTAGACGCAAACTTACAGATGCACAGGCCAACCCTTCCACCCAAAGGAAGCGCTATTTAAGCCCAATCTGGCAGATTACGCTAAACTTC
>Ga0049105_1001607_pt1 | contig 10327 bp, 5 predicted proteins | sample WorMetvaBAHAMAS1_FD_61260 | JGI IMG/M metagenome (GOLD analysis project Ga0049105, IMG submission 61260) | Worm MetaG Olavius vacuus BAHAMAS.1 | ecosystem: Host-associated > Annelida > Digestive system > Unclassified | place: Germany: Marburg | collected 2013-04-09 | reverse complement strand
ATGGACAATGCGTGACTAAAAATGATGTTCAAAATGTCCACCGCCAGCCTGCACACGAGCTGACAAACGACGACGCCACTGACGAATCGCTGCTGTGACGTCACAATGATGTCATCATTGAACACAGCATTGGCAAGTAAGTAAGAAAAATATTTACCCACCTACATGCTTGGTCCATTGCGATGGAGCATGCCAAAAATTACGAAATTGGATGCATAATTATCTGAAATATACGAACAAAACGAGTGGCATTATTCCGGGCAATGTAATTTACGATTTTTGAGCACAAAACTTTTGCAAGGTAGTGCAGGGACGTGTGTAAATTATGGTAGGATATTTATTGACTTCTTTACTGCAAATTTACTGCAGAGCGTGAAGGTAAAAGAATTTTGAAAATCGGTTAGCATTTCGCAGAGTTACAGGCAAAAATAAAGTGTCATCGTTTTTTCGGACACGGTGTATATAAAATCCAGAGGTCATATTTTGCGCTTTCCAGGTGACATTCGTTTAAAGCGCAAAGCGCGTTATCGCTAAGCGAAGCCGTCACCCCGCTTACGTGAAAGTAGACATTTATGTATATGGCACGAAAGTGCCAGTAGCCTGAAAGCCAGCTAACGGCTCTATTGATTAAAACGACACGTGACGTACGCCGTATCTCAGACCACCCACATGGCCGTTTGTTTGTCTGCCTCTCCGCCTGTCTGTCTTTGCCCGTCTCGCTGCAGGTCTCGCGCGATTGTGATATTTTTCTTGTTCGGAAAAGAATTTCGATTCGCGTACTTTCTTTTCGAAGCCATAGCACACAAGGCCCTGTAGATGGCGATAATAATCGGTTCGAAATCAGGCTACATGTCCAGGCCGGAGGATTAGCTAGAAGGGGTTTAGGAGCTTAACTCACGCGAGTTGATGTTGAACATTAAAGATATTGCTAGGCGTTTCATTCGGTCATACTCACGCGTCGTCTCTTCAGCACTCATATTCGAGTGATAAAATATTCATTCAAGTTTGTTATATTTATGCGCCGTTTTTATTTCTGGTGAAAATCTAGGCAGAATCGTGATTCTAAAGAAAAAAATACACAGATTGGGGCAGGAATGCGGAGTCCTTGTTTTTTGTGGGACTTCAACTCCAACTCTAGGACTTATTGTGTGACATAATGACTGTGCATGTGAGGAGGACTTGGGAGAAATTTCTATATTCTTCTAATAAAAGGTGCACAATAGTGTACAGAGTTTTTTTAGTTGTATAATAAATTGCACAAAAGTCAAATAGACTGCAACAAAAATTACACAAAAGTCCAGATGAGACAGATAGGGCCCGGAGTCGGGAGTCTCCTTCAAATGAGAGACTCCGACATCAACTCCGACTCCAACTCCACACCCTGGATTGGGGCACATATAGTGAGCGCCGTATCGAAATTCTATACCTGTCCCTGCAGACGTGACAAATATCTCCTCCATAAACCATGTCAGCGACGCCACGGCCACACCTGGATTGCTCAACATACACGATACTTCAATCGTCTTTGTGTTTTGGCAGCTGACAGAGCGGAATGACCAGTCCTACGGTTCCCGCAGGTTCAAGCAAATTTTCCATCCGCTTCGTTTAATTTTAATTTCCGCGCTGTTATGCGCATACCGTGATTTAATACATTTCAGTTGTTATTACTTAGTACATGTATATGTATTCGAAAATATGTGACAATTCAGACATTTATTCCACTTCCGAGTGGCATTTTTCATTGCCCGTGAATTCACGATTTTACGTATTATTATTATTATTATTATTATATTTGTTGCTGCTGTTGTTGTTGTTGTTGTTGTTGTTGTTGTTGTTGTTGTTGTTTTTAAAATTTAAGTGATGTGTCGATTGGTTGTCTGTACACCAGCGCCATTATTTAATTTGAAATGACAGTTCGTTCGGCTCCCAACTTTCGTTCTCGTTTTAGTTATCGCCAAAAGTGAAAGCATCGCATTTATCGTTCTCGTTCTTGCTTTCGTTCAGCAAAAAAGCACTGCAATGTATGTTCCTGCGGCAACGCTAATTAAGCCGGTGTGTCGCCTGATGACGTAGTCTCACGTAGCGTCGACTAGAGCTGCGCGAATTGCTGTTCGAAATCGATTAGCTTCAATTCATTTCGATTCCATTCATTTCGTGCTTATTATCTGGAATGGAATCCACGTCTGCTTCTAGTAGCGGCCCTGAAGTTTTGTTCAAGACTTGCGTCGCGATGAAATTCGTAGATGCTGATGATGATGAAAGAAAATTATACTAATATATACGTTATTCGCCATGAAGACAGAATACAGCAGAGATAAAAAGAAATAAACAGACAGACAGACAGACAGACAGACAGACACTGCAACTGATACCTCAACATCACACAATATAAAGATAGAAAAATCACTTAGTACTTGTCCTAAAATGAGGGTTGGTGTCAGTGTTAGGATTGGGTGTTATTGTTAGAGTTAAGGGTTAGGGTTATGGATTAGAGTCAGGGTTAGGGTCAGGGTTAGAGAAGCTTAGGGTACGGAATGTTTGGAAGCCAGCCCGGGCTACACATATCGTATCGACTATGTTACTACGTTTCCTTCGTCTTACACGATATGCCCGTTGTGCGTCGCTATTGTCACGGACTGAGTTATGCATTCAATAGTAAACAGTAAATAGTAATAAAAATATGTTACTTGTACACCTTAGCCAACCAGATCTGTCTTATTATTTTACCTGTCTTCCTGGGACAACTATTAGTACCTTCTATGAGCCTTCTGTCCTGTTCAGTGTCAGCTGCATTTTGTATTGTTCACTGTCTACGTTTTCATGAGCAAATATGATGATGATGATGACGACGACGATGACGATGATAATTATGATAATATCCAATCGAACTAATCGAACAATAAAACAATAAAATACAGCTGACACTGAACAGGACATGAAGGCTCATAAAAGGCACTAACAGTTGTCCCAGGAACAACAGGTAAAATAATAAGACAGACCTGGATGGCTCCACTTGGCTAAGGTGTACAAGTAACATATTTTTATCATTACTATTTACTGTTTACTACTAAATGCATAACCTAGTCTGTGACAATAATTATGATAATATCTAATCGAATAAAATCGAATCCAAACAGCTTTTAGCCCAACTGCCCATCTCTAGGAACTGTCGTCAAACTCAGCCGCAAACCCAGGAGCTCCCTTTCCTCGGCAGTCGCCTGCTGCCGAGCTGTCAGTCTGATAGCACTACGATGGCTTCTGCGTTAATTCGCCGCAGGGCGCCACCGGCGAGGATTATTGCTGCGAATTAAACATCATAGAACGCCGGCGTACGAAATTGTAGCGAGAGAGAGAGACCTCGTGACAGATATGTCCGCTGGCAACATTACGCACGACCCGCGCGCTAGTGCATCTTTTACTGGTCGCTACTAGATTTACGCTAATGTAGAAAATGCAGGTAGTTTTATTCGTACCGGCGCTGACATTCGTAGTACAAGTAGGCCTACTTTGTCGCCAGAAAAAAATAACAACAGATAACGGGTTTGGTTTATTAATGATGGTCGAGAGGATACCTGCTGCGCTTAGGCAGTACACTAGCTTTGACTTACGTCCGAATAATATTGTAACTTAATTTTGCTTTATTGCCAGCAGAATGATGCACATGTGAAACACAAAACGGTCGATTGTAGACACTGAAGTGGTCAACAAGACGACATGCGTTTTCATCACGAGCATATTGCATACAAGCAGTATTTGCACGGTCACTTTCGGTATAACGGGAAATCGGAAATTTGCCTGGGTGGGTCAGTTTTGCTTTAAACTGGAAGACGATATTTTGCAGACAATACAGGTCTATCTTCAACTACTGTGACCTAACAGGCTTGCAAAGCTATCAAATTCGGCGAAATAAAGCATACGCCGTTCAAGGTCATTCAAGGTCACCGATGTCGGTACCAATCGAAAGACCGTATGCGACTTCCTATTAGTGATTAATAGTAACGAACATCCTATCTCGTACCGTTTTTAAGTTATCGCAGATTGTTGTTTTAATTTGGACACTTCGCATTTTGGACCCCCTTTTTTGGGGGGGGGGCTTGGAGTCAACGTATACTATTCATCTTAAACTCATTGGACTTTCTACTAGAATAATTGAACTTTTTCGCTAGCTATTACGGCTGAGGCGCTACGAGCGTATATATTAAGTAGGGGCAGTCGCACTGTCTTTTTGCGACAGCTAAGCGTCTTACACTAGTGAGCGAATTAGCGTACGTAACAACACATTTCAGCTTACCGTCGTCACCTCACTTTGTAGCAGACTTTCTTCAAACAAAGTGCGATTTTACACGGAAAACGGCCGTTTTCCTTTTTTGAGCCCCAGCTTAGGGGCAACGTACGATGTTCATCTTACGCTCATTGGAAAGCGTGTTGTCGACTTCGTCTTAGTGTTAATTAAACTTTTTTGATAGGTGTTACGGCTGATACGCTACGAGTGAGTATCGACCGAAAATCTTCGATTTCGCTCCAACGGGGTCAGTCTGACCCAAAATTTCAGGAAGTATGGGTCGTCCACCACCACCATTCTTTTTGTCACAAAACTAGGGTAAATGATATTTTATGTGGTATAAGAACATGGGCACAAGTTTCTTTCGTTTTGTCACAAGTCACGCGTTTGACAGACAGACGGACGGACGGACAGCTTTCTCGTAGCTAGTCCGCGCTTGCATTCCATGCAGCGCCGTAAAATGAGCTACTAAACTGAGCTACTAAATGCGATCGGCTGTTTTAATGCGCGTACGTACGTTAACTGCTGTCTTCATGCGATATGATACGATATAGATTGCATAGCGTATGCTCAGAACTAACTGTTGTGTTGTCTTAATGTAGCGTTCGGAATCAAACAGAAAATTGACGAAAAAAAACAAAGAAAACCCTGTGATAGTACATAACCTTGTTTGGTCTCTTAAGAATCGTTTCTTTGCTTTTTTCAATAGTTCTAAGTATCTCAATGAAATTTAGCCCGGGTGGCCGCTCGCTACCCGCGTGGCTTTTTCGAAATCCAAGATGGCCGCCATGGATATATAAATCTATAATTTTTCATAACGTTCGTTCTAAGTACAATATAATAGCATTGAGTGTAAGAAATCGAAACAGCCCTCCAAGAGCACATGAAAGCAGTTCGGCGGATAACCAACATGATCGATAAAACAGGCAAGTTTTGATCGCGGAGAGAAAGAGAGAGGAAGTGATGGATGGTGAGTGGTGTGAAAATGAAGACGATGAACTGACGTGCGAAAAGAGGTGACAGATGCTATAAAAGGCTCCGCCGCCGCCGCAGCTGCTGATGCAGCCGTACTGCAGCCTTATTCGTCACGGCGCGTCTGCTTTAATATCACGCTTGTCTTTTTCGCTGCGCGTATGTCGATATCTGCGCGGCTTAATGCGACTTTTGGCCTTTACGCCGAGACGCGAAATTAGCATCGTAATGCAAACGGCAATTGATTGCAGTTTCGGCTTTCAACTTTAGAGGGACCAAAAATGCGGTACTGGAAAATGCGGGACTGAAAATGCGAGACAGGAAAATGCAGGACCAAAATGCTGGGTGGAAAATGCAGGAACGGAAAATGTGGGACTGAAAATGCAGCACTGGAAAATGCAGGACCTGGAAAATGCGGGACCTGAAACACAAATGATCAAGCTGCATAAAACATGACTGTCGAAATAAATGTGTTTCGTTTTGTGTACATACACGACAATTAACTCTATCATCGAGTTAAAACAAAGACAAGTGCAACATTACCTCAAGTGCAACATTACCTAAGACTACTTAAACTTCAATTAGAAATGTGTCAGTTCAATGCGGAAGTAACTACAGCGATCAATACGCTCCAGTATAAGATAATATAAATGAAATACAACAATGCGCATCACATTTTAAGGTTTTTTTACTTGAAATCACGATGTGAAATTGGTCCCGCATTTTTCGCTTCTGCCTGCATTTTTGGTCCTGCATTTTCCAGTCTGCATTTTTAGTTTTGCATTTTCCGGTCCCGCATTTCCGGGCCTGCATTTTCCTACCCTTGAAATTTGGTCCCTCATTTTCCAGTCGTGTCGGTTGGTCTTCGATCTATTTGGTCCCTCATTGGTCCCTCATTTTCCGGTCCTGCATTTTCAGTCGACCCATTTCAGTGCGTACAAAGTCTGCCGTTATAGACAGAATTTGAGGCCGCTGACGATCGCTAGGTGTGGGATAATAAAATAAACATTAACCGCGAGGATTTGGTATTGTTTAAATGATGTGCGAATGAACAGATGTCTGACAAATTGCTGATGTATAAGAGACTGGAATTCCACGCCGAACGCTGTAACGGAAGTGTGCGTTACAGAGCGTGTATGGGTTGATGACGATACGGAAATATTGGCGGACAATATTGAGATCACTCTCAGTAGCTAAAAATGATCAAAACATTAACGGTTGTTGACGGTTATTATTACCGTCCCCATCGTCATCATCATCATCATCATCATCACAGTTTATTGATAAGGCAACATCAATCAATAAAAACAGCAGAACAAACCCCAAAAGATAGAAAAGAGTAAAGGTATTCCGAATTTTATTATCTTCACTATAGGATTACATCGTTCAGACTCTCTGAACTTCTTAAATAAGCCAAAGACAAACGGGGCGAACTAATATCTTTTTACCGACAGTAGCCGGCTTAATGGTGTATTAGACTAGGCTGATTTCTGTCGGCTTTTGAATCACATCGAAAGAGATCGTATTCGTTCACGGAGGTAACGATTTTGCCAAAACAGTGAGTCACATTGATCACGTCATCTCCGGCGTGCAGGTGCGTGCACTGAATTGGGAAGCCGACCGATAATTTCATTGATTCCGTGCATCACTGTTATTAATACCAATCAGTGACGGTGGGCTGACGCTACGGGTTCTTCGTAACGACAGTAATCAGATGTCACGTGACACATCATCACAATAGCTGTCGTGTCCGCCTGCGAATGAGAATCGCGCGCAATACACTTATCACCGCGAAATTCGCTCTACCTGCAGTCCTTTTGAGCTTATCAATCAAGATGTTCACGCTAATGCGAACGTATACCAAAAATCACAGCACATCACACATTCACCAAAAAAAAACGGTAGCATATAATATATACATATAAACTAGAAAGAAAACTCAACTACAAATAGAACATATCTCGCAGACTACACTGCTACTCAACACGTATCTCTTAACGAATATGTCTTTGCGCGTGGCCACAGCCTCGGCGACGTCGCAAACTCCAAACATTTTTACGCACTCCGCAGCAATTTCAGAGGTATTTACATTAACATTTTCCTACCACATGATACATCTTCGCACATTGCTTGCCGGTTAGTTACCCGGTGTGACTGTTGATGTCGTTGTTTTCTTCTGTTTTATCACAATCAGAGCTGGACATCAAGGTTTATGCACGTTCAGTTACGTTGAATTCAGTGCAGGTTTGCACTTGTCAGTACATAATGTTTAAGCGTATCATTTTTACGGGACACAGCGTATATGTCAACTAATTAAATTTCAAGGATTAACTAATTGAATCAATGATACGTGGTGTAACGATGTTCTAGTTGGACAACTCCGACGAGCAAGCAGCTCAGGTTCGGCGCGAACTAGACAGTCGACTCAGCGCAGCTGACGAGATGACCAAGGTTTGTTCCTAGCACTTGGTTTATACTGCGTTATTAGTTACCTGCAACATCACGTGTTCTTAATCTCCCCGCCCAACTGCCAGCGATTAAAAATTATAACATACGTTTGACGTTTCTCTGGTAATTCGCAAGCCTCGTCAGATACAGTCTCCTTCACTTTCACCTATCACACATGGCAGTTCATCATCTTCACCGCTTGCATCTTCTCTTTCTCGTTCAGTCTTTCATTCTGAACTTAAAGACTTGGCTCTTCAGCAAATCCTTTCCTCCATAGACTTTTTCCTTTCCTAACGGACTGATTCCACGGACTCTCCGACCATTCAATGTTTTTATTTTGCTCAACGGCTGGACTTGTTTGCATGGTCTAAGCCGACTCTTAGTCGTACTTTAAATTAATGCAGTTTCAGTTTCATTCACGTATAATTTTCCATACGCTGCTGGTTTTCATAGTATTTTGGTTTTATTTGCATTCGCCGGCAATTAGATGCCGAATACGTAGGCTTTCGGACTGTTCTTTTGTCCATCCAAGTGTGTGCGTCTGTGGCCATGTACTGAAAGCTTGTGAATACGATAACGTAGAAACTGCTTGTGGGAATTTTTTTATCAAATTTATAAATTACGTGCCGTTGGGGACAAAAATAAAGTTGTTAGATTTTGAGGTGAAAAGGTCAGAGGTTAAGGTCACAGTTAAGGTCACAGCGTGACCAAACGTGGTCAGATAAGCACTCTGGAAAAGTATGTCCTACAAAACGGTTGTGGGTATTTCACCAAATTTACAAATTTGATGCAGTTGGAACAAAGAAGATCTAACTAGATTTTGAGGTAAAAAGGTCACGGGTCACGATTATACCAGATATGGTCAAATATTGCTGCATTTTAACGCTACTTTCAGGCGAAGACTCATCGGTGGACAGTTCGCCGTCGGAGACCATCTTGTTAATGATTTATGCCGGTGCAAGGCGTGCCCCCATTGTCTCTAAATTACTGTTACGGTCTACACCACATTATAGCATAGTCTGGGATCTTCATATTTCCTTGAAATTGACGTTGACCTTATAGATCGGTAGTAAGTAAGAAAGTTTACGATGTGATGCTGCTGATGAAACTGGACGTAGGTAGAGTTAGACGAAAATCACGGTCAAAAAGTCGAGAAATCACGGCAGATCAAGACAAACGCCAAAAAACCGTAAATTCCGTGAATTTGTAATTTTTAAATATCGGTTTAAAATCGGCGATTTCGCTCCAACGGGGGCCGGTTGACCCAAAATTTTAGGTAGAAGTGGTCTCCCCCCACCAGCCATCCTTCCTATCAGAAAACTAGGCTGAATGATCTTTCGTATGGTATAAAAAATCTGGACAGATCTTTCTTCCGTTTTGTCACAATGCACGTGTTTGACAGACGGACAGACAGATAGAAGGACGGACAGATGTAATTCTCATTGCTGGACCGCGTCTGCATTCCATGCAACGCGGTAAAGCCGTAAATTTCGTGAATTATTCGTCTAGCTTTAGACGTATGCGTCGTATATAGAAAAAGAGATCTTTTCCGCGCTTCGTGGTCAAGGAGATGGAGAGCGCTTACGTCGACGAACTCAAAGCGTCCATCAATCTTCTGATGGCGAATCTCGAGAGTTTGCCTGTCACGAAGGGCAGCAACGCCGAGTCGAAATATTCTCTACAAAAGTTCAAGAAATACAGCAAGTACGTGTTTGTTCATTGCTGGTAGCAAACTACAGTGCGTGGTGGCAGAGCCAAGTGTGTGAACAACTTGCCCAAATCGTACTTGATGCAGCTTCTAAAAAAGTAAAAAAAATGTAAAATAAGTAAACTTTATAGCCAATTGAACAGAAATGTCTAATGCGCTGAGCGCGATATATGTCCAAATAAAAACGTTTAGAGAGCGTTTGAAAGGTCGATTGAAGTGGTTTGTCGCAAGTGTTCTGGCAGTGAGTTCCAGGCATGAGGGCCGGCGTACAAAAATGCTCGTCGGGCATAGCTTGTCATGTTGTACCAAGGGAAATTTAGTAGACCTGGAGTGGCTGAGCGCAGATTGCGGCGCCCCATGACGTCGGCGACCGGTACACATAACTCGGCAAGATACCGCGGTGCAAATCCGTGTCAACACGTTAACACCAGCAGACACAGTTTGAACGTGATGCGCTGTGGGATGTCCAGCCAGTGTTGATCGACTATTGATCTAACTATTGAGTTTGCTTTGTTTTCAATATTGACTGCGGTTCTAAGACTTGCAATTTGTCGGCTAAATAAGTGAAAATTAATAAAACAAATGAACGTCAACGTTGCAGACCTCAACACACCGGTTACTCCGGTGTCGCCAAGGTGGACGTGTCGGAAGACCCGGAGCCTTCTCTGTCCAAGGTGGACGTCATTTTGACATTCACCCTCGAGGTCGGTAATCGATTTATTTCAAGACTCTTCGCGGTACTACATTCATTAACCCGTTTATAGATTACAATGTATTGTGTCTCGTCTCTGTTTTAGAACGAAACTAGAAATACGTTCTGTGGAACGTGGTATCTGCCCCATAGCCACGTCCACAATTAATGAACGAACTATTCCTATAATTATGGCCGGATGCATGGCGCATGAACGAGAGGGCTA
>Ga0049105_1001606_pt1 | contig 10328 bp, 8 predicted proteins | sample WorMetvaBAHAMAS1_FD_61260 | JGI IMG/M metagenome (GOLD analysis project Ga0049105, IMG submission 61260) | Worm MetaG Olavius vacuus BAHAMAS.1 | ecosystem: Host-associated > Annelida > Digestive system > Unclassified | place: Germany: Marburg | collected 2013-04-09 | reverse complement strand
CAAGTAGCTCAGCTATCGCAGAGAGACCGCACTGCAGGGTGGGTCAATTTTGGCCAAAAGACATACAATGCAGATATTATAGGTCTATCTTCAACCACCGTGACGTAATCGGCCTCCAAAGCTATCGAATTCGGCGAAATAAGGCAAAATGAGGGCTATTACGCCGTTCAAGATCATTCAAGGTCACCGATGTCGGTACCAATCAAAAGCCCGTATCCGTTTCCTTGTAATGATTAATACTAACTGACATCCTATCTCGTAGCGTTTCGAAGTTATCGCCGATTACTTTTCAGATTTTGGACGAAAAACGGCCACTTTGTGTTTTTGAGCCCCCTTTTATTTAAACTAGGATGATCGGTTTTTCATATGGTATAAAAATGTGGGCAGAAGTTTCTTTCGTTTTACCACACACGCGTTTGACAGAGGGACGGACAGACGGATTTCTCGTTGCTATACCGCTTGCATAGATGCAGAGCGGTAAAAATACTAATCAGTGATATGCGAAGTGTGTGTATGAGCTAATAAGCCCAAGTTAGTAAGACAAAAGCTCAGCTACCGCAGAGATACCGCGGGTCGGCGCCCGGCGATCATTATGCCGTTTAAGGTCATTCAAGATTTTGGTACCAATTGACAACCCGCATGCGACTTTCTGTAGTATACTTCCCATACTAACGTATACAGTCAATATAACCGTTTGCCAGATATCGTGCAGTATTGATCAAATTATCGCTTTTTTAAGAGGATGCTCTTTATAACGAATTCGTTCTCGGAAACGTAAAAAAACTAGATTCTTTGAACTACATTTCTGTAGCATACAGCATGGTGTATCTTCAACCATTTTACGTAATTGGCCCCAAAGCTGCCGAAGTCGGTAGAATAACGCAAAATCGCAAAATAACAGCCATAACGCTATTCAAGATCATTCAAGGTCACCGATTTTAGTACCAATCGAAAGCCCATATGCGACTGCCTATCGGTAATCAATACTAACTTGCATCCTATTTCTCACCGTTTCCAAGTTATTGCCAATTAGCCTATTGGTCAAACTGGCACTTTCAACAGGGGGTACCTCTCTTTAACACACTCGTTTGGGGTGAACCCTAAACCCCTGAAGTCATGACCACGAAATTTGGCCTTAAGAAGCTAGAAACATCGCTTTATTGTGTGGAGCAAAATGCGTTTCTATGTCTTCAAACGTTTAGGCGTGGTTTTACGGATGTGACGAACAGACGGACAGACAGAACCGACTTTAGCAAATAGCGCGGTATAACGACCCGCGCTAAAAATTTATACATGGCGTCTTCCTAGGCCTCGCAGCCTCAATCAAACAAAATGTGTCCTCAACAGACGCCAAACGCGGCGACGCTGGCAGCATGTTCCACATGGAGGACTGGCTAGAGTGAACGACCTTGTCAGGCGTACGAGTTCTAAGACAATGGACCACGACATGATACATGTATGATACATAATCATTAAGCATATTGTAGGCCTATATTCTCTGTTCTCGTAGACACCACTATTCCTGGAACATTCATCGCTGAATGTTTTCATATTCTGATCGATAGTTCACAAATATCGTATCGCTGCAGAACGAATATGAAAAGTTCAAGGCCACAACTGGCCACGAGTGATGAAGACATCGCAGCTGCTGTTCACACGAAATGCAGAATTAAAACACTCGCAAACGACATATCAGATGCATGTGTGTGAAATGAAGAAAGCAAACATTGGGACAAAATTTCACGATTAGTTATATAAGAAAACACTTATCAATAAAATTCTTACCTATCAAGAGAAGGTAAATAGGTGAGCTGGCGACTACGAGCGACGTGTACTCACACTATATCAGTTCACCTGGCCGGCTAACAGCCGCAACGCTAACACTGCTCGGCTTCGCCAGCTGGTTCGTAACTCAGCGAACATAAACCGACTGACTGCCAGTAGCAACCACCTGCCTGCCTCTGCAACTATCAACCACCATGCTCACAGCACTGTGCCATCATCGTTCAATGTGTCTCAGCTGATGCCAGCGTAACGCATGTAAGCAAAAGTAGCTTGTTGATAATAAGCAAATAAACCAACAGTCACCATTCACCACGCGCCGATATGTTTCATAGCAGTGATATCGACTCATTTGCGAAACCTCAGAACCAAAATGACGAATAGACAGTATTTGGCTAAGTTGACAAAAGTTGTTTTGCATATAGTGTTGACACTTAAGTCATCGTTGTCACATGTCAGATTACTGCAAAGTTTCTGTTTCTGAACATCGCCACAGTGTTGCTGAAGGTGGTCACTGCAGACACCACACAGTACTGGGCCCTGTTGACCTCTCGCTTTAAGCAGTGTGTTGTTAGTAAGTTTTATAGTGTTCGCGCAGCAGTTCTTAGAGTCTAACTCTCACAGAGGCGCCATGGCAGTGTTTCATAAGCTCTGCAGCGTAGCACGGTCTTTAAGAGTGCATTAAACTGAGTCAGTGTCAGCGATGGGTCCTGCACGATCGACGGCAGCGAGTTCCGTCGAACCAGCAGACTACGTCCGGTGACATCCAAGTTCCCCAGTCCGAGTCTCCCACCCCAAGTCGAGGTCCACTATCCTTAAGTCCAAGTACAAATCCGAGTCGACTAAAACACAGACAATTAGTCTCTTCAAAAGTGTGTAGTGTATTGAGCAGGCCAATGACTGGAGCGCTTAGTTACGCATAACAATATTAAACGTCAACATTTCGCAGCTAAATAGGCCTAACTAAGACATCTATGGATGTATAGATCTATCATCTATGTCACATTAGTTGGATGATCGATCCGATATGTGGCGGCCTTTCTTGCAATTTCAAGCTCTCGGTCATCTGTTGTGATCTCATGACCTTGACATCTGACCTCGAAAGCATACCGTTGTTGTGTGAGATTAGCACACTCACTCACCAACTCTAATGTCGGTGTTGCTACTGCAGTGAATTTGCCGAGTAGGCCTATGGTCCGTTCACTTCATGACTTGGACCTTCAATGTAACTGCAACGTAACGTGGTATTTCACGGCGACATCACCACCAAGTACGACATCACGATCATCTGTTCATTAGTTGTGGCACATTTTGTGTCTAAGCTTTATGAAAATCGGTGACTTATATATTGACATTAAAAAGACACTGCAAATACTGCATGTTACACTTTCTACTTTCTACTGAAATCCTTCTACACAGAACACGTGTGAAACAGCCAGCCTTATGACCTTGACCTATAACCTTCTTACTAGGTCGCCCCACTATAGTCGGGAGGTCTTATATTTTACTGTTGTCCTTTATTCAGTCGCAAGACGAATATCTGAAGACCTAAGTTTTAGGCCTACTGTTGTGCTTTCTTTCTTCATTCATTCTGTAGCAAACCTTCGCTCTGCCAGACCGCACAGCGGCAGGCCATCAGCTGTACACTGAAGGTTCGGAACGTATAGGATTAGGAACCACTATTCATTAATACAGAGACAACTCGCCCACCCTCCCCAATTTTACCAACGGGGAGGGGGAGGGCAAAAATGCGAAATTTGGCCTCGATTTTTCGACATCATTCGCCTTTAAGCCGCCCTCGTTTCGAAACGAAGCATTAACATATCGGTATCGAAGTACAGGGTTGCGTGCAGCAATTAGTAGTAGTAGTGTAGAGGCTTACCGTCCCACTTAATAGGTAATTTCGGGGACGATTTTTCCAGGTCAAAAATGGTGACCTTAAATGATCTTGAACCGCATACTGCCGTTATTTTGCATTATTTCACCTAATACGGTAGCTTTGGGGGCCAATTACGTCAAAGTGGTTAAAGTTACTCATACTGTTTGCCGTGTGAATGTAGCTCAATGAATCTAGTTTTCAGCAATACATGATTTATGGCGATATTCTGAGAGATTACTGAAAAACAGTGCGTTAAAGAGAGGTAGCCCCACTCCAAAGTGAAATTCGAATCGTGAAACACTGCGTTACTATCTCAGCAACAGCTGAGCTCTTGTTAGTTTTGTAAAGGTTTTCGTTCTTCAGTTGGGAACAGACAGACAGACAGACAGACAGACAGACAGACCATAAGCTATATGTAATCCCACCTCCTGTAGAGAAGTTTACACACAATACTGTCAATAATGGTCTAAATTTATGCTTAAAGTGAGTATAAACTAGAAATGCGTTCTGTGAAACGTAGTATCTGCCCCATAGCCACGTCCACAATGAACGAACTGTTCCTATAATTATAGCCGGATGCAGTGCGCCTGCAAGAAACGGCCATATTTCCACTTCGGTCTAAAATCTGACGTCACCATCGTGTTATTTGACCCTGATTTCCTTGAAGATGAGGAAATTTCGGCAATTCGCGTACATTTAAGGTATATAGGCTATATGCTATAGCTATGGGACAGATAATTAACTTTGGCAGAAAGATGTATACTTTAATGGTGCATGCATAATTCACTGCACATGTACGTTACAAACAGATGCTAGTGTATATATTTATAGCAGAGAATATGCTAATGAAGCAAACTTAAAGCTACAATGGCACAGTACACTGTAATATTACCTACTCTATTGAAGCTTTATACACAACCAACCCGACACAGACCATCTCACATGTCACACATAACAAGCTTTCAGCAACGAAATGAATATTTGTTGAACTTGTCTTTCAAACTGTGCTGAAAGCAAATGTCATTAGAACAACAAACTCATGACATTTTATGTCATTCCACTCTGCTGCACATTACTGGCAAACTGGATCACTGTAGTCAGGCCACTTTCTAGGCCAACTGTGGTCAAAAAGTATAACACATATGGCCCAAATGCCCAACACAACGTGCATCTCTGTTTGCAATTTCCAGATTACTGTCACTATTGTCATCTCCTGACCCCGACATTTAATTTCTAAAGCTTATCACTGTGTCGACTAACCTACTCAACAAGTTCAAGGTTCATATGATAATCTGTCAATTATTCTGATGATACAATACATTGACCTCCTCACCTGGACTTTAACAGTGCAAGATCTTGATACACAGTCAGTACTTTATGGACAAAACAACAACCCAACATTGAATATGGTACAGAACACGTTGTGCCTGGATTTCATGAAGACTGGTCATCTACGAATCTCATAGATGACCAGCAAGTTTCTCTTGCTATGGACAACCCTGGTATAAAATTTGAATTCCTACAATGGCACAAATAGAGGAATGGCAATATGCTGATCATGTAGCCATACATTTTAGAATGTTTAAAGGTTATGATACTTTAAAAGAGCTCAGTACTTCTACTAAGTTTTAAGTTCATATAACCTTTTGTTTGGAAGTTATAGCTCATTTTCTGTATAAGAATTATGTGGCCCTGTGACCGTGATATTTCAAATGATTAGCAAATTACAAAGGACATCGGCAACCGTATGCCAATTTGAGCTTTCTAAATATTTTCTTTCTCTAGTCAGGTTCACGCATGCGACAGATGAAGAGATGGCATGCAATGCAGTGGTATGGTCACATAACAGTCATCTCAGTGGTATTATGTAAAGCCTAGAAAGATGGTAAAACTACAGACAAAGAGAGCTGAATACTGTACAGCAGGTTGTAATGACCCACAGAATGCACGATAGTCTGATGACTCGCACTGGAAACAGGCATAGCAACTCAGCTGCATCTGTCTAGTGTAATACTGCGACAAGATGTACACAACTGAATATGAAGATGACATCATCTGCTCTCAAAAACCTTCAGCCCACAAAGACCCAGTAAGTCCATGATGCATGGCCAGTGAAACATTAGACCAACAGCTGCATTCCCGGCCACAGGGAACCAACATCCTTCAGCTCGCGACAAACTCACTAATCAATAGTACCAGGGCACATGTATATGAACTTGACCAACATGATGTGAGAGAAGGTCAGCAGCATGTTGAACTGATGATGTCCTGTTGCTGTACCACTGCATCACTGCATCCACATTCATACAACTACATGACATGTGCAGCAGCTCAATCACTGCCATGTCATCAATATCACTTCATGAGAAAATGATATCAGCATCAAAGAAGAGCAAATGACAGACAAACTGACATCAAGATTCTATTATCCCAGAATCACATTTAGCAAATTAAAGTGTAATTTGACACATTCATTCACAAAACACAGAACAGCACATGACGGCAGTGCACATACTCAGCAACTGACAGTGTCAAACAGCCGTCAATAATTCACTGTCATATGACAACTATCTCAGCTACAGCAATGGCTACAAAGGCAATACACATGACGACAGCTGACAATAGAAGAATTAAATCTCTGCTCGATGTACATTGTCAGCTGGTAGTTTGACACAACACTAACATTCAAGCAAATGTACAGCAACACATTGCCGACACCCATGATTTCCACAGCTTGTAGAATTTCATGCCACACCAGAATTCTGTGGCCATGGAATTCCACAGAAATACTGGCACGCCATGGATACTGTGGAATGTAGCTTAGTTTGTATTAAATTTCAGACACTAACAGCCTCAGCACATCAGTCACAGGTCAGCATTGTAGACATGTCTATCTGGCCGTCATCTTAAAAGACATCGCAAACGGGATTAGTCAGATTGTGCATATGTAACAGTCAATTAGCTCATGTTGTTGTTATGCATTTGTAGCAGATGAATGCAATGATAAAGCAGTGACGAGACTCTTAGCTTATGTTGTAACAGTAGTTTACATGTACCATACGTGTTTACAGCCAAAGGTCGTTAACAGTTGCAATAGTACATCCACATGAATTACAATGCACATGTACATTGTCACCTAGCAGTTCACAAACCTCATTAGTTCTTAACATGTATAACATTATCTCTGTGTTCCATGCTACACAAATTCTAAATCACATTGCATTATCAGCATCTCACTTCACTGACCGGTTCATTGAACTGTATCGTACAATAAGTTTACAAGTTAAAGCAGATGCATTTTTCTTAATGTAAAATTAAATGCCTGCTTCAGTTGCTCCCCACAAGATGCCAAACTGGTCACTGAAAATGTCACTGTGTGCTGTGGAAAGTCGTGTACAGTGGGCTCTTGTACGTATGTATTAAACACGTACATGTCATAGCCACTGAAGTCTATAAAACACAGCAGACACTGAGAGAGATATCAGCATTGTTAGACGATCACAATCATCAGACACAGCTGTCTGTCTGTACACTGTCTCTGCTCACACAGTAATGTCAGCAAAAAACGATCACCTCGCAGGCAGCACACACCAAATTACACGACCAGCCAAAGTCTCTATCAACAGTTAAGAAGTAAACTCTGTGCATTTCATTCTCTCATTCACCTCAATATATCTGCAACCAGTACAGTAGCAGAGGCAATTAGCATGGCAACAAGCAGTGACACAATTAAGAAGTGGACTGCTGTGCAATGTAGTTATAAAGCTGGCAACAAAAATGGTCTTTTCTGAAGCAGAGAAACATTGAAAACCAACAGTTCTGCAGTTTGGCAAATCACACCAGCAGACATGTAACAAAACTAACACTTCAAAACTTGTGTACTACAAATGTGGCAAAACCGCTAGTCTGGATCTAGAGCTTCACAAAGTCCTTGATGAAAGCTTTGACATCATTCATCACCTGATATGGTAGCACAAGCCATCTACAGCCGCTACACTCACAGCAGAATAGAAAGAATCTGCAAGCAAATGATAGAGCCGACAGAAACACATTAGCTCAACAAAAATATTCCTTGTAATTATCACCAAAGACTTGTATAGGCACAGTTAGCACAAAAATACATAGTAAGCTTGGCAGCGGCAGCAAGTTACTAGTGACATCACAGAAACACTAGCATCTCAACCCAGTGTGTCACATCCCTCAGTCTGCAGTATGCTACAATGTACTTACAACCACTCACCAGACACAACATCATACTGCAGTGGAGTTCAGTTCTATAAACATATTTTCAGAAATTTCAAGTCAACATTACCTTGTCTTACATGACCATTACATCTTATCAGCCAATAATAAATATAATAATACTCATTTCATTATCATCATAGTAACTAGTCTAACACAGGACACCAGTTTATATATTTACACTAGTAGTACACTTTATAAACTAATTACACAAAACCTCAAAATACAATGACTTGCCTAGCCATACAAACTAAACACACTCCACTGAACGGCTTTCAACGCAAGCTTCGCAGCACACACTCACACCCACATACACAAGTAACATGGGTTCTACATCACGTCAATGTAAGACAGAATGCAGTACAGCTGCACAGCTAATGATGCAGTAGTGTGTGCTTCAATCAACATCCATATAGGACGTTCAACAACAATTAATGAAATAAGACAAAACAGCGTTCACGGCCTACATGGATACACCAGCACATTGATCAAAAAACCGACAAAAGCACACATTGCTATCTTGACAAAATTGTACTTCTCAAGTCACAAAAGTACGGCATTTCAAAACGAACTAGAATGTCCTGTCACCAGCGAACAGTGTTCACAATATTATGCACCTCTTCTTGCGCCGTGGCTCGCGGCCATTTGTTGCTGACTTCTGATTCCTACCTCCAGCTGCTGCGGCTGCTGCGCGGTCCTTGTTATCACGCACTAGTCGCATCAGGTCATAGAATACCTGCAATGTCATTCACAACACACCACCACTTTATGTAACAGCATCACATGCTGCACCAGAACTGAAAGATTGACTGTGACAGAAATGAGCAAGAAGATGGGCATGTGAAAAACACCTGATGACGTGTCTCTGATGATCACTATCTCAGACATGTTTCAATACATCACAACTCTGACTGACGTAAAACTGTTTGTGTGTAAATACACTACAAATGCAACAAAAAGGTTCCAAATGCTTTATCAGAGAAAAAGGCTACAGACTCAGAATGGGTAATAAAGCACAAAATATAAACAAAAACAACTGCAGTTTATATCGTACACATGACAATGATAATGGGACACATCTATAACAGCAAAAATCGCAAAAAGCTGATATTTCTCAGCCGAACATTGACACCTAGGCATCACAAGCAAAGCATTATTGGCAATGTGCTGTTTTCTATATGAAATATCATTGTAAATTTATACTTCAGCTGCAGTTTTTCAGATTTATCATTTCACAACTGCATGATATCCACTGGAAGTCAGCAGACCTTGTCAACATTGGCACGTGTCTTCGCCGACGTCTCCACATATGGAACACTCCACTGACTAGCACGACTCTGTGCCACATCCACTGGCACCTGACGTCTCTCTTCCAGGTCCATTTTGTTACCTACCAGCAGGAATGGGATCCGCTCATCACTCTTCACACGAAGGATCTGCTCTCTGCAACAACACACACACATTAACAACAACTTAATTGACTTCTTGTTCAATCATTGTTTCACTGCATTGCACAGTCGCTTAATCATTTCCTAGCAACACAATACCGCAGTGCAGCAAAATCTTGTTTCAGTAAACATAAGAATGTACAGAAAACAGTTTCCTGAACACTAGAATCTGCACAAAATTTTGTGCCTTGAAATGCTTGTTTGACTTCTGAAAATTCTGTTATTTATTTAAGTGTAAAATAAGAATCATCAAAAACAATGGTGTCACCTGAACTCAGCAGTTGACTGAAATGATTCGAGGTCTGTAATTGAGAACACACACAGAAATCCTTCTCCACTGCGAAAGTAATTGTCCCGGATAGCAGCATAATCCTCCTGTCCAGCAGTATCAAGTATATCAATCTGAACTTCCTCACCATCCAGCACCACTTTCTTGCGATAAGAGTCGGCTTTCGTTGGTTCATAGTCTTCCACAAACTGTCACAGTCACTCCAAACTCTTAATTCAACAGCAACAGCAGTTAATCAATAATTTACTTGCAAGATGTCTGTTACCTACATTCCATGTCTGCACTCTGACCAGACAGTAAGTTAGTATTTAATGAACACCCAAACAAAGCCGCTCCAGCACAAGTTGTGCACTAACGTTATTTCAGTAACGAGTCAACAAAAGATATCACGAAGGTTCAACGGTTTAAAAACACCGTCAAAGATTGACTAAACCTTCAAACTGTCACTGCATCACCAGCAATCATTCGCACTCCCCGACTTTGTTTTAGATTTCAAATATGTTGTTCCATTTTGAAACGAAGGCAATGAAAGGTGACTGTGGTCAAAAAATTCAAGAGACGGTGGGCAAATGTCAGAGCCAATTTTACCAGTTCAGCCTAGGACCAAAAATACCGGGTACACACTTCCGGCAGGGCAGATTGGAGAGATCATAGTATGGATGTCAAAATGGCAGCAATAAGATAGAAA
>Ga0049105_1001605_pt1 | contig 10328 bp, 13 predicted proteins | sample WorMetvaBAHAMAS1_FD_61260 | JGI IMG/M metagenome (GOLD analysis project Ga0049105, IMG submission 61260) | Worm MetaG Olavius vacuus BAHAMAS.1 | ecosystem: Host-associated > Annelida > Digestive system > Unclassified | place: Germany: Marburg | collected 2013-04-09 | reverse complement strand
TACTAAGCAGTTTGCTGAGCGGTAATTTCAACTTCACTTGAAAAAATGCATTAATTAGCACTCAGCGGGTTGTTTCCACTAAGCGAAAGTGCTAAGCGGTTTCGCTCAGCGAAAGTTAAAAGTCACGCACTGTCAACCTTGCCGGTTCCAGAGATCGATCTGAGTATGACGTTTTAAGTTATTGAAAAGTTGTAGTAATGTTTCTAGAATGATACGGACATAGAGGCTCATCGGAGTCTGCGTCTGTCAACATCGTTGACTTGATTTTACTCGAGTTTTCATTTTTAACATGTACTTACTTAAACTTTACTGTTTCTCAACTTTTTCCACCGGTCCTCAAACAATGGATGAATGGTCGGTTCGTTTCGACAAGTAGTCGCTTCATAAAAGAGGCGTGGCTTCTGTGAGACAAAATGTAAACAACATTGAAAAATAAAATGAAAATATTTTGATAAATAATGTTATTAAGTAGAGAGTAAACGAATGAATTAGGAATATGTAGACTAGACTTTTAGTTGATAATATATTGCTTTTCGTCTCTGTAAATTGTTATCCGGCATGAATAATGGAAGGCGCCAAAGGGATACCGTTCTCCTGGAAGAAGTATATGTTTCCCGGGATTTTACTGCTCGTAATTACAATGGTTTTCGTTCTATACCGGCGCCTTGGAGGAGGCGGTGTGATGGTTATACACGAGACTTTGACCGGATTCGCAGGCTCCAGCGATAGTCGTTGGCTGCATGCTGAAACCAGTGATGGGCATGAAAGTCCAGACGGTCATCATCATCATCACGATAGTCATGTGCACGGAAACGAAGTGCAGTTTGTTCTTCACGAGAGTGCTCTTGGCGCGCCCGAGTTTATTGGACGCAATGATCGCAAGGCCACGTTCATCGACTTCGATCCTTCCGGCACATTTCTCAATGCCCCCGGACATGCAGTGGCAGATATATTCCGTGCTGATAACTACAAAGAAAAGAACATAGCCATTGGATTGGCTATTACAACACGTGAACAGGAAGTCAGCAAACAAACACTCGCAAAGGACTTGCCATTTTTTACCGTATGTGCTCTCTGCTGCCCGTTTGTAGTTTTGAACTATAGTGATCATTCTTAACAATTGGGTCATGTTCATTCATCGTCATTATTATTGTTGTTTATAAAGATATTTTTGATTGACACCGTCACAACAGTTGCAGCGCACTATACAAAATTTAAATTAAAAATGTTGCAAAGCGCACATCACTGGGTCCATTAGTAGGCACAGTGTAAGGCACTATAAGTGCAAGGCATTGTAAGGCATTATATCTGTCAGCCAAATGACTGACGAAAAAGGTAAAACTTGGTCTCTCGCCATAATGTCATTGGTGAGTATATGTCAGTGTGTTCTACATGATAATGATTATTCGGATGGTCATCTGTATCTGGCCGACCATTGTAGCTAATAATAGAGCAGTCACATGATAAGAATGGAAGTTGTTGACGAGTTGACATGTTGTTTGTTAATGTGAACATAGTGGCCTTATTCACAACGGTACTTAGTAGTGGGGTTGGTAGGGTTAGTAGGGTTAGCATTATGGTTAGGGTCAGGGTTTGCGTTAAATAAGTACCGCTGTGAGCGGCCGACTGGCCGAATAATGCCAGCTGTTCTGCATATATGAGGATTGGAATCAGAGCACAGTTTATGAAATTACACCAGCTGAGTTGGAAAGTTAGAAGTGGCCAGGGGATTTGAGAAATTTGGGATATTTTTCATTTTAAATTTTTCCAGCTAGGCTTAAACCTTGGTGACCCTGGAATCAAGTTGAGCCCTGAATGGAATGTATGACTGTAAAAGATAAAGTTTGTTGTTTTTTGGTGTTGTGGGTGGGAAGAACAAAGTAGTACGGTGATACAAAGTGCATGGCAAATTAGCTCGAGTCACTAGTAATGGTTTGGAGTAATGTAACTGTGGTGTTTGGACAAAAGTGCCTTTGTTGTAATTTTGTAAGTATAGTTGTAATTCGTTTTTTTTGTGCTGTAGGGGCTGTTGATGTCATTTTGTGCCACTGCTACACCAGGTTTCCGTTACCACTTCTATGTTGCTCATGATCATTCGGACCCATTTTTCCGTGCCAAAGGTTCACATGATGACTTCACAAAAGCATTCTATCAAATGGTTGGTTGAAAATAGTTACATGATTCGACATTGCTTTGTATGGTTGCCTCCTGTGAAGAAGTTATATATTTTTCTTGGTTTGTTTTTTGTCTGCTTGCTAGTAGGATTACCGACAAAGTTAGAGATGAATTTTCATGGAAGTCTTGGTTTCCATTACTTATTTCTTGGGAATAAGATCAGTTGAAATCTTATGTAAGAGTGTAGCTCGGCATCATAGGCGGTTTTGTAGATGTGTGTGTGTGTGGCATGCATTTGTTTGAGTTATTTAGTTTTTAGGTTAGTTTTTATTACTTTTTTATGCATGTATTTTTATAGTATATTTTTGTTACTGTGCTGTATAATTTTTATTCCCAAACATAGTATCATTAACTTTTTATCCAAAATAAACATTTCTAATAAGATATAGCCAATTATAGGATGATAGAAGCTTTTATTATTGAAAGAGCTGTTAAGACTCGTCAACCAACCAGCTTCATGACTTCTATCATTAAACTTTTCTGGTGTATGTATTGGCAGTTGGAAAGTCAGAAATGCTACCGGCTTCACATGAATGTCAGCCTGCATCTTGTTGAGTGTCAGCATTCAGGACGGCCAGCATGGGCACAGAATGATGCCATGATGGCAGCATACATGGACAATATGGACTACTACTACCGTGTCAACGATGACACGGTCATGGAAACCACGGGATGGACGGAGAAGTTTATTGATGAGCTGGAACGCTTTAATCCGCCAAAGGTCGGTGTTGTTGGCCCGTGGTTTCGAGAAGGCAATGTTGTAATCCTGACGCATGACTTTGTCCATCGGACACACATCGACATACTTGGCTTCTATTACCCTCGTGTTTTTACAGACTGGTTTGCTGATGACTGGATCACGGGAGTGTACTGGCCAGAAAGATGTCGCAAGGTAACGGCTTTCGTAATGTTATGTTTCTTACTTGTTACATTGCCCTCCTACTAGAGAGCTACATTATGCATTGCACACAGTCCATACATTGTGTTCGACTGCCAGCTCCTCCACCAGGCGACTGACGATGGGTGGCGACTGTCCTTCCTCACTGGTGTCACATTGCCAGTACAGTGGCCTGCTTGGGGTGCTACTGCTTGACGTACAGTGCTACACTAAGGGGAGCCTTTGATCGCGTTCAGTAATTTCGATCAGCTGTTGTTAATGTTACGATTATCAATCACTTTCTTAAGTGATGGAGGCAAGCTCTAATTTTCAGTTCGTTTCTTCATCTGTCATGTCTAGCATTGTAACTGAAGAATAGTATTTCAGATGTTGTGGAAATATTGCCTGTGGTGTGGCACATGTATAATAACAGTGCAGGTTTGAGGCTGATAAGGCAAAGGTCAAGGTCACCAGACCACAGAAAGTGTAGGTGTAAACTGTGAAGTCCAAAATTCTGAATAACATATGAATATGATCTTCAGATTTGATAGAAATTTTACCACAGAGAGGTATGAAACTTTAAATGTTAAAAAATTAAGGTTATGTAACTTGTGAGGTCATGTGACATTTGCCTGTAACTTGCGTGCTTGAAACTTGGGAATAGAAAATTCACACCACCACAGTACTAGACAACCAGTGACCATAAGGCTGTCAAGCATGGCAGAATGAGTGACATCATTGAGCACAGTACCGGTACTGTTGAGGTCATCACTGCCAAATTGTCTTATTTTTTAACAGCTGCACCTTGTGTAGTGAGTTTATGAGGCATACTGTAGAAGTGTCAGAACAACTTGTCTGCTATGCTTGGCATTATAGGCATTATGAGGCAAACAGTATGTGACGATAAACTTGCAAATGTTAGTACAGGTGTGCATTTATGTTTGTTTCTGTTGTGCGTAGGTACCGGGAACACGAGTGAAACATACAATGGCAAAAGGTCAGCGATATGTGGCTCATTATGACCGAGCTGCCAAGGTTAAGGTTGAAGTTGAAATAGCTAAACTCGTGGTTCAGCGATATATTGAACGTCGACAGCAGGGAGCTTCCTCTGGGGTAATATGGAATGCAGCTTCGCGGAATGTTATATCAATGTCACTCGATGGAGATGATATTGACAAACTCTATGGTGCTTTGCGTTATTCGCAGCTAGTCCCAATTGTATTCCCCAGATGGAGGCTTCGCGTCTATGCTTCGTCATCGGCTCTGAACGACACCAGTTCTCATCATGTTCTGAGAATACTCGTGAAGAAGCTGGAAAACTCTGGCGTGGAAGTGTTCAAAGTGCGTGGCCTGACTGCTGCACGCATTCTCCCTGAACTGTGGGCGTATTTTGTGGCTGATGACACAGACGTGGACCGGTTCGTTGTGCGGAATTCTGACACACGACCGAGTGACCGCGAGGCAGCAGCACTTGATGATTGGCTGCAGACTAACTGGACTGTGAAGTCGTTGTACTGTATACGTGATCACCCATTGCATGCCGCGCAGTCTCTTGTTCCGGGACTTGTTGGTGGAGTCCCGCGGCTGCTGAAAAATGCTACGGCTACTACTTTTCGAAAACTCGTGCACGGTCATAAGTCAGTTGCTGGATTTCTGCACAGTACAATTTGGCCATTACTGAAGGGTTAGTTGGTTTTTGTTGCGGACATTATTTTACGCAAGCTTTTAATGTTTTTCAGTTTTCTGATGACTGATGATTGTGAAAAGACTAGTTTTGAGAACGACCTTAAGTAGACATTATATTACCAGTATTAGGTTGTTGGTAAACGAAAAAGTAGAATGTAGCCCATGATTGCCAATTAGTCGGTTTCATTTACTCTTGTTTTTTCCGTTTGTATGAACTGCCATCTGCCAAGTTTCTGTCGGAATAAGTTATCCAGCTGACTTCATAGCGACTCTCAACAACCGTCCAAAATGCCAGTTTTTATGCTTTACTGGCAATTAGCTGCCAAAGACATTCTGTCCATTTGTCAGTTTGTCTGTGATCATATACTAAAAGTGTGTGAACATGATATCTTTCAAACCGCTTGTAGGAATTTCACAAAATTTGCAACATAGGTGTAGTTGGGGACAAAGATTAGATTTTGAGGTCAAAAGGTCAAATTTCAAGGTCACAGTGACACCAAATATGGGACAAAAAAGCACTTTAGAATTTTGGGGTCACAGACAGCCTTTCCGGCAAAGGCATATTGGTTGATGGTTCACCTTTAACTGTCGAGGGTCATCTAGTTAAACATTTTTTATCTCCAGTTTGTTTCAGTTTTGATATTGCAAGGCAGACTGCGGTTTGCCCGGCAATCACTAATCGGTTTTGATTGATCGTTTGATGTATGTATTGAGTCATGCATGGCAAATGTTGTAAATAGGTATTTGTTGATATATGCTATATAGTGTATTGCATTTGTGTACAAAGGAACTAAAGTGAATCAAGTACTCCATTGATTAGGATCGTTACTTGGTTAACGTTTGATTTTAGCATCCTTGTGTTATAGCAGTTTTTAAACTTAGGCAGGCAGTGAAGGCAGACGATGATTCACGTGATATGACCTTTTCTGCGACTGCCTCTGAAGTTATGACCTTACAGCGGTATAGAAATGTGTGTATTATTATTATTATTATTATTATTATTATTATAACATGGGGCTGTGTGTATCTGCTGTTGTATCAGGACAGTGCATGTGTCACGACAGTGTGTCGTGTATGCACTGGCCGGGAACTCAAGCATATCCAGTTCTCCGGCATGACAACGAGTTTGTTGGTCAGCATTTTGACGTGAATGATCAGCCGGTTGATAGCGACAATGTGTTGTTCTGGAATAAGTCGTACATCCAGCCAGACTGCGTGTTTGTGAAGAATACTGGCTTCACTGAAGCTGCCGTGAAGGCCGTCATCCGTCATAGGGTCGTGTTCTGGTCGCAGGATTATCACATCACTCCGTTAATGGACATCAAGAGTCTGCTTGGTCCCATCGGCGTGAAAGTTGTGGACCAGAGCCTGTCTTATCAGTGCAGCAAAGTAATGAAATGTGCTACTTCTAGTTACAAAATGATGAGCCCATTCATTGCTTTGATGTCTCTAAAAAAATTTTGGCTTCAGCATTCCTTAGGTCTAACACTGGCCTAACCGGGAATCACTCCAGAGATGTAGGCCAGTTAAACAAAAGAAGAAAGCGGCAGCAGCAGAATTGATGATAGTGTAACTTTGATTGCTATATTCCCTGCATATATCTTGTACATAGCTTTTGTTTATATTTATAGCAGCTTTGATGTTTGTCATATACGCAGATTGACTGTTGCTAGTGGACTTCCTACTAGAAAACTTGTTGCTAAATTACCATTTTCTCAGAGTCTGTAGTATGAACAGCTGTAGTAGTTAGCGGTTATTATATTGTAGATTGTGCAAGATTATTATATGACAGACAGCTGCATAATGCGGTATTTAAAAACAGTATTTAGTGGTGTAAAAGTTGCATAGTTGCTTTATTTCAGGTCAGTGGAAATCTTAATGTTTTGTTTCTGGCCTGTGGTCTGTAATCTGTCAAATTACTGTGCTGCTGGTTTTTTTTGCAGTTGAAGGAAATAGTGCTGGGTGCATATAAGTTGATAGATTTTTATTTCATGGGGCATGAAATGTAATAAGTATTTCCAAGTGACTGTTGTTGTTTGTATTATCACGTACAATCCAGTAAGCCTTATGTCAGTCCAGGGGATGGTAAAATGAGTACTACTAAAGTGAGTACTACTGATTGGTAGTGGTGGATGTAGATGATAGCATCTTACAGGTAGACTCACAGTCTGAGTCGGTTGGCTGATCTGAGGTTCACAGCCAGTTGGCACTGTTCGACATTCATCGGATGAATGGGGTGGACTCTTGCAGTGGCTTTGCCATGATCACGTCAACACCGTAGACGTTGTCGTGAATATTATTATTGTTGTAGTAATATTATTATTAGTAAGATTGAATATGTTATGTGTATGTGATATTAATGTAGGTTGGTACATGTGCCAAACATCTGCGTGTCATCGACAGTGAGAATGGCATGGACCTCGGCAAGGACGTTATCCAGAAGTTTTACAAGTCCTACAAAGATGATCCTGCAATGCAGTCAGTCACGGCTTTCCTGTGCACTCTTCCTGTATCCATGTGTGAAGCATTTGTTCCGTTCAACAAGAGCCTCATAATAATTGCAAGCATACGCTACGAGCAAGGACGAGGCGAGGCCGAACGCTGGCAAGCTCTCAATTCTCTGCTTTCCACTGTCTCGGGGGATCCACGCAGTGTACTTGCGGCAAACAATCTCTATGATGCAAAGTACATTGAATACTTCACTGGGCTGCGACCGCTGCTGCTGCCTAACTACTGTGCATACCTGAGTGACACGTATCAGCCGACGCGGAAACAGTTTCTTGTTGCACCGATACACAGCACGGAACTGTATGACATTTTCTTTGCCGAGTTTGACAACATTGTGATGAAACGTGGCCTGAATCTTGTGTTGTTTCCACTGCGTGAGATGTATCCTCAATACCTGTACAGTGATCTGGCATCACACCGTGGAATTGTCTATATCCCGTATCAGGTAAGTCTGCTTCTTAGTCTGCTTCTGAATATAATCAGTACGATATGCAAATTTTTAACAGGTGCTCAGAAACTGATGAGTAGCCAGCCTAGGCCATCGCCTGCCATAAAGACTAAAAATTAATAAAAACAAATCAAAAAGGTAAATTGACCAGCATTGAAAATTTAAAAAAACAGTAAGAAATGTACAAGCACCTGCAGTCTATTGTAGGAAGGATTTATTGCACGGGTGAATTGTCTGGAGTGGAAGCGTGAAGGAGTGATGGATGATGAAAGTATTCACAACGAAGGCAATGAATTAGCATGAGTTGAATGAGATGAGTGTGAAGGGCAATGATTAACTGGCAAAATGAAACAATCATTGTGTTTCAGTTGGTGGTCTCGTGATACGTGTTTAAATGTGAATATAAATTTTTCATCCAAGATGCTGTCTGATCTGACCAGGACAACAGCCTTCTTATGGACTATATATCTGTTGTTTGTCTGTATTGGGTGAATAACCAGAAATGGCTTTTAAAAATTGGAAAAAGGGATTAGCACTTTTATGCTTATCAGAGTGAACATAGAGCAATGCTCAAGTAACCATTGATTTCTGAGATTAAGGTAAAGCGTGACTCGGTGCCTGTATATTAGCTTTTGACCATCCAACTTCATCTGATTGTGGTTTGTATTTTACGAGTTTAATTTATGTGGTCACTGTGTTTGTGGTATGTTTACTGGCAGGTGTCAATGATAAGTTTGACGGAACAGTATCGCATGAATATCCCGCTTTTCTTTCCTTCGGTTGACCTGCTGACCAAGTGGCATATCAAGTACCAGGTGAGTGATGCCCGTTACACGTTATGTGGCATAAGTTTATTTAATGCTGATAACTGAATGCAAATGAAACACACTATTGCTGAGACTACTGAAGCACTGACAGTAGCGTGTTGTGAAGCTACAAGTGTTATTATAGTGTGGGTTTAAAATATGTCACATTTCCTGTTTTCGGACTAACATATAACTATCTGCAACATGAGACTTTACGACACACTAGCCAAAACCATATGTAATGTCATTGGTGAGTCATATAGGTCATATCATCATCATCAACATTGTTAACCCTGTGTTCAACATCCATTGGACTCTGATTCTTCTTTAATATCTAGTTCCATTTGGTTCCTTTTTTGCACAGAGTATAGCCATTTTACTTTGTTCTTTTTTTCGTAATACCAAAATGCAATAATTTGTCTAGGAGCATTGAGAAATGTCCCAGCAGGATCACAATCGATGAATATTGTCTTACAGTCATTATGCTTATACAGTCTTACACTATACTGCATGATTACCGACGTTAGCCATGGCTTTGCCATGATTGCTGTTGTGTTAGCGAGAAAATATTTTTATGCTGACAGTTAATATTTTATGCTGACAGTTTCTTCATGGTTCGTCATAGTTGCCTGACCTATGTTTTTGTTTAATAATGGTGTTAAATCATAAAATTGACGAAAATAATGTCCGCATTGATATTTATACAATCATAAGTATTTCTTTATTTATTGATTTTTATGAAATAGTGCTACTCTCGATTTTCCTTTTCTGTTTTTTATGTTTAGCATCTATAAGGTTCGATTCCTCAAGGAAACCTTTGGGGATTGCCAGAGTGGGTTTTTTACAGGTTGAATACCATTCCTGACACCAGGCCAGTGGTGTCAAAGCAGTGAAAAATGGGTGAGAGTGACGATTCCACGGGGATGTGTTGCAGGTTGTGCGACAGCGGACGTGGAGTGGATATGCAATGAAACCGGCGTCAAAGTCAGCTATCACTGGAGTGTACTCAAGAGTCCCGGACCCAAACAATGACTTGGATGAGGATGCTGTTCGATATTGGTTGCTGTTTGCCGACTTCTACCAGTGGCCGCACATTATACACTTTGAGTCAATCGAAGATCTTGTCCACAAGATGCAGGCTGTTGACCTGGCAGAGATCAGCCGTCGTATGGCTCATCACAACCGACAAGTTCGACAAAATATCAAGGACATGTGGTCTAGCATTGTGCTCAATATTACTCGAAACACTTAATTACTGGTAATGACAAGGTTGGTCCTTTCTGGTGATTAGGTGATAATGATGAGTGATAACTGCATCCGTCTGTCATTCCAACGAGGTTGCTTCTCAGCTGACAGAAGTTGTAGTTAAATGCATCAGGTTGTTATTCCAGCAGTGTATTTCTCGAATGATGGAAGTGGTAATTAACCGCATCACGTTGTCATTCCAATGAGTTTGCTTCTTGACTGACGTAAGTTGTAATTATGTAATGTATGATGTTGCAGTCTTGCAGAGTTTTAGAGCATCAGATTGTGTCCGTAACCAGTCAACCACTAATTTTGCAGAATTATTAATATTAAAAAGACAGTAGCAATTTAGTCTAAGTAAACAGTGAAAGGCTATCATGTAAACTTTCTCCATTATCTTTGTAAGCTTGTATATGTAAGGAATTATGTGTTACTGTTGATGAATTTATATGTACTTTATTTTGCATCAAGTGCAGCAAACAATACAGTATTTACAGTAAAAACATAGACTAAAAAAACTAAGAAAACTACGACGGTACACAAAAACACACAAATACAAAAAACCCTAAGTACACACGTTCCA
>Ga0049105_1001604_pt1 | contig 10329 bp, 4 predicted proteins | sample WorMetvaBAHAMAS1_FD_61260 | JGI IMG/M metagenome (GOLD analysis project Ga0049105, IMG submission 61260) | Worm MetaG Olavius vacuus BAHAMAS.1 | ecosystem: Host-associated > Annelida > Digestive system > Unclassified | place: Germany: Marburg | collected 2013-04-09 | reverse complement strand
GCTGCTGTTGGTCTACTCATTCTCCAGTTTTAATCTTGAATGACCTTTACAGATAGGCCTATTCGATAACACAAAGCAATACGATTTTCTACTTATTAAATACATAACCTAAAAACTTCACACAGACCACAAAGGTCATCCAAAGTTATACATGATATCATGTTTATTAGTGTTCCTGTTATTTTACACGTTTTAGAATTAACATAGTAGATTCGCGTTCGTAATTTACCTGAATCAGTGCATATCCGTAGTAGAATGCGGCAAGTACGGCACCCTGAGCGTTGCGGTCCCAGTGAAACTGGCCGCCGTAGATGACGTCATCAGATGTTGCGTTGACATGGGCATCACGTGGACACAGTTCGTCGTCGCTCGCGTTGTATGAGGTGTGGTGTGATGTGCGGTTCACCATGGCGACCAGGGCCTGGCTGAGACTCACTCGCAGCGCGTATGAGATGGATCCGGCGAGGAAGATCATCAGATACAGCAGCAGGCGCAACTGGCAGCATCCATCGCTGTCATTTGCTGTGCGTTGTTTGTCTCTGCGTGACTTGACAATGCTCACAGCGCCGTAGTTCATCGTCGCCCGCATCATTGCCTCTGTCTGTTTGCTCGAAAAATCCATTCGTTCGCTGCGAATCCGCGTCCTCAGACCTGCAATCAGAGAAATCCAACAAACCCGTAATTAGGAGGTGGGGGAGTTCTTGGGGTTCACCAAATTCCAAAAGGTCAAACTGTATTCAAAACTTTAAACTTATCGTTTAGAGTGTTGCCTTTTTATGTTTTTATGATGTTAGTTAAACCGCCCGACGACGGTAGCCTATGTCAGAAGGCCGTACTGTTAAGTAACATTTCTTTTTTCACCGGAGCTAATTGGCTCTCAGCGGCTGCGGAGAGGCCGTCCATCAAATGTGTAAGAGAAGTTCGATCATAGGTAAAGGTTGATTTTTTTACCCAGACATCTCTACCTCGTCCCTAATTTTACAGGGGGAATGCAAAATTTGGCCTCAATTTTCGACACCACTCGACTTTGAGCCACCCACGTATCGAAAAGCAACAAAATATCTAAAATCTAAACAAACTTCCTGAATGCCGACGATGGTCATCATGTCCTCCTAAATTTGGCACAGTTCGGCCCACGCATCCTTCAGAACATTTCGAAAGTTTGTGCCCACCACTTAAAATTGAACAGTGAAAATGTGCTCAATCGTCAATAACTCAGCCGCGTATCGTTCGATTTAACAGACTTTAAACACGTGACACTCGATGTATTACAAGAGTTCAAGTTCAAGGGCGGTCAAGGTTACAGCGTGACGCAATGTCGGCGAAAATTTGCTAAATGATCAATAACTCAGCCGCAGATTGTTCGATTTCGCTCAAATCTGACACAGAGTTTGATCACGTGACACCCGATCTACTACAAACGTTCAAGATCAATGGGTCAAAGGTCAGGGTCACAGCTTGGCTAGCAAAAATGTACTAAATCATCAATAATACTAAAATACCAAAAACGTAACAATTGCGAATGCATTGCAATTTGGAGGCCGCCCGAGTCACGTCGCCAGCCCTTTGCCGCTTTAATTATGACGTCATGCCAAGTTTGATGTCGCCGAACCTATTCATTGCCATATTATAGCGTTTTTGCTGTTAATACATTACTTTACGATGTAACCTTGACCTTTCACCCTGTTACCTTGACCTTTGACCTTTGACCTTTGACCTTGAACATTTGCAGCGTATCGCCTGTGACGTGATGAAACTCTGTACCAAATTTGAACGCAATCGAACAATCCGCGGCGGAGTTATTGCTATTACAGTGTTTGACCTTATGACCTTGAACATGTTTTAAGTGTTGCGCTTGGCTCTGGGATAATTTTCACCAAGTTTGACCTTCGACAACTTATCCGTGCCTGAATTATAGCCGTTTTTGACGCTGATACGTTATGCCACGCTGTGACCTTGTGGATTGCAATTGTTTTGTTTTCTACGTCACAGGGGGCTCGCGTCAACATATCTGGGTTTCAGGGGCAAAATTGTTGCCTCATTTTCTCAGAGATAGGGGGTCAGAACTACACCAAATTTTGAGATGACACAGAACCGACATGAGTGCTCTCCGGGTTTGTTTTAAATTTGAGATACCTTGCCCTACTAAAGTTTAAAACTGAGGCCAAATTTTAAACCCATGCAAAAATTAGGGGTGGGAAAATGTCTTAGACGAGTTTAGTCTAGGACCGAAGGTCTGATGTACTTTTGACGTGCGCCATCTGAGAGATCAGTGTGTGGGTGTCAGAAAAGACAGAACAAACTGGGGTCCGCGGACCAAAGGGGGCCTGCGGCGGGAAGTTTGAAAACCACTTATATAAAGGCTTTCCGATGCGCCTTGATAAACCTAAGCGCGTGTCCGCCCGCGAAACGCCTTACCGACACGACGTTATCATCAAAGATAAAGAAGTTCACAATATGTAATATAAATCAACACGCTGTAACATACATAAACGTCATTCTACTTACTGCAACACTAAAACTCATTGAATTATTCTGACGATCTGTTTTGCCTGTTTAAACACGGTCGATTGTCTACTTCTTCTCAACTGTCGACTGCGCTATTGGCCTACCGGTATGTATCACGCGAATGTCAGTCAATTCACTGTATTGCACTGTGCCAAAGTTCATTACGATGCCGCGATACACACAGTGTCCCCAGATTATAATAAGACAGAATAAGCAGGTAATATTCTGGCCGGTTATGTTAATTCCATAATGTGCGCATAGGCGTAGCCAGGGGTTGCACTGGCTGCACGTGCACTCCCCCTCCAGGGCAGATAAAAAATTTTTGGCGTAATTTTTAATGATAATTTGTAAGTGCACCCCAAGGCAGAGGAAGAAGTCAATTTTTAGGAAATTTTTGCTGGGGAGGGGGAGTTGAAGAGTAGTGGGGAGGGGAGAGTTGGAGGGTGATGGGAGTGGTTAATTTTAGCAGTTTTAGCTTGTGTGTTGAGTGCGACGACTAAAAAAGGTCGTCAACTTTTGATGAAAAAAGTGCAGCCCCAGAGAAAATCCTGGCTACGCCTATGATGATGTGGTGGTATAGCCTAGTTGTTCGTCGCGATACAGCAGCCAATAGCTAGGCCTCACGGTAACATTCATTATAGACATACAAAAGTTTACATGCATGAAATGCAATAGTTATGAAGTAGTTATGAAACGAAAGACACATCAAATGAGATATTATCTCGTTATTAGCGCGCGTCTAACTATAGTTTACGTAATATAACCGCAAATATTATTTATATGAACAAAACTGCACTCATTTTCGCAATCGTAGGCCTACATAAGCCGTCGCTCCAAAACAGCAACAAAAATAAATTACTGTGATAAGCTTATAGTATAATGAATCACATCTGCATGCCAGACATGGGCCTGGAGACAATTTATAATACCTTAGGACAAAAGATACCTATACAATTGCAGTTCTTTCACGAAACAAACATGCACATGTTTCTGTTTCGACCGAGCGCGCGTTGCATCGAGCACCTCATGGTGACTAAGCTTATAACGTAACGACGTATAGATAACTGGGAGAACATGAATGACCTTTGTCCACGAGGACAAGATACAGTTTAATATTGATCCGTAACGGTTAACTCGCTGTAGTTTATAGGCCAACGTGGCTTCGAAGGTCGATTAACAGATAAAAAGTTTAAGAATAAAAACTGCCGATAAATCATAGTTATTGTTGAAGAAATGCTACGAATGACTGTTAGTTAACCTGAAGTAGTCGAGCACCTGCATAAAATTTTGACTTAACTAATACTACTAATAGATTTATAGAGCGCGTTAAGTCTCGTAAACAGAACAGCTATAGGCTTATATTTATCAGAATTCAGGGTTTCTCATTAGTTAGTTGGTAAGGTTCAGCTTTCCTCTGGCCACATAATAGGATTAGGATCAAATCGGAAGACGAATCTTCCCAGGCAATCAATTGCACTGGTGCTGATAACAACAAGATGCTCAGCTATCGCAGAGAGACCGCGCTGCAGGGTGCGTTATAGTTGTCGCCAAAAGTAGAAGAATGGAACTGGGAGACAATATTTTACGGACTATTATAGGTCTATTTTCAACCACTGTGATATAATCGACCCAAAAATCTGTCGAATTTGGTGAAAAAACGTAAAATAAGGGCTATTACGGCGTTCAAGGTCATTCAAGGTCATCGAGGTCGGCACCAAAGGAAGCCCGTATGCGATTTTCTATTAGTGATTAGTAACTGACATCCTACCTCGTGCCGTTTCGGAGTTATCGCAGCTTATTGTTCAAATTTCGGACACTTTGCGTTTTTGAGCCACCCTTTGGGGGGGGGGGCTTAGGGACAACGTACAATGTTTATCTTGGGCTCACTGGAAAGCGCGTAGTGGACATCCTATTAGTGTTAATTGCAGTTATTTTCGCTATGTGTTATGGCTGAGTCGCTACGAACGAAGAGATCGAAAATCGGCGATTTCGCTCCAACGCGGTCACTTTGATAAAAAAAATTCAGGTAGAAGGGGTCGCCCACCACCAACCATTCTTTTCTCAGAAAACTAATCTAAATGATCTTTCGTATGGTATAAAACAATTCACGCGTTTGACAGACAGACGGACAGACGGACGGACGGACGGACAGCTTTCGGATCGCTATACCGCGTTGTCCGCGTATGCAATGCATTCTATGCAGCGCGGCAATAAACCATAAATTTGGTTGCATACTTAACGGTTTACCAAATTTAGCCAGCCAATCAAAAACCGTGTTTACAGGGACGCTTGTAAACACAGTGGTTGTCGTTAGCGTACATGGAATTTTTGTGAAATTGTGCAAACTCTAAGTTTTGTTTTACATCGTTCATCAGTGAATACTGATGTATCAAGACAGTGATGCAGGGGATACTGATATTTCGAAGTGTTTTGTCCATTTTAATCAGGACTTTACGTAAGTACTGGGCTGTTGGAGGTCACGCCCATTACTCAGCTGATTGTCATTCATCTGTGCTTATTGTTGCAGGACTGTCTTTTTCAATAACAGATGTCTCACGTTGTCAGTTACGTGAAGTGGTTGATCATTTAAATATACGGTAATTGTAATGACGAATAGAACGTGGGAGTAAAATGAAATCGGACAGCATTGGTGGCTGTAAATCAGCACAATGCTGCACAGTATTGTAATTGTTCTTCGGATTTCGTTCGTAATTCTAAAACCAGCATAGCACCATGTTGCTTCTAGTTTACGAGATTACATATTGTTGATGTTTATTCTTTCATACTTTAAAATCTCGATCAGATAAATTTGGGCAAGCCTTAGTCAACCAATTAGCAGATCTGAGTGGAACTGGCAACCGATCATGTAAGTGTGACATTATTGTAGACTGAATTTGCTTAAAGTTTTTATCACAGATACAGATATAGAGGCACTTTACGTCTGTATTCATTTATCAGCGTTGAGTTGAGTTGAGTCGTTCGATGAGTTTGATATATGTTAAATACATACGTAAAGTGATCACGTGTAGAGACTTTTGTTAACATAGCCACTGCATTACAGAACAGGATCGTTTTGTATGTTGGATGCATTTATGTGGTGTTATGCTGCAGGTCACTCATTGTTGGAACAGAGTTTGGTTACCGATTGTACTCGTTAAAATCACCACAGAAGCTGGACAAGACACATGAGAATTGTGAGACAATTACCATTTTATAGCATGTAGTAAATTCTACACATGGCTATAATCATCATCATCATCATCCACGAATTTCATCGTGACGCAAGTCTTTTGAAACAAAATTTCAGGGCCGCTATGTGTCACGTATTACACTACAGCTGATGATTTTGAAAAAAATATAAAAGTCATCATGTTAGTTTTTTGCATTAATTGTACAGTACAGACTAAAGAATCTATATCATCTTTTGTTACACAGTTGGTCCATCTATATATAAAAGTTCCTAGCATCTGTGTTTGACCGGGGCGTGGCTGTGCAGCAGCCTGGGGTGTGGCTGCTGTGGCAGAATATATACATACATATGCACATTTTATTTGTCTTACTGAATAGACATATGTCATACATGTACATGTGTATATTATTCTCTCAGTGTATGTGATCTGTGTAAATGGAACAGTTGTGTTGTTTCTCGTTTATGTGCATTGTTGTGTGTTCTAGCTTGTAATGGGATTGCAGCTGTTGAGCGCCTGTTCTCCAGCAATCTGGTTGTGACTGTTTTATCATCACTGCCCAATGTGCTTTGTATTCATCACTTTCAGAAGGGAACAGAAATTTGCCGTCACACATATGAGCACCCAATTGTGGCAGTTCATGTCAATCCTTCAGTATGTAACAGTATGCTTTTGATGCACATCTCTCTAACGTTTTGTGCCAGTGATATTTAAATGAGCGTGTCATTAAATCTTAAGCATCTTGTATAAATGTTTTTACATCTTCACTTATATAATGCATTTCAAAGTGAATGACTTTGAAAATGAAAATTTGTGTGTTATAAACTTATATAAAGAGACAGATTTTTATCATTCTATAGGTTTGTTCAATAAAGTTATGTGAGGAAAATATTGTGTAGATAGCTTCTCAGAAACAGTTGTAATAGTCAGTAGTGTTGCAACACCCATAAATTGCACAATACACAGTGATGAACAAGATAATGTCAAGATAGTACGGTCAGCACACAAATGTTTTTATGTAAAATTGTCCATTTTTGCAGGCTGTTACCTCGTTTGTGTCTAATTTTATGAATACCTGGTAGTTCTTTTGCTTAGATTTAAAGCCAATGACTTTGAATTTGCATTTTCCAAGCATGCAGCTGGATTCATCTTCCAGTGAAGTTGCCCACTTACTGACTCAAGCCTTATTGAGACCCATTTTCTTCAGTGCAGTGATGCAACAAGTCTGCTGTAATTTTGGTATTGTAACTTCGTGGACTGTTATAAGATAGTTAAGCAACGGACATCACTGAAATTTTGTATACAGAATTTCACTAAAATTCCCTATATTTTATTGCTGTCATTCTGTTTTTCAGCATCTTGTTTCAGTGGTGGCTGACGGTATCTATATCCACAATTTGCGTGACATGAAACTACTACATGTAATTCCAAATTCACTGCATGACGTGCCAAACGTTTGTGTCTTGTCTCCTGGCATGCCTGTGCTCGGGCAAGATACTCCAAGCTACCTTGCTTATAGTGACTCCGGTGATATGAAGATCTTTGATACTGTTGATCTGGTCAGTATGCAGTTTGATGATCTCTAGGAGTATTTTTATAGCTTAGTATGGAAAATGCAAAAATGAAAAGTGTAAAAGAAATTTGTTTTTGTTAGGAAAAGATATATTCACATTTAACATTTATGTGTATGCAACCATTCAGGAAAAATGTTTGTGAAACATTAACAGGTTTGTATGTTTAAGTTTGATCAGTTGAATATTCCAATATCTAACAAATCAAGAAATTATTAAAGTTTCATCTGTGATATTTTTGTCGATGTTGTTACTATACTTATGAAAATTAATGCTGCTGATGTTAATAACAACATTAATTACACACAGTGTTCTAATGATGTTCTTCATAGTTTAGTCGACAGTTAGGCTTTGTGATAATGCGTTTTGACCAACGTAGTTACCCTACATTGGGTCTGGTTAATACTAAGATGAGTAACTGTGTTTTCACCTATGATATTTTTTACAGGTTCACATACTTTATGTTATGTATTGTCTTTACACAGAGTGTTGTTACAACCATCTCTGCACATGAGAATCCTGTCGCATGTGCTACATTCAATCACCATGGAAACCTTCTTGCAACCGCATCTGACAAGGTCTCTTCTATCTACACAGCTCGTAGAACTTGCATTGATATCTACTGACCTGAAAGTGCTTAAAGAACAGAATGTCTAGACTGTATAACAGTTGGTAGCAATTTGGCATATATTTCATTAAAAGATTTTTACAGAAAGAAATGTGGAAACAATGAGGACTCAGCACAGGAGCAAATGTAAGTTCAGCTAAAGTCACTGCCCTGAAGGATAAGGATAATGCCATGACATCTCCCACAAAACCTGCCTTGATCTAATCTAATGTAATCTATGGTTTTTATAGTTGCTAAAATAGCATGAGCTCCACTGAAGTGTCACAATGTAAGAAAACATAAAAATCAGAACATAATTTCAGGAAAAGATGGATGAAAGATGTCATATTGTGAAGTTGTGCTTAGTGACAAACGGATCATGTCTGACACTGTAGGTTGTCTGTTGAAAGCATAGTACTCCCAGCCGGCAATCACCCAGACAAAAACCACCATGGCACTAATCACTTTTTGTATGCTCATGTGGTAGTAGTATTGTGTGTGAAACGACTGTTAACAAACTGCTCACACACTCTATAGAAGTTTGAAATGTTTCAGCGTTCCAGTAAAACTCTGCTCTCCTGAAAATATTCATTTTGCTTCTGTTGTTAAAGTGTTTGCTGGAGAAATACATAAACAAAATTAGCAGTAGTGTGTGTATAATGACTGTTTGCAGGGAACTGTCATTCGTGTGTTCACAGTACCCAATGGTCAGAAACAGTTTGAATTCAGACGTGGTCTTAAACGGTGAATATTTGCTTTTTGCCAGTACTGTTAATTGTTTTGATGCACAGCTTATGTGTTTACAGTGGTGCAGTTATGTATATCACTTATTTATCTGCCTTTATATTGGTACTAAGCTAGCAATAAGTGAATGTTAAAGTACTGTAGTATGCGTAGTAGGTATAATACTTATACACATTCATATACTGCTGCATTGAATGAGGACTGATAAACCAGAAATTTCTCACTCAACACATGCAGTTCATCAGCCAGTAGTGTAGTGCATGTACTCGTAGTACTGTAGTGTAGAGGGTTTAAAGGTCACAGAAACAGAAAGAGCTAAAGAACTACTGGTTTAGTTTCAGAACATTTTAATATTCACGGACTACGGCAGCTGAATGTATGACACAAAGGATCCGTCGGTTACATAATTGTTACGTATAGTGTTATTATAGGCTATAAAGAAGTTGCAAATACAGCATGTAGTAGTTCTGAGATGTGTTGATAATGTTGAGAATGTGATATTGTCCGTGTAGCTGTGTTACAATCTACAGTCTTGCATTCAGTGCCGACTCTTCGTATCTTGCATGTTCCAGCAACACTGACACTGTTCATGTCTTCCGACTTCAGACTGAGTACGATTCTTACGATTCTTATACTTTCTGTCTTAACTGTATTTGCATTTTTTTGTGCTGTATTTTATACTGTTGTTGTCAGTGTAAGATTCAAATAGTGGCATGTTTTATACAGCTGTTGTGAGTGCAAGTATTAAACAGCTTTGAGTAGGTATGCACTGATGCAATAATGTGATGGTGCCACTTTTTTGATGTTATTACGTATTCAACCTGTAAAAAAACTCTTACGTGTCAGAGGTCCTCCAGCGAAACTTCTACATTTAGAGGATCCAGTCTAATCTATTGTGACTGTAAAATTGACAAAAAAACTGAAACTGGAGAGTTAATGGTGCCATTCAAAGAGCCATGTATGCAGTACTTTGATGTATCGAGATCTGACTACTTTAAATAAAAACAGTATAATAGACAATGCTTTATTTTATCCCATTCGGTAATATTTGGTCTTTGTATTGCAATATGAAATGAATAGACAGTAGGTTATGCTGGTGTAAAAGGAAGTTGTGTTTAATTGTCTGAATCATAAATGCAGTATAACTCTGTCCAGGTCCCATATAGAAGAAGGTTACATGCTGTTGTCTGTGTATATAGGAAAATTTCTTTCCTGTTGTTGTAAAGCTGTGAAATGTTTCGTCACTGTATGTTAAAGGTCTTCTGCCTCAGAAAGTTGGATGAATTATTTCGGCAATCTGGTGCTGACATCTGCCAGCTACCTGCCTGTACCCGGTGCTGATGTTTTCACTCAGGGACGCGCCTATGCTGTTGCTAAGCTGCCAGTCAATGGTGCTAGAAATGTCTGCGCAATAACTGTGTATGTTGATTTTCTAACACACACGCAAACTCCACCATTTTAACAGCTGTGTTGAGATTTACCGTTTGCTGTTAGTTCAAATTTGGGATATACACCGTGTCCCAAAAAAAACTAAGCAGATTTGTTTTTTTGTCAGAACTTCGTCAAATTTCCACCAATTTCGATAATTTTCGGCAGAAAGATGGGAAATGATCCAAGTATATGCGAGGTGCACTCATTTTCCACCTCACCTAATTTGCGTCACCAACTTACCGTGTTAAACGCTAATGTTCCAAATTGCTACATAACGCCG
>Ga0049105_1001603_pt1 | contig 10330 bp, 6 predicted proteins | sample WorMetvaBAHAMAS1_FD_61260 | JGI IMG/M metagenome (GOLD analysis project Ga0049105, IMG submission 61260) | Worm MetaG Olavius vacuus BAHAMAS.1 | ecosystem: Host-associated > Annelida > Digestive system > Unclassified | place: Germany: Marburg | collected 2013-04-09 | reverse complement strand
GACAGATCTTTCTACCGTTTTGTCACAATACACGCGTGTGACAGACGGACGGACGGACAGACAGAATTCTCATCACAATACCGCGTCTGCATTACATGCAGCGCGGTAAAAATCAGAAAACTATTACTCAATTTATAGCCAATAATATGAGTGGATGTTTTTTTCTGAAACACGGTGTACTAATGACATTTATTTGTTTTGTGGTTTCGCCCTTGTATTTTTAAAGCCACGCAGACGGCAGAAAGACGCCCCCGTCAAAAATCTAAAGTAGGCCTACATCACAGCCTTTATCCTGTTCTATACACTCGTTGAAATTCATTCAGACATTTCACATTTCGTCCATTTCTCCCCTAATTTTTTCGGGGCCAAAAGTGCGAAATTCGAACTCGATTTTCACCCCATCGCCTTTGACTCGTTGCGGTTTCGAAGGGAAGCAACATATCAAAAATCGAAAACATTCACTTCGAGCGACGTTGATTGATCTTCGTTATACTTCACACAGTTTGCCCACCTCTTCTCTAATTTTTACACGGGGAGGTTACAAAGTGTGAAATTCGCCTAATTTCGGCGTCTGTAAGACTCTAATTGCGAAACAAAAAAACGTTCTGAAATATTAAACACGTATCGTGCATATCTCCGTTCCAAATTATAGGTCGTTCACCGAGCTCTGAGATTTTGTGTCTACGACCCACCCTCCCCCGTCGTAAAAAACGGGACGTGAGAATATGTTGTATCTCCCAACCCATGTACACTGATCAACACCAAAAATATGCCGGAAATTGGGTCCTAAAGTGATCTTGAAACTCGGCCTCAGAAAATGGCGATGTCAGAAATCGGAAATAGCAGCTTATGCGCGTGCGCCAAAAAGTAAGTAAGTAAGTAAGAGTTTAATACATATGACATTCGCACATGTGTACAATGAAATACAAATGAAGATAATACAAGTTAAACCACACAAATTATACATAATTAAAAGGCGATCGAACAATAAAGTTTCGTTTGTTGAACTCATATTTAATAGCAGGCAATTCAAACTGATGACCACGGGTTCTTAACCGCATGGCGCCAGGTGGCCTAGGTTTAACTGTGTACAGATTATTGAGACAATGAGCTTGGCATCTGTGGCGAAAAAGATTATAATGAGCAGTAAATGCCAGTAAATGTAATCTGATTGCCAAAATATCTATACTATGTAGGAAATCACGGTCGCCGAAAAAGCAGGCGGTGTCACAGTTTTGACCGGAAACTCACAAAATAGCACCTCGTGCGCATGTGCAGTATAAATTCGGCCGAATCAGTCCAGAACGACTGGCGCGACGTCGGGCGGCCTCAAGTTGCAACTCAGCCTTTCATCCTTCCGGGGTCGATAAATGAGTAGTAAGCTGCAATTGGATGTCCGCTTTGGTGGCGCCATCTGATGAATGCTTACGGGGTGAAGGCCTGGTGTGGTTGATTGGGGCGGTGGTGTGTTATTCGCTAGCTGCTGTCGCGGGTCCAATTGTTCGTTAGCGCGTTCAATGGACGACCGCATTAGCGCTGCAGCACCATTGACTCTTGCCGATCAACTGCCACTTCCGATTATTGTAAAGCGCGGCTGGTCAGGTTTCGTCCCTGTAAGACGCGCTATATAAGAGTCACTGGCTTTTTAGCTTTTAGCTTTATTCTAATTCACACCTTTAGTAATCGTTTTACGGAAGTTGCAAATGTTGTCGGCTATGTTTTGTAGCGTTGCCGGTTCGCTGTTTGACCATTTTATCGAACCGACGCACATGGTGCAGTCTCATGACGGAATGATGTTCTCGACAATGTACAATGATCATGATCTTGCGCCGACCTTCAACTGCGCCCTAAGTTTCGGCGGCGGCTGGTGGTTTACCAAATGTTCCCTCTGGTGTTCAACCACAGTCAACCCGCTCTGGTTCAACATTGCCGACTACCTCTGGTACTCGATGGAGAACGTCCACATGATGGTTAAGCTACACTGACCCATTGGCTGCAGTTTAACGTGATGGGCAACTGACTTAAACTAAATTTCAACTACAAACTTAGCAAAACTAACGTTATAAGCATTACTAATTTCTAAAAGTAGATAGCTAAACTTTAAAAAGTTAGTTAAACTTTTTACTTCTACATTGCAGGTATTTTAAGTTATTGAGAGTAAGACCAGCGTGGTCTCCAGCTTTTTTCGGTCTGAGTCTCGGTCTCAGTTAGTCTTGGTCTCAGCCTCGGTCTCACAAAGTACTGGTCTCGGCCTCGTACGTTTTCAGCGAACGCATTTAATACGTTGGCCATCTATTGACATCCAGGTAAAATTTTACGGAGATCATCCTAGGAGAACCCTCCGTCGGGGGAATTAAGCACAAGAGGGGTAGCCGAATATAGCGATTTTGGACCTATTCGACGCTATATATCGGAAACGGTGCACGATAGGAGCCAAGTTAGTATTAATCACTAATAGGAAGTCGCATATGAGCTTTCGATTGGTACCAAACTTGCTGACCTTGGATGACCTTGAACCGGCGTAATAGGCTAGCCCTAACCGCCGCGTAATTTCGCCGAATTCGGTAGCTTTCGGGGAGAATTACGTAAAAGTGGTTGTTGATACACCAATACTTTCTGCAGCGGACCAAAGAATCTAGTTTTTAGCGATATATCATTTATGGCGATATTGGTAGGGGATCACCCTAGCGAGAGCGTTAAAGTGAGGCACGTACTCCTCTCGCTAGCGACAATTTGACCAATAATCAACTATAACTTGGAAACGGTGTAAGATAGGAGGTAAGTTAGTATTAATCACTAATAGGAAGTCGTGTAGAGCTTTCTATTAATACCAAATCGGTGACCTTGAATGACCTTGAACGGCGTAATAGCCGTTACATTGCGTTATTTCATTTGAATTTGGTAAATCTGCGTTCTAACACATAACCGCGTCGATCTGTGGCGGAATTTATGCACGAGTCTATGCGTGTACGATGTCGTCGTAAAGAAAGTTCACGTTTGCTATCTCATCTCCTGATGCGTTTCTTGTTGTCTCGTGGTCTCAAGTCGATCATTTGCCGACTGTGTTCTGCTAATGTTCATAGCTGGTCATTATGTGGGCCCACAGGGGCAGTATGGATAGAATATTTATATTTGTTGTTAGCAACCCCTCCATATATACCGATATGGCCGCTGCTAATAATTGCGTTGTAATAACTAACGGAAGGGAGTTACTGGAACAGCCGATATCGACCAATAGCGTGCCACGTGCTTTCTTTCCGCGAGTTGCGATTGGTTGTAGATTACTTGGAGGGGTCCTTATCGGTGGCTAGGTGAGATGATTCAGCGTGAATAGGAGGTACGGCATCTAGCATAGAATATAATAGGTCTGTGTGTGGGCCTATCGCTCTAAATCTATTCAGACTGTGTCGCATAGCACAGGATTACTATATTCGGCAGTAGGCGTAACTGTGACCATTGATAAAGTCAAAGTCAACTGTACTAGTCAATAGCATTCTGTTAGTTGTAGTAAATAAGTAATGATCATGTGTTAGTGATACCACGAATATTGTAGACTGTGAAGTGAATGATGTACATTAATTTTATGATTTCGGCAGATTTGTATTTGCGAACTAAGTAATTTTAGTTAGACTATTCAGTTAGTAACTAAAATAGTCAGTTAAACTTTGCCTTTTAACTAAACTAGCTTCATTTGGTTACACTGCAGTACATGTTTCTACGAAATTAGCCAGTATGTTGTACAGACCCCTTCTAGGGGGTGTAGACCCCCTGACTTCAGATAACACCCCTTCATCTGACCCCAACCAGACCCCCTCTAGCAAGGTACATCATCCTTAAAGTAGCCATCGCTTGTAGCCTGCAACTGATATGCAACCAGATAGCGGAAAATTATTAAAATTGTTGCACCAGATGTCATATTTAAGGCTAGAAGCCTAAAATGCACCAAATCGTTTGTTGGCTGGAGCTCTGCCCCAGACCCCGCTGGGGGAGCTTACGACGCTACAATAGTCCCCTAGCTGGATTTTAGGGGCCTACTTCTAAGGGAGGGAAGGGGGAGGGGAGGGGACTCCCTGCTCTCTCGTTACACCCCAGCCACTACATTCTAGATGAAAGCCTGAAAATAGCTAAACTATTAGGTTGACTTAGCAACTTTTTTCTTAACTTTTGCCCAACACTGCCATTGGCTCGGCTATAAATCGCACAACACGCGCGTAGCATGTAATCGCACGGTTGCACAGTCTTGTTGGAGTTGTGCTAAAAATCACCCACTTTCGTTTTCTTCTGTATCTCTTGAGAAAAATGATCAGTTTCGCGCAATAATTTCACTAGCTATAGATAAGTGTATTCAGATTTCAGGTAGACCTATCATCATCATCATCATCATATTTTATTCTCCAGCACAACATAAAACAAATGAATGAAGATAATAACGGTTGAATACAAGAATATGCCGAAAGGCTGCTGAAGGAGCAAACGCTCATTCAACTGGCCAAAATGTTAATATATGATTAATTAATTCTTCCATTATAATGTTGTAATTAAATCATTCTACAGAGGTATATGAATCAAGGCAAAAGTAGGCCTATGTAAAGTTATTGAACTGGTGAAAAAAATATTCTTTGGTGTCGATGATGTAGTCATGTAGGTCTGTTCTGCAACAGTGAGATTTACCGTTGAAGATAGATGTTTGATTAAAAGTGTGCGAGACGGCAAATGTTATTATAGAGCTACACGCTTATGTAAGATATTATCTGAGAAAGTACGGAACGTCAAGGAAGTAAGGGTATATTTGCGGTCGGATTAGCTGCGAACCCCGTTCACGCAAAAAGACGAGACAGCAGCTATATACAAATCTTTTATTCACCAGAGATGGTAGCACAAACAGAGATAGACAGAGTAAATCGCAACAAACACACACACACACATACACACACAAAGTAGAATAAAAACACTACATAAAAAACCGCATGCTATAGGTTGTAATTTGGTGCCTATCAAATCTATGAACAATGTATCTAATTACATCGTTACTGTTCAACTTACATTTGCTTAAAAACTGATTACGCCTACGTACAATATCATCACAAATGTCTGTCTGTCCAGTATAATGGTACACAGTAGGCAGTAACTTGAGGCTAACATTGTATCCTACACATCGCACTATTGATTGCATATGCTATATTAGACAGCTCACTATTATTCCATGCAATAACTTCAGATCCATACAATAAGTGTGGCTTACAGTTAGCGTTATGTCTAAGAAGTTCATGAAGGATGTCAGTGGAAAGTGGCGATCTGCAGGTCTTGTTATAATAGCGCATTATTTGGCCGACTGTGTCTACTTTTGCCTTTGTCGAATTGTTGAAGAGTTTTTGTGGTCATTATTTTTGAGCTATCTTTAGCAAACACCATGTACCGTGACGTGCAGCTCCCAAACGCCCAGCTGTTGGAAAATCGCCCCAAAAGTAGCAAAAAATATGGACAGTAATGCCAGTGATAGGTAGAAAAGTAGTTTTCTATCAAAACATGACGGAAGTACTTCATATTATACTTTTACACACCTTTCACAGAAGTAGGAACAGTGCCGCGTAGGTTCAGTCAGTTTACTGAGCCTATAGCCTATCTCTGGTACGTTCCACGACCGATCACACGTGATCTAGGGATGTCCCATTACTGCAGTTTTCGGCAAAATGTGTGTTTTCCATCTGTTTAGGAATACGTAAAAGCGCGGAACACAATTTTGAAAGCCAAAAGATTATTCGTGAAAAACCAAGAGGGGGCTCCTAAAGCCTCTCACCCCCCGTTAGGCAGCAGAGAGTTAGTAATGAAGACCCATCGTTTCCTTTCCTTCAATCGTCTCCTACCCTCAGTGAACGTCCAGATGTATCATCTCCAGAAAGACACAAATAACACAACTCATACATGACACAAGACACGAGTGCACGGAGTACTTTCAGAAGACATAAACTCTCTACTAAATTTAGCAACACGTTTTGTTCAAACTACGCTAGGAAGAGTGAAATAATTAAAATATATCTGACAAATATGTGCAGTTTGTCTGTTGTTGTTTCTCAACTCCTTCATAAAAATCCACCTACAACGAAGTCAATAGATGACGAAGTTATATTTAGACGAGGGACACAATTCTAGATTTTAAAGTATGAAGGTAATATTGTGACTTGAAAGCAGGCTATAAGTTGCAACATAACTTCCTGCCAGGTAATACGAAAATGCGGTTTTCAGAGCGATAAAAACACACCTTAGCAGGTCCTAGATAAAATTTATCTGTGACTTCAAAACTACTGGTCTGATTTTGATGCAGTTTTGGGGGTAAATGTATTTTAGTTGTTTCTATAACTCAACTAAAAGTGGACAAGTTGACCTTAACGTTTGACCTTGAAACTAAAAGTGATATGGCAGGCGCAGTAATACCATAGTCTATGCAAATCGGCATAAAATTGTTAGCGGAGAATAATGGTTTGCATTGTCATTTTATTAAACGATAATTTTCGTATTTTTTATTTTCAAACTGTAGCTATAGAGACTGTCTTAAGTGGACCTGTGTAATTCGATGGCACCGCAGGACTAGGTGGTTGCCGGTAACGGTTGATTCCTCAGCTTTGCCGCAGTTTTTCTCAGCCAGTTGATCAGCGAGCTGTTGACGACATCGTAGCGCAACATGTAGATGAGAGGGTTGAGAAATACGTTGCAGTACGCTACCAAGATTGTTAGATTTCCCTCCAGATCGTAAATCAGACGGCGAGATTCGGCCTCTGTCCCCTAACAGCCGCAACAGTTCGATCAAGCAGCTCGTTCGTCCTGTTCGCGTGAATTAATTGCTGTCACTCGAGCTGCAGCTATCGAGTTTGATGCACTCGTACTCGATTGACGTTGCTGACGTACTGACGTTACGTTGAAAGAAATAACGCAGTGAGTAAAGGAATTGACGTACCATACCAACCTAAAACCAAGCTAGATACCGGTGGCGGTATAGTCCAGAGGCTACGTTACCCTACGTCGGGCCCGGTTAGTACTGAGGTGGGTGACCGTATCCGGGTTCAATTCCTGGTGCGGGACATTCATCTTGGTATGTGGCCAGCCACCCAGGTCAACTCAGCTTAGCCATCCCTTCGTGGGTAGGCGCAATGAGTACCAGCCAAAGGGCGGTGATGCCTTGTGGCTCGGGAGTCAAGGCAGGTATGGTTCGTGTGTGGGTGGCGGGTAAAACTGTGTGATCCCCTCGTTACGCACGGCCCTAATCTAAACGCCTTAGCAGTGGTGCTTCCCATAATAAGGCGCTATACAAATAACTAGATTACTCTTACTCTTACTTCACAACTACGGAATTATGACCATGGAAACGACAACCAGAAGAAGTGGAACTGGTGACCGGAAACAAAAAGTTTCGAGTACTGTGATGGTAAAATAACTACTCGAATAGTTTATTACTCGATGGTACTCGTGTACTCGCGACAGCCCTACATGTATTGTACAGAGATTGAAGTTGAAGAAAGGTATTCCCACCACGGCTGCATTTTCACAACAAAGCATCAAAAACACAAAATCAACTTTAAAACATAGCAAATGAAAGTTACATAACCCCCAAATAGAAGGTACCCGTGAAAATGAGTCGGCTGTGCACTGTGCTCAGGCAGTTTTTGCATCATTTTTACAAAAAAAAAGTAAATATGAACATAAATCTATGGGGCCCAACATCGGTAGGTGGAAGCCCTCATACAGCACAGCATTAGCCGTCTACCTATAGCCAAGATCTGCGAGGAAACTACAGACGTGCAAATGACTTTGTTGGTGCGCAACGACCTTGAGGAAGTTCAGCAACTTTTTGAAGTTTCTCTTTCAGTTACCGTATGCGGGGAATAAAAGAGAGTTTACGGTCGAATATAATATTCAGTGGAGTTTTGTACAACAGGAATGCTGGCCTCGACATCCTAGTGGCCTCCTGGAGTGTTTATAAATGCAATACTATTGCTTAAGTGTCAGAAGATATTTGGTCTTGCCTTACCGTTAGTTTCTTGAACATAATGTTGAAATACATCGGCATCCAGCAGACGGTGAAGCACACGGTGATGTAGACCATGGTTTTCACAACGTTGATTTGCGCTTTGGACAGGGACGATGATCCTTGCTGATTCCCGACTCGGCCACGTTCGCTGGGACCAGCCTTCACCGCTCCTTTCACGACCACTTCATTTCTTTGGTTCTCTTGCTCAATCGATGCAGTAATTGACCCTTTGACTGTTGCTGCACTTGTTCCAGCGATTGGTTCGTTGGACGTTCTCATCAGGCGAGCAGCGACCTTCACCTGACGACGTATGACTGCCAAGATCTTCCAGTAGGCGACCACGAAGATGACCAGAGGTATAACGAACATCCACAGGAACGTAAAGATTCCGTATCCCTGCCGAAAACAGGGTTTAAGGGTTGTGTAATTGAAACCATATTCACGCGGCTGCAATAGGCTACTGCCGCGAAAAATCAAACGATTAGCATTCGGTTAATACAGCGTATATAAAGCATCATGACATCAAACATTATTGTCACTGTCGCACTCAATGATTAGTAGTGAAACATTATTTAGATATCCGATTACACTGCGGTTTATGAATAACAGCTGTGATCATTTAGATAGATATGCTAAACACATTTAGGCCGCCCGACGATAGACGGAAGGCCCTATGTTTTACCCGTGAACTTTAATTGTTGCCTAATCTCCCAGACCGCTGAAACCCGCCCCATCAAAAGTATATCAGTACTTGGGTCCTAGATCTCGGACGAAAGATTGGCTCAGACATCTCGCCCACCCATCCCTTCATTTCAAAAAGTCCGACGATTGCCTCGATTTTTGACTCCAGTCGCCTTTGAAGCGCTCTGATCTCGGAAGAACATAACGAAATACAAAACACGTAGTGGGAATGTAGCCTAAATTTCGACTCCAAAATGTTTCCCTTCTCTCTCCTTTTCTCTCGTGGGTCAAATGGTGCAAAATTTGGCCCTTGAATCTCCCTGTTTTCAGGGTATCTATAACAAACTCTCGGGATCGCTTATAATGGGTCTATGATTTCCCCGAATTTGTTATAGATCGGCCCACGCAAATCGATTGTTGATAATAGTTTATAAGAATAATTACCGTGATAGGCCTACTTTTCCTATTCGTATCTTGACAACGCTGGGAACATACCTTCTGCATGGACAGAGATGGCCAGAATGCTGTCGGAAGACAGCTTTCGTTGACGATCTTGGTGGTAGTAGGTAGTTGGTGAGCAGAGTTAAACGTCCCACTGGACGCATAATTGGTTACTTCGTAGACGAATCTTGGTGGTACCGATCGACGGCAGTAGATGTACTGCAACGCCGTTCAACCAGGGCAGGAGCAGTCCGACGTAGAGCATCCAGCGACGGTGGTACTTGCGATGATGAACAGCGTGAACGATCTTCCAGTAGCGGTCAAGGGTGTGGACAACCACGCTCGTTGTTCCTCCATTCAAGCCGACTGTCACCAAGGTTGCACCATCGAAGAGAATGCACAGAGCTATTGAACCAGGATCCGAGTCGTTGTAGTGGTCAAACACTCCCGCTATGTCCATTGAATATCTGGCGGCAATCATCACACAAGCGATTAGCTCAAGGGTCGTATGACAACTGGTACTGGGAACGGGTTGATGAAGTTTCAGCAAAGGTTGCGGAAACGGTAACAGACAACAAGTTCAGAGAAACTCTGACCATCAACGGATGATCCTAGATTATCTGATCCGATAGCAAAAATGTGGCTATAGTTCAAGGGTCGTATGATTGACAATGTGGATACTGCTGGAATTTTTCTTCGATCGGTCAGACAGCCAGAATCCAGCGAGAACGAACCCGTTGGTCAGTATTCCCACAAATCCGAAAAAGACGAGAGCTGCCTTGTACGGTACAAAGGAAACGGATGTCGCAGAAGATGATTCTAACGACGTTGTCGTGGCGTCGGTGCTGTATCTGTCCGTCTGGAATTCTGAGGACGTTTCGTCCGGCCAGTCGACGGTGGACAACATCGCGAATCCCGTTCCCAGTATCAATGAATGCAGTGTAAACGCATCTCGTTTCACCGTATTTTATAAGCACGTTGTTCTTGCTTGCACGCATCTGATTAGATGCCGCGATGTAGCACAGTAGCAGTGTCTTGACAACGACTATTACATGTATCAATGCAAAAAAACTTCTCAGTTTAAAACACAGTGTAAGGGCGACATAAGTCACGCCTTTGAAACAGCAAAAATCATTGTGTTTTATCCCACGCTATGCAAAACTCCAGATGCGCCCTTACAAAACG
>Ga0049105_1001602_pt1 | contig 10330 bp, 7 predicted proteins | sample WorMetvaBAHAMAS1_FD_61260 | JGI IMG/M metagenome (GOLD analysis project Ga0049105, IMG submission 61260) | Worm MetaG Olavius vacuus BAHAMAS.1 | ecosystem: Host-associated > Annelida > Digestive system > Unclassified | place: Germany: Marburg | collected 2013-04-09 | reverse complement strand
ACACACTAGTTAGGTGAGGTGGACAACTAAGCTGTCTTGCGATGCAAATAATGTGAGGAATTTTGATGTCAAAAATTATTAAAATCGGACAACTATTCCTCAACTTATAGCCAATAATATAAGTGGATGTTTTTTTTGAAACACGGTGAAATCCCCTCGACCTGTAGATATTCATGATCAGCGTTAATTGAACATCGAAGCTATCATAGTTATTAGCAAGTAACGTCACTGTCATTCTATGTATTTGAATTCGCCATATTTAAATATGCTTTGCATAAGTTCAGAGAAGCCATTATATACTGAAAATGCCAACTAATTTTAAGCTTCGATGTTGTAGACGCCATTTTCAGGGCAACTGAATCGTCAGTCCACTCAGTTCTTGGAATCTCGTAAGACACTTGTCGATGCCTAACGACTTAGATTATTATCGCTGTCGATCGGCGTCTGGCAATCCGCAAACTGTTATCTTCCGATTACGATAATATAAACTTGCCATACAACATGGCTGCCACTGATAGAGTCAGATTTAATAGTCATTACACCTTAGAGAAGTCATTACACCATACTTAGCCTACTTCTGATAAAGAGCTGAACATTTTCATACATACAGGGTGTGGCAAAAAGTATTCCTTAGACTTTTTGCAGTTTTCTCAGCAATCGTTCTCAGCAGCTGCTGCTAAAAACTGCAGAAAATCTAGGGGAACTTTTTGCTGCACCCTATGGAACGCCTTCCTATGTCATCATATACACGAGTTACAAACGTGTGAATATGGTCCGGTTTTATGGCTCACTCTGTATAATCAAGTGATTGAAATAAAATGCGTTTCATGGTTTCGATGGTAATATAATGTCACAAATTGGCAGCGTTCTGAAGTACCCATCTACAGCGTCGTAACATGCGCGGGCATCAGAAACATTAGAAGCAATTAATCCAAAACATTACCAGAAGCTGGCAGTAGTAAATGTCATTATGCCACAAGGTTTCCTTGTCGTGCTGTTAAAACATTGTATTCGAAAATTATCAAGTCAGTGTGCAGCTGATAGCCGACATTGTGGGCATAAACGCCTGTTCAGTAAAGACAATCTTGGGCGAACACTGCTGATGACAGAAGTATGTGCGCGATGAGTCTCCTGAATGTTTGAGCTATTACGCTGTTCAAAGTCATTCAAGGTCACCGATGTCGGTACCAATCGAAAGACCGCATACGACTTCCTATTAGTGATTAACAGTAATTGACATCCTATCTCGTACCGTTTTGAAGTTATCGCAGCTGATTTTTTTAAATTTTTGACTCTGCGTTTTAGACCCCTTTGGAGGCTTAGGATCAACGTATACTATTCATCTTAGGCTCACTGGAAAGCGCATAGTGGACTTCCTATTAGTGTTAATTGAACTTTTTTCGCTAGGTGTTACGGCTGAGGCGGTACGAGCAAATATCGATTCGATTGAAAATCGGCGTTTTCGCTTTAACAGGGTCAGTTTGACCCACAATGTCAGGTAGAAGGGGTAGCCCCACCAACCATTCTTCTTGTCATAAAACTAGGGTAAATGGTCTGTCATGTGGAATAAGAATGTGGGCACAACTTTCTTTTGTTTTGTGAAAATGCACGCGTTTGACAGACGGACAGACAGACGGACTGCAGATAGCTTTCTCGTGACTAGCCGCCCTGCATTCAATGCAGCGCGGTAAAAAGGAACCTGAAACGTTAAAATGGCACTCGAAGTTCGATCAAGGTCATCAACAAGCTGTCAGCCGATACAGCACGTTCTCCCAGTAAGTGCATCCTAGCTAATATGTGGTATGGAGATATTAGAATTAAAAAGGTTTGAAAGAGCGGAAATTAAATTAAATGTCCCTCATAGGTCATCGGTAAGATTCTCGATCTTTAGTACACAACAGCCTATAGCGCTACAAATTCATATTAGTGTTGTATAGTAAGTAACCGTCTCTATTTTGTACCTTTGCCGTAATATTACCATTTGTTTGTGAATTACGAAGCTTGACTATGGGGGCTGGAGTTCTTTAGTATCAACTCAACACTAAAAATAGAAGTTTTCGCATGACTTGATCGTTGACATTACATTCGTAAATGACGTATTTCAGAAAGGACCTCAGGAAACTTCAAATATGCAAAGGAAGTTGCAGCTGCAGTGGGATTATGAAAGTTATGTTGGAAAATGTCCCCATTGATACTGCTCATTTTTATTAACCAGTTATATAAACAAACTGACGAGGTGGAGTTGAGAAGTGTAGTACAACTGGCTGCGCTGACCAACATGTAGAAGCAAGACTGGGAAAAGCTATGTGAACTTTCCATGGACCATGATTGCTGCTACTGAATGTTTTGAAGACTCTTTCAGTTTCGATGTAGTTGTGAAGAGTGACAGCCGGCAGCCACGCACGCAGTGTGTTGCTGAAGCTGAGAACTGCGCATCATCATCATCACTGGATCTGATCGAGCGACTGACGCCGCCGACAGCAAAATGAGGTTTGTTTTCATTCGGCGAACTGGTGCCTGGCGCGGCCGCTGCAGGCACGTTGACAAACAGAATCTCTGCGTGCAATGGAGACCGCGTGCTTTGCGCAGTCGGTCGCCATCAGCGTGTCAACGTGTCGCTATGTGTTTGCCACCCGCAGCACTGGCAGTTGCAACGGCCGCAAGAGATAGCCTACATGTTAATTGTTTCTAAAATACTCTCTGTAGACAGGAGGATCACAATGAATATAGTAAATGTTTTACTATATTCATTGTGAGGAGAGGTAACTTGTAATTAAGCGATGAGGTTTGTGAGTCTGTGAATTACGTATCTTAGAACTTATGATCGACATGTTTGTACTCCTTTACACGCATTGGTCGTACGACATCAGCTTCCTGTTACATTTCTGAAAATATTACGTGGAATTTATGACCATGGGACTGTCTGTGACTGAGGACCGCGAGGCACGTCCTGCGGGGTGGGCACTCAAGGTCGTGAAGCACAGCTTGAGGACTTTGATCAGCGTCTATATCGAAACCACTGCTGGTGAACCGAACTGGCAATAGTAACTTGTCACGCACGTGTCACTAGCAGCTGAAACAGAACGAACAAAATAACTGGTTTATCTGTGCCAATGCGACGCACTGTCCATACAGATCGACAGTCGCCGGCGCCGCACTGTTTCATCTGCGTCTTTTTGTACTCGTTCTTTCGGCAGGACCATAGCACGGCCCCCCTTGGCCCCCCATGGCTACGGACCTGTCTTTCGGCATGCCTGTCGCGTGGTTTCTTTCAACCTTGTGCAACAACTAGCATCTTACTGTTAATATTATTATACGTTGTTATGCGCCATCGTTATTATAGTTTTTACACGTTTAACCGCTAACTATAATTGTAAGTTTACATGATGATGATGATGATGATGATGAGAAGGAGGAAGCTGTCACATCAATTCTATATTGTCGTGCGCGTCACAGCTCGATATGTGATAATGACTGTGCGTCTGTTAGTCAGATAGCTGAACGGTTTTAATGAAACTCGCACGGTCGAAAGCTTTGACCTGACGAAAAATTAACTTTTGTAAGTCGGCTTCATTGAAAAATAGGCCTAAATGAAATGGAATGATTTTTAAAATAACTACATAGGCCTAATCTTATCCTTACATTACAATGTCTAGGTTGGCGGAAGTATACACGCTTTCAAATGCCCACTTGTTGGACTGACAGTTTTTAATGCGGACGTCATCGCCAATTAACAATATTAACAAACACTGTTTCAATGACATCAAAACACGTATAACCTATACTATCATAACAAGCAGTTTTATTCCAGCTTAAACGCTAATAATAAAACAAAAAACAATGCAGCAGAGAGTACAGTTCAATACTGACGTGTTAAGAACGACATGACATTCTGCACTGTCAAACAGCAAGTGAAGAACTCAAGTCAGAACTAACGAAACGGTAACACACACACACAAGATGCCAGCGACAGGTCAAGCGACTGCCACTTGCTCTGACGATGGCGTCAGCTCGTCCTTAACTAGACCAAGTTCTCGAAGGAACAGCGACTCTTCTTCTAAATAAGCCTGGTACTCCAGCTTCATGCGATTTTCCTGTTCCTCGTCAGTAAGCACAACTTGAGGTGCAATCTACAAACATCACCATACAGGCCCTGTAATTCTGTAACGACTAGGCCTAGTTACTGATAGCCGGTATGCTGGCGCCGTTACACTGGAAGGTGTTCCGGTTTAAACAAAACAACATGGCTCGGGACATTATACTACCACGCAGTTAACACAGTAAATGACAACTGTAGCAAGTGTAACCATGCAATTAATGATTTACAGAAACACAGTCGCTCCATAATATTTCGTCGAGAGATTTCAGTTTTTTTTTTGTAATTTCTTCCTTAGTTAACAAAACAGCAGAACTTTCGAACAGTCTTTGTCTTGTAACGACGTAACATTAAACTTCAGAATCTCCAGAATCATGCCCACTTTTTCCGTACACAATCATCAAAACACAAATACCAGTAAATCAGAACAAGTAATTTATTCTGGTAACTTTTAGGCCACTCGACGGTAGTCGGGAGGTCTGATGTTTTATCGTCGTACTTTGTAACCATTCGGCGTTCAACCTTCCAGCTTGCACTCGGCAAAACTCTATTACACGTTGGCTCCAGTCCTAGGTTAAATCACTCAGACATTTCGCCCATCCGCTCTCCTAATTTTGACAGGAATAATAAACTGGCCTCAATTTTAGACCCTTCGTCTTTTATGCGCTCTGGCTTCACAACGAAGCAATAAACGGACATGCCATATTCGTTGAGACCTCGATTATTGATCTATGTCCTGTCTTAGGTCGCTTCTCTCCGCTCCGAGAGATAAGCATTAGCACATCACCCCCCCCCTGAAAAGCGGGCGGAGAAAATTTGTTGAATCATCAATAACTCAGCGTCCATTGCCTGCTTTTGTTTAAATGTGGCATGGGTCATTATGGCCAAAACCAGGATGGCAGATGGCCGCAAATTGGACATACTTAAATCGCATTAACTCCGCAGTAGATTGCTCGATTTCGCTTAAATTTGGTATGTGGTTCATTATGTAGAGTCGGCCTTGTGATTAAAGCGACTATTGGGACAGGCAGCCTTAAGTGGCAATGGATCGCTAACTGCCAGCTTTTATAGTTACTTTTATTTTCATATTTGTGCAGTGTTGGAGTTCACGCAATATGACACGATGCCCCAATACAACTGTCACTGGTCATGCAATCACTAATGGTCCGACCCAATTACAGTAAGTATTAATGTTCCCAAATCTGTTGAGAAGACTTGGGGACCAGACAGACAGACAGACATATAAATATACCCTCAATAACTAACCAACAAGTACAGTACTTTTACTTTTGTCCCTGCATACCATTCATCAAAGACATTATTTGCTTTATGCTCATAAACCTGTTGGTCTATAATTGTATATTCACTTTCCAGTATTACAGTTTCGTGCAGCAGCACGAAATGGTGTTAATTTGGTTTGGTATTTTTCAGAATAACATATATGATAATCACAACAAGTGTCAAACGCTGTGATCTTTTGAACAGTTCACGCCACTATACCCACTTTTTGATTCACAGTTACCCCTGGCTACGAACACCACTAATTGAAGTACAGATCATTTTAAAACAAGCATGCCTTCTAATCTAAGGCCTGACCACCCGTGACGTGTGGTCTATGGCGCCATCTGGCGAGTACCGATGAAAATCGCCAACCGAGCTGATCTATGCATGAACAGGCATTTGCGACCTTTTTGCTCCCGTGACCTTGACACTGACCCGATGACCTTCATATACTATAAGTTGACCCGTATCCCTGAAGATATACGGGATGTGCAGAAATGAACTTTCTACGTCAGGCTTTCAAAAGTTATCGTCTGACAAACACACATACATACAGACAGACGCGACTAAAATTATACACCATGCCGCTTCGTGGGTGGTCAAAACCCGCAGCTCCCCGAACTGAAAGTCAAAAGCAACAGTCAAGAATGCTGTTGTTATGTATGTAGTAGACCACGTGAGCAGAATGCTAACCCCAGCTCGCTTCTTGGCCTCCGCTTCATGCTCCATCTTTTCCTTTTCACGGAAGTTCCAACGTTCAACAACAAATGCCCGACGAATGACTTCACGCTCGATGTAGTTGGACATACTGACCAACTGACCACACACACGCATGCACGCACATGTCTCGCGTATTCAGATGACTCTCATTCGTACAGCATGCAAAGTACCAACAACAAAGTTGGCACATTCAACTAACAGCAAGTCACATACACTTGCACACGTGCATTGAACAATAACATCACACTCATAACTCGTTTTGTGAGCATTATTTCAGGACTACGTGACTTGAGCTGCTATCAGAAATTAATCACTCACTTTTAATGCTATCAATATGGTAAATAACAGAGACCGATTTTCTGCATTTACTACAGGAAGTTAAACCACGATGTCTTCCTTGTGTAGATGCAGACTTCTGAAATCTTAATCAACTATCCTGGAATCCCTTCTTACACAATATGTTTTGCCTTGCCGCCTCCTACTGGTAATCTATACATCTTTTCACCCAGCCTTAGCAGCACCATCACACGCGACTTACTGAAAGCAGATGTGTTTTCAGCAATTCATGTTATTGGCCAAGCCATCAGCTACTCTACCACGCTATCTTTACACATATGAAAGGACTCGCATGCAGCAATGTGACAGTCAAGAAAGCACAAAACAAAAGAAGATTACTGCGCACTTCATTTGGCGTTGGCTGACGCAGACTCCATGGTATTGCAAGAATATGCAGAGTTCCAGCAGCATCACCAACAGCCATCAGATGCTGCTTACCTGCAGACAACAGGTGGGGATGCCAACATGCAAGAGTGAAACAGTCATGTTAGGTCACAGATGTTAGCTCAGTAAACTTATTTCATTCTAGTATAATCATAGCACTTGAACAATTTGTTAGTTTTCGTCAACACAGAGTATCAGAGGAAGTACAATAATATGAACAAAATTTCAATTGTAAATGATGTTAAAAAGCGCCTGCCATCTGAACTAGATTTAAATATGATCAAGCACGAAACCATACAAAGCTACAAAGCGCTTATATGGAACTGAATTAAATTGGCAAAATGCTGCCAGAGATGCTCCACTGTTCCATGTACATTCGCTAATTATTCATTCAAAAATGTTTTATTAATAGGAAACGTTGTAAATTGTTTTTTTTTGAGATTGTGACTAATGTTCGACCGAATTTCGGTTTCGGTTTCGGCTTCGGCGCCGAAAGAGTATATTTTAACACTTTCGGCATACTTTCGGATTCGGCCGAAAGTAGCCGTGACACTTTCGGTAATATTTCGGCTTCGGCAGCCGTGACGCCGAATTTCGGTGGGCACCGAAAACAGGTCAGATCATCAGATACGGTGAGCACTGCTCCATGGTCTAATTACCCGTCCACGCTCATGACGACGGCCGAGTTACAGGAGCTATCAGGTCAACTGTATGCAGACAGGCAAAGCAACCTGCTGGGCGAGAACGCCAAAAAACTGCTTTTCCTGTCATACAACATAAGACTGCTTGACTTCAGCTACTGACTTGACACATACACGTGTTGTTAGCACACTGCGATATCAGACCTTCTATTTGCGAGACATGAACGCTTTGCTTTGCTGATTGAACTGTAGGCCTACTATGTTGTCAGAGACGCTATACAAGTGATATTATATCTGTTGGACCGCTTGTCAAACTTGTATGCCTTCTTATTACGGCGATGGCTGGAGGCGTGGGTATAGTGATAAGTCGCATGAACTTTCCGTTTCGGTTTCGGTTTTCGGCCGAAAGTGGATAGTCACTTTCGGTGTAATTTCGGTTTCGGCCGAAAGTCGTATCATCCTTTCGGCAGGACTTTCGGTTTCGGCCGAAACTGAAATTCCACTTTCGGTCGATCTTTAATTGTGACTGCTGATAAGCTTATGTAGCTGTTGTGTGTATTATTAGAGTAGACCTATCAGAATAAGAGAGGACAAAGAGAACATACTGGTGACTTCATATGGATAGATGCTAGTGATAGGTACAGGAGAGACGCTCTGGTTCATGCACGGCTCATGAGTGCGGTCAAGCAGGTCCCAGATATCAATGCTGCCATCCTGTTTGGTGACATAGAACACAGAAGGTCGACTTGGAGACCAATGTCCGGCCGTCAACCGTTTTGATGACGCCGCCGAACGCAGAATTGGGCTTGTCTACACACACACCAACGACCACATCAGTAACACCTTGCATGTACAGGGTGATCATAAAAAAGTAACACTCTGTGAATTTTGCAAATATTTCTGCAATACCTGAAGAGATCTGCATGAAATTTTATATAACTGTTAAACAATAAATATACACTTTACTACCAAGTTTTGTTGAAATACGTCTGAAAGATGACACAATCGTGCTCTTTGAACCAGCAGCGTCACTATCGGAGAGGGGGGGGGGCATACCGCCCTGGTGACACCATCCAGGGGGTGACACCCTAATGAAAGTCTAAATATTTTTTTGCAGCTGAATTTAGCATAATACTGGACAAAAGATTGTAGTTTGGTTTGTAGGACATTGACTAAAAAAGGTCATCACTTTTGATGACGATGACGAAAAAAGGTAATAAATATTAAGGTAAAAAGGGTGACACTAGGAGTTGCCACACCGGATGACACAAACCTTAGTGACGCCACTGAGTTTCAACCAAGACAATCCCTGTTTCTCAGTGACTGAGCATCATGCAGAACTGGATGCAAGCGAACTGTCCAGGGTTCATTGAAACTCTCCAGATTTGTACCTGTCGGACTAACACATCTGGGGCACCATGAAGGAAAAGTACTATAAACTCCAACTGAAGTTTCGATGTCTGATTAGTTGAAAGTTGTCCTGCAGACCATCTGGGAAGAGCTGCGACAAGAACACATCAACAGGTGCTTGACTGCTTACAGTGACCGTGTGCGCCAATGGTGGTCATCTCGAGCATCTGCAGTAACTCTCTCCATCTCCAAATTTGCATCCTCGTCTCATCACCAACAAACTAGCCACCAACAGACTATCAGTAAAGACAACGCTTGGAACGCTGGAAAATGGGGGCTGTCTTGGTTAAAGCAAGATAATTTTGTCATTTTCAGACATATTTCAACAAAACTTGGTGGAAAAGTGCACACTTTTTGTGTAACAGTTGCTAAAAAATCTGCACATATTGCTGAAATATTAACAAAAGTCACGGGGGGGTACTTTTTATGTTAACCCTGCAGACTGCAACTCACGGTGTGTGTACAACTGAATGTGTCACAACTATGGTTTGTCCACACGTGACAAGAAGTTTCACTTTTCTTTAAAAACTTGTAGTTATTTGCCACTACAAAGTGTAGAATGGCATGAAATAAACACTTACTGTCGATTGTTCATATTCCAGTAAAATATTTACCAATTACACAAATGCTAAACATTCTTCTGCTGAGAGGGTTATTATAGCCACATTGCAGGTGAAGCCTGGGCACATAAAGAAATAAGAGTCAATGATCTGCTTGTGATGTGTCAACGCTGGATGTTATGACACTCAAACAATAATGATATAACAACAAGACTGAGTACCGTTACTCCTTCCTTCCAAATGGAAAAAGTCCAGCCACCAATACCAAGAACAACGTCCTTAAAGAAAGGCGACCTCTGCAGTGTGATGATTGGACCTTCATGGATTCCGTGGCAGAACACCGGCTTTGGAGCTGCAGTCACAGCAATTACAGCACGTCAATCAAATAAGAGTGCACCTCACGTTAATTACTACGTGTGTTTGTGTGAGAAACTGATCTGTGTCTAGTTACAACACTTCATCAGCACATTTTTGTGTTGCAATATTTACTGAACCTTGTGACCATTTCTCCAACTGAGGCCACCGTGAAAATATAAGATTAGATTAGATGAGACTTAATGAGCACGGTGCAGGTCTGAGATATTCAGACCAACAGTCAACTGAGAGACTGATCCAAGTCACAAGCAGACTGGTGTAACTCATCACTAGTGCATTTAATCGTTAAATGATTAATCTTAATTAACGATTAAAAGAGAGCCGCCCGATTAATCGTTAAACGCCGGCATTAATCGTTAATCGTTAATCGTTAACAATTAATCTGATTAATTGTTAGTGTAATTAATCAATATTCATCGGTGAAATAAGTAGTTTGAGTTATATATTTTGTGTTTTTATTGTAGTAGTTAATGAAAAGTTTTAAAACTTTAAACATTAAACAAGTATCCGCTATCCACTCACGTCCA
>Ga0049105_1001601_pt1 | contig 10333 bp, 6 predicted proteins | sample WorMetvaBAHAMAS1_FD_61260 | JGI IMG/M metagenome (GOLD analysis project Ga0049105, IMG submission 61260) | Worm MetaG Olavius vacuus BAHAMAS.1 | ecosystem: Host-associated > Annelida > Digestive system > Unclassified | place: Germany: Marburg | collected 2013-04-09 | reverse complement strand
GGTTGAAGATAGACCTATAATGTCCGTAAAATATTGTCTCCCAGTTCCAGTCTTTTACTTTTGGCGAAAACTATAATGCACCCTGCAGCGCGGTCTCTCTGCGATAGCTGAGCATCTTGTTTTGTTTTAGCTCAATTCATTTCGTAATTTCTAGTTGTGATCTTATGTGACAGTGACAAGAGTGAGCTGGCTACCTGATAGCTGTAACTTAACCGCACGTTCAAATTAACATAGTGTATGGCTGAATAATGCATTAGATTTCGCAGAAAAGGTGAACAGGATTTGGAAAACATGGCCAGATTTTTTTTAAAGTTTGCTGCCACACGGGTTTCAGAGCCTGCGCTGATGTGCAGATCGTACGATGGCCCTAGAGACCAGTAGGGGACTAGAGTTTGAACTCCTCCGAAGTCCACGTGTACCAACCGAATTTAAAAAGGATGTCTTTTGGGGATAGCTGAATTTGCAAGACTGGAAAGTGACGAACGTGATCGCAGGGGTGGACATTGCAGGACTGGAAATTGAAGGACTGGAAGTTGAGGGACTTGAAATCGCGGGACTGGACAGTGGAAAAAGCAATAATCTCACCAAAGAATGAAACTTTTAATCATTAGTTTCAGCATTAATGCAATCCTTTCTAGGAATGTATCACTGTCTAGCAAGCACTCTAAAGGACCGTATTTTGCAAATCAGAAACGTAAACGAGTATAAAGCGACACTGGGTATTCACATGCATCAATATTACGTATAAATCAAAGGTGTTTGCGGCAGTAAGTATAGCAACCGGTAAACGCTGTGTTTAAGCTGTGCAGGCCAACAATTACTCGAACATGAGTCGACCTGTTCACATCAAAGACACACTCTATGCACATATGGGCTACACGTTGCGAGACATTGCATATATTGTATTCATTTACGTTTGTGTGGTGGAAAGCATTAAAAGTTTCATTCTTGGATACAATTATTGCTCTTCTACTGTCCAGTCCCGCAATTTGCAGTCCATCAAATCCTGCAATGTCCACCCCTGCGGTCTTGTCCGACAATTTCCAGTCCTGCAATTTCCACCCTTATGATCTTGTCCGTCAATTTCTAGTCCTGCAATGTTCACCCCCGAATTTTTGGTTGTCCGTCAATTTCCACTCCTGCAAATTCCAGCCACCCGTCTTTTGCAACACAATATATAATACGGGGTATCTATCAAATTTCACAGTGTGGTCGAAATGACAGTTCTGGTGCCCGAAAAATAACAACAGTTGAGCCTGAACGGACGTAAGTGGCAACAACTATGATATATGCACGCAGAGATTTGTCCTGCCACCTCGTCTCCCATTTCCATCAGACACCACATCCAAATACTAGATTTTAAAACAAAAACAAAAAAAAACAGTTATAGTTTGTTATCAGTTTGACTTTATGTGACACGCAAACACAATGAGCAAATGTCTGCAATGTCACTCAAATCACTCGGCAATGTAACATGTACTATATACGTGTGATAAAAACAAGTAAAAACCTCAACGTACAGTTATAACCATGTAACAACAAAACAACTGCTATTTAACGTCAAACTGTGCTAGCAGGACAACAGTTATTAATAAACAAAGAACGACGGAACAGCCTTCAACGCTGCGCAAAACTATCGGGCATTCTTAACACTACTCATTTACACTCAGCATGCAACAACAGTAATCACTACTCTGGTTAAACAAGAAGAAGCTCAGCTACCGCAGAGATATCGCGTGTCTGCAGTCATTACACCGTTCCAGGTCAATGATTTAGGTACCAACCAAAAGCCCATGGGCGACTTCCTATTACTGAATTATTGTTCACCAACACGAAGTCACATATGGGCTTATCGGTCCATCTTTCATCCTATCTCGCACTGCTTTTCCAGTTACAGTGCAGTATTAATCAAATTATCGATTTTGACGGAGGTGCTCTCTTTAATCCATATATTCTCCGTATTCTCTGCAAATATCGCCACAAATCATATATTAACAAAAACAAGATTCTTCGGACTACATTTGTATGTCTTGATGTGTGATGTCATATTTGTACTTCGTGTACGATTGTTATAATAAATAATAATAATTACTGTCGTAGACAGTGTGGGTCTAGCTTCAACCAGTTTGACGCAGTTGGCATTAAAATCTCAACTTCAGCAAACAATGCAAAATAACGGTCATTCTGCCACTCAAGGTCATGCAAGATGACCAATTTTTGTACCAATCGAAAACCCATATGCCATTTCCAATTAGTTTATAATACTATACTAACTTACATACTATCTTGAACTGTTTCCAGGTTATTGCAGATTATTGGTCAAATTTTCGCTTTTAACACACTCGACAGAGGTGAACCCCTAAACTCATGATTATAAAATTCAGTATCAAGAAACCAGAACATCGTATTGTGTGAAACTTATTTCGATACCTGGAAACATTTAGGTGTGGGTCACAAGTGTGATAGACAGACAGAACAGCCTTTAGTAACAGCTCACTGTATCATAGACAACAACCTAAAAGACGAGTAGATAATGAAACAAAATGGTTTCATGTTTACAACTGTAAGTCAACAAAAATCACATATCACCATTAACTGCCAAATACGTAAACCAGCAAACAGCATACTCTTGTGGGGACATGCAAACACACATTTTAAAAAATTTTACAAGCATAAAAAAGTAATACTAGTAACAAATAAATTTTCTGACGAAGTATAATTAGTGGTTTTCGAGCGAAAAACCAAGCATTACAAATCGGCCCAGAGAACTGAGTTTCATAAGTCATTTAACACTCTTGCAGAGACACGCAATTAATAAGTTTCTTTTCATCCAGTCACTTAACTGTTGGAGAAAGATCGTTGTTTTATGAGAAAATATTCAGCTAAGCTGAAGAGTAGTTCACAATGAACACACACTGCAGGTATGCAGAACACACTTATTGCCAGTGAATCCACTTTAACATATTTTCTTAGTGTCATGACCCTAACTAAAATGTGGCAACTAGATTTCTTTTAATCACTACATTTCAAAAACGCTTAACTGTGTCATTAATCATCAATCCGCCCACCTGTAAAAACCTACATTATGTTTGAAAATTCAGCATTTCGACAGCGAGCCATCGGATCATTAAAATCACGTATCGCGTAACAACGGCAGTAAAAACAAACACCAACAAGAAGCTCTGCAGTAGCACAGAAACCAAACGGTGCTCCACACTTATTATTTACAAATGTTATCACGCATAAAAAGCCACACAAAAGTTGCCCACTTGTCACTTTACAAATGTACACAGTGCTTTGCTTTTATGCACGTCCTAATAAAATATCTTCACTTTTCCTATTTTTGCCTGGAATGACTAACCAAACATTCAAAGCCCTAACAACTATGTAAGTTTATATTTAGTGAACAGCAGTTTCTATTTAGTTCAGTGCACAGCTCTACTAATGCTGCAATTTTATGTACAATGAAACTAGAAAGCCACAAGGCTTTCAGTAGCCCAAATGACCTTTAAATTCCATTAAGAACTTAAGATTATGCGCACTGACAATTTTTACGCAACAGTTTCTTCAGTGCTGAGGACTGTTAATTTGGGTCCGATGCACTTACTCTCATGCCTGGGAAAGTCTGTGGTGCGCTACTGTATAGTCTGTCAAGTAGAAGACGATGTGTCTGTATGATGCGATTAAAGTGCAGGGACTAGGTGCAGGGGGATTGAGCGGATTGACAGAGTTTTCAGAAGCCCCGTATGACACTCCTTTCTTTGCAGACGTTAGTGATCTGAAACTAAATTACGTGGCTAAACCTCCATGCAAACCATGGTCCATGCAAGTGCAACCATCCAAGCAAGACCAATGTGCACCATGTTAGGCCACCAAGATAGGGCCATCAACAGATCGTAATGAAACTTTCTCTTACTGTTCCACAGTAACTACGTGCAAATCTTGAATCAATTCTAAGTTTGGCCACATACTGGTAAAAGTATCTGAAATTATCTACAGCGCCTGTATTTAATGCCCCATTTAGGCGAATCCAAGATATCGCAGCACAGATGAGAGAGGAGTTTCTGCTTTCATCACAGATCGAGAATTCAAATTTTACGAATTTTTTTCATTTTTAAAATTTAACGAATTTTTGGATTTTTTTTTGGTTGGAAAAAATTCGCAAAAAAATTCGTAATTTTGAAAATCATAGATGTTTAACTTGTTTTGATGTTCTGGAATGTAACGTTCATTTATAATGCATTTATTCGCATAACAGATCACTGTAAAGTGCAAACCGCCTTCGTAAGTTTGTTTTATATTTTTATTAACATGAAACCCTGAAACGCATCAAATTCTTCAGTTGTTGTTGTTGGCTTGTTGCTAATAATGCAAATGAGTAAACTATTCCACTGGAAGGCCACGCCCACTCGGGCATTTAACGAATTTTTACGCATTTTTTAATTTTGGAAAATTCGTTAAAATTCGCGAATTTTTTTGGCTGAGGTAACGAATTCTCGATCTATGGCTTTCATGAAGCAAGACACATTACCCAGATGGCATCGGAATGAAATGGAAATAGACTGGACACCAGATGACGGTAGGAGAAGAGACTGGGCAAAGAAGAGTAGAAGACCTTGTGGTCAACATTTCGTGAAGATCTGAAAATAACAGGGAGTCAGCTGAAGTGAGGCTGTGTATCCTAGTGAAACGTAATGCCATTTGTTCTGCAGGAAACTGGAGACACTAAGTGCTAAGTGTAAATGACAACGATATCATTGTTGTTAAGACAAAACGAGAACATTGGCTATCGGGTAATTAAAGGAATAAGTAATGATATGTTCAGCTATGACATGGAGCAGAAACGGCACACAGGCGGACAAAAAGCACAGCCACGCACAACAATAATTATGCAAAAAATCGCTTCTTAAGTACAGGATATATTCCAAATTTCATTCATTCTAATTCATTCGGTTTAAATCATTTTCAAACTACACAAGGAATAAAAATTACACAAACACATACATGTAATGTACATGTAATTAGAATGTAATAGGTAATAACTATTTGTACATAAATACATACACTGTTTAATGCCTTATACACAAGGCTAAAATGTCTGCACAATGCGAGACCAAAAAGCAAAATCAAACCAAAAAAAATGAATCAGAACGAAAAATACCGCAAGTTAGAAACTGTAATGTTTGTAAGACGTTACATGGCGTGACTAACTTTCGCCAAAACTTACGTTTTAAACTATAGTCTTAGACCAAACTTTGGTTTAAAACCGAAGTTAATCCGTAAAGTAAAGCAACGCTGAAGTTTAGTCTTAAACTCACTTTGAAACTGAACCATTCCGCTAAAACTTAGTTTAAAACCGAACTAGACCGAACTTCGAGTGTGAACATCCAATATTACTCGAGTTCCGTGAGTGACTATTATCATTAGTGCCTTTATACAAAGTGCACAAGTGTCGTCTCTAATTTCGGTCCAAAACCTAGTTTTAAACTGAGTTCAAAACCAAGTTCAAACCGAACTTAATCTAAGCACTTGTTTCAAAACCAAACTTTCAGGTCCAGATTAAGCTTTGATTTAAACCACAGTTTAAAACCTAAGTTTGAGCGAAAGTTAAAGTCAACCACTGCCAGTCAAACACCATGATCAAAAATGATTAAGTAATTCTGGCTTGCTTCCTGTCAGTTTGATTTTTATATTTCACCGATAACGATCAATGACAACTGCATAATTCTCGTATCTCACAGACACACATTACATAGCTAACGTGCGAGATCATAGAGCACGCTACACTTGGTTCAACATTTACAACAGCAAGGTAATGGTAGTAGTGTAGAGGCTTAACGTCCCACTCAACACATTATAGGACATTTCGGGGACGACTTTTACAGATCATACGACCAAACCAACAGTGTCAAAGCACTGAAGGAAACCAGTTGGTCTTTCAGATAAAGCTTGAATCCCACCAGGACCACTCCACCATGTTACAATTGTTACAATAATACAACTCTAGGCAACCCCCTCTACGCACGGCGTGAGGGTCCCAATGTGACAAACCCAATCCGCCTCCAGACAATCACCATAACTCGGATGTTGTCTAGCGGAGGGGAAGGCGCTACAACAGCAAGGTCATCAGCCTCATTTTAACTGGTTATGGACATCCAAAAATCAGCCAATATTTCAAACAAGTTGCTGGGAATTCACTATGGTAATGTCTACGGCTTAGCAACAACAGTTACAAACCATGAACAGTGACGAAAAACAACACTGAAACCTATATTGCTAGCAAATGACTGTTACACAAACAGGTGTCGTCAACAATCCAAATAACATACCGGTACCATGGAATAAAGTTGGTAACTATGTAGAGTAAGCAGTGACAGAACACACTACTCTACCAATGACTGTTCTATGACTTAGTGCCACTACTGCGGATTTCTTTTGCATCCAGATGAAGGAGCTTGTGCTGTCGCGCAAATCCTACCAGCTGCTCCTGGAAATCTTCGTTCGAGAGCAGCATCCGACGCTTCTGCAGCACATAAACAGCCGCCGTTATCGGCCCCCACTGCTGGTGGATCATACTGTACGCGACCGCCAGCGCACCGCTCCGATTCACTCCCATTATGCAGTGGATGAGAGCGCGGCCACCAGACTTACGAGCCTCTTCAATGACATCAAATGCTACGTCGAAATGCTGCAGTATGTCGTAATCATTGTCCTCAGCATCGAACTCTACATATCGGCGAAGCGTGTCGCCATAGAATTCAGACCCCGTTCTGCAGTAGCTACAGTACACACCAACACAGAGAATGCTATGTGAATCATACACAAATAACAACATTTCTAACATCAAATTACTGCATTTTCGTCGGCCTAAAAGTATGAAGCAACTAACATCCAACACAATGAAGAGAGATCAACAAGATGCTCAGCTTTCGCAGAGAGACCGCGCTGCAGGGTGCATTACAGTTTTGGCCAAAACTGGAAGACTAGAACTGGGAGACAATATTTCACGGACATTATGGCTCTATCTTCAACCACTGTGACAAAATAGGCCTGAAAATCAATTGAATTCAGTAAAAAATGCAAAATAAGGGCTATTAAGGCGTTCAAGATCATCGAGGTCGGTACCAACCGAAAGCCCACATGCGACTTCTATTAGTGATTAATAGTAACTGACATCCTATCTTGTACCGTTTCGGAATTACCACAGCTTATTGTTTAAATTTTGGACACTTTGCATTCTGAGCCCCCTTTGGGGGGCTTAGGGACAATGCACGATGTTCATCTTGGGCTCATTGAAAAGTGCATGGTGCACTTCATAGTGTTAACTCAACTCAGCGATTTCGCTTCAATGCAAAGGTAGAAGGGGTCGCCCCCACCAAACATTTTTGCACGAATAGTTAGGCCAATGAATGCCTTACAACGTTGCCGCTGACAGTTTTCACACAAAGAAACTTTGTAGCAGACTTTTTTCAAGCGAAGTGCAATTTTAGACGGAAATCGGCCATTTTGTGTTTTTAAACCTCCCTTTGGGGGGCTTAGGGGCAACGTACGATGATCATCTTAGGCTCATTGGAAAGCGCATAGTGGACTTCCTATTAGTGTTGATTGAACTTTTTTCGCTAGGTGTTTTTCGCTGAGGTGCTACGAGCGAATATTGGTTCAAAATCGGAGATTTCGCTCCAATGGTGGTCAGCTGACCCAAAATTTCAGATACAAGGGGTCGCCCCATCAACCATTCTTCTTCTCAGAAAACTAGGCTAAATGATCTTTCGTGTGGTATAAAAATCTGGACAGAAGATCCTTCCTCTGTTTTGTCACAATCCATACGTTTGACAGACAGACGGACAGACAGCTTTCTCATCGCTAGACCACATCTGTATTCCGTTTCCTTTTGATTCAATCAACACGTAATATAATAGATTGTACTTGCAAGTGTTTTATACTTCATTAGAATTATCTATTATCGCGTACTAAAAGTTAAATCCGAATTAAAATTAAGCAGGCTGAACTAAAACAGGTGTAGTGAAACGGTGCTGCAAATGGAGAAGATGTCCTCCACCATTTCCAGTGAAGGGATGCATCATGTATCCACCAGTAGTGGACAATTTTCTGATAAAAAATTAAGTTATTTAAATCATAGCAGTTTGCTTATTTCTGACTACCTTCTACACAATCATATATAACACCACAAGGATACACAACACAGTGCATTTCTTAAAAATCATTAAAAAAGACAACAAATCATATTTAAATTTAAAAAACTGATTTCAACAAAAAAAATCCTGTTTTTGAATTTTTTTTAAATATGATTTTTTTCCAACCCTGGCCAGCATGGGAGCTGCAGTGCTAGCCTGCCCCACTGTCGCCCCCACTGTCGCATCGTAGGTGGCCCCAGCTGTTGTCCGAGGCAATTATTTGACAATTATTAGTCAACGCCGCTGCCTTTCATTTACACTCAATCAAAGAGGTAAATCAGCTTAGATCAGCTTAGCAATGACGAGCTGTTTTCGCAAAGTGGAAAGCCAAACTGTCGAATAATGCAGCCTACGCCTAAGTGATAACTGCACTTGACCGTCATGTTTATCACGCTAGTTACTGAGGCCCACCCACAGTGGTCAGTAGAGGCAAACATCAGTGGTGGCCATCGATGGGAGGTGGTGACAGAGGATCTGTGCCCGTGGTATAACGACTGTATGGTGAACTTGACATGAGGCGTGCTTGCCGCTGGTTCCTGGACTGGTTAGCAGCGACTTCGTACAAACTGTTCGTTGTTCTTGGACTGCGGCGGTCCAGTTCTGGTTGGACCGTACGATTGCTAGTGCAGTCAATGACACAAGGACTTTCAATAACACACATGTATGCCAATGTGGCTGCGCAACACTACTCACCACTGCACACACTGTGGGTTTGTGCTAGCCGCAGAGCTAGCCTCAGCACTGACTGCGGCTACGAACCTGGCTGATGCTGCAGTCACCCCACCCCTTAACTGACATAAAATGTGTCGAGTGGAACATTAAACCATACTCTTCTCTGTATTCAATAGATTCTGATAGTGTGGTTCATTTGGAGAAAGCTCTACATTGTGCAAGAAATATTGTGATTGGATATGGCTTCTTCATGGACTAGACAGTTAACCCTGACTTCTAAGGCCTCATATCTAAAGATTCTGTTGATAAAATATGTACATATTTTTAAACTACAAAATAAGCGATAGCAACGTAAACAAATTAAAGTTACAATATAGATTTTAACTTTAATTCGTTCTAGACTGTATGTTTCTCTGTGTGTTTACGTTGCGGTGTCACGTTAGCAGCGTTTTTATGTCCTGTGATTGCCATGGAGTTCGAGATGTTTTTATCTTAGCTTTTACCCTGTATCTTGTATGTGCTCGGTGCTCCAAAGGTGTTAAATAAATAAATAAAATAAAACAAAGCAATTACCCAGCTGCACAGTTTATGACGTGAGTAATGCCAAGTTCAGACAGCAGGGGTAAGTTTGCCGCTTCATCCTCTCCAGCAAGATATAAGAAGTCGAACAACTTCGTCGCCCCAGACGGAAAATACACCCCTTCGTTCATACAGTTTCTCAGCTTCTTGATATAAAGCTTTTCATCTTCAGGTTTCACATCTGTAGTAGCTGCGGCTTTGCAGTCTGCACATTCCACACTGTAATAATCAGAAATTGAACTTGAACGTGAATGTAAATCTGACGACAAAAAGAAAAGAAGCTCCATTGAGCTTATATGAATTTCACAATATACCACAGATTGCGATCCAATTTCCTTTTGAAAGTAGAATAAACTGCCTTCGACAATAATAATAATACCCAAGGGTATAAAAATTTAAAAAAAATAAAATAATAATAATACACGGAATTCTATTGCCTGCCTTAGATACATGTCCAGGCATGCATTACAAATAGATACTAGGCTAAGTAAGGTCCTAAATCAAAGAAGTGTGTTTTGAGTAGTTTTCTGAATTCGATAGCTTTGCAGGCCGATTATGTCACAGTGGTTGAAGATAGACCTATAATGTCTGAAAAATATCGTCTTCCAGTTCCAGTCTTCCACTTTTGGCCAAAACTAATGCACCCTACAGCACGGTCTCTCTACGATAGCTGAGCATCTTGTCAGAATATACATGTATACACAGTAAATACATAGGTGACCTATGTATTTACTGTGTATACATGTATATTCTGACAATTAATGATTTGAATATGGTGCAAATCCCGAAAATTTATACAGCAGTACAGTGCATTTTCATTATCTTTATAACTGCTTTTATGAACCTGCTGACTAGACCTATCATAGGTCTAGTCAGCAGGTTCATAA
>Ga0049105_1001600_pt1 | contig 10333 bp, 5 predicted proteins | sample WorMetvaBAHAMAS1_FD_61260 | JGI IMG/M metagenome (GOLD analysis project Ga0049105, IMG submission 61260) | Worm MetaG Olavius vacuus BAHAMAS.1 | ecosystem: Host-associated > Annelida > Digestive system > Unclassified | place: Germany: Marburg | collected 2013-04-09 | reverse complement strand
CTGAAATCTGTTCATATTTGACAGACACCGAGCAAAAGAAGTGGCACGTTTTTATTGAGATACAGGGTACATGCAAGTCTTCACTATTACTAACTGCTGCAATAAGTAGCTGAAACTGAAAATGGTATAAATTACCGTCAAAACTGTTTGTAACAAACTGCAATATCTGTAGCAAAAAAATCAAATGCCAAGCTGAGCTCCACAAAATCATTACACCACCACACAGAGCAGAGCTGTACAAATAACAAACAAACAATTGCTCGATTGTTTAAAAGAACACTAAAACTGTAACTGCAACATACCACATTCGAATACTTCCAGTCAAGTACTTATGAAATGGACGATTGGCAATAGTACTGTTTAATACAGGGGAAAATATTACTCTTCAATCGATGCAGTACTGTATGTCTTGTGAAGTGGACAGGGTATGTGATGATTATGTAAACAGATCTAACTCTAACAAAACTGCAAACAATATGCAAGCAACAGGCCGATAAGTGAGCAAAAAATGACTTGAAAATGATCATCAGCAACTGCCACATTACAATATCCAATCGTACAGTCCACACCACAATATGGAACAAAGCTGTATAAATAACACAAACACTGGCTAAACTATATAAAAGAACACAAAACCTAAAACTAGCATGACAGAAGGAGACAACAGTAAAGATGATGCTAATTTGGTTGTATTATGATATTATAGTGCACTTTTGATATTTTCTCACTGTAAAACAAAGGTAAAGGTGAAAATTCAATTTCATTTATCTTTTCTGCTATATGCTACTGAAAAATTGTATATTACCAAAAAAAGGCTGTAGTCGTGTAAACGTTGGGACTGTTTGAACTGTAGAAAATTTCTGACATTAATGACAGTGCTCGTGTAAATGAGATTCATAAGTAGCTTGTCAATGCTGCAATAGAAGCTAAAAATGTTGCATCTCGTTTGCCAAATAAGTTTCACTGTGGACTGTTTAATTAATTTCTTGGATTTCAAGTCATTGACTAACCAAACTCGCAACATCTGAGTGAAAATAAATACACAAAATTAATTACACAACAAACTGGCCATAATTACAAAAAAAACAGCCATAACATGCTCCAAACATAAGCCTATACCAAACAGGCCTAGCTCACTTGTAAGAAATGCTCATATGATTCATCGGTCGACACAACTGCAGCACACATTACAGTACAGAACAGTTCTGATAATCTTCATTCTTATCCACCAGACAACCAGCACAGCTCAGCTGTTATCTACTGAAGGGAAGGGAGAAAATGCTTCCTTAGTCATGTTGTTAATTCTGTCTTGATAAATGTAGCAGAAATGAAGTTTTATCACACAAGACATTATTGAAGGGACAATGAAGGGCAAAGCATATTGTGGACGGAAAAGGCTACATACATACGAGTGACCTTGTATCATCAGCAAAGCATCTGGAATTAAACAGGAGCAGAAGACTGAGAAGGATGGAGAGCTACAAATAGAAGGGGAATGCAATAAACCTGATACGTAGCAGAATACTAATACTTTGCCTTACTGGCAAAGTTGATACACAAAATGAGCAAAACTATGACTACAGTCATCGGAATGATAACAGTACATTAAATACAGTTTTAGTATTCTCTCACAAAACAGCACAACACATGCATTGTGGGCAACACGTGCATGTTTAACAGTGCACAACATGCCCATATGTACAGATATCACAATACAACATAACATACAACTTACAAACAGTAATGCTATCTGCAAATTATTCATACACAAAACAGATTCTATTACATTATCAAATTACTTCTACAGAATTGCAGCAGTCTGTAAAAAGCATCGCCATTCACTGACGCTTCTTGTGAGAAGTGTTAAACACACAAAGCTGGGTTTTCCTGCATCAAATTTCTACACCTCAGTTATAGCACGTACGCACATGTAATAGCTGGCGTTCATAAAACTTTCTGTTTTAATCACATTATCACACATTTTAACAAAGCAGTAAGTGTAGTTAAGCAAAGACAAAATTATTATTTTTCGTATAAAAAAATCACTGATAAATGTCATATTTGCTGAAGTTAACGACAGTTGCAGATATAACATGGTACGCTTTTTTAATTGCAGTACACAGGTAAACATATTGAGCAGAGTCAACAGCGGATTTATACCGCACAAGTAAGTTGAAGCATTTCCATCAGCATCACACTGCAGTCTATCGAAAATACCACACCAAATGTCTCAGTGTAGAAAACAAGCTGTGCATTACAAATCTATAAAATCCTGCACCACTGCTGATATGTTGACAATATTGACATTACGGGACAAAAACACTATTAGCAGTAAATATGAGACAGACGAAATTTGTCACACATGTCAACTCGTACCAGTAACCTAGAGTTTGCGTCAAGGTTAGGATTGTTGAGCAAGGTTTAACGTCCCATCAAACGCATAGGTCCTATTGGGGACAATTTTTACAGGTCACATTACCAAACCAACAGTGTCAAAGCACTGAAGGAAACCAGTTGGTCTTGCAGATAAGGCTTGAATCCCACCAGCACCACTCCACCATGTTACAATAATACGCCATGCATAGAGGTGGTTGCCTAGAGTTGTATTATCGCCTCTATGCATGGCGTAAGGTTCCCAATGTGACAAACCCAATCTGCTGGACCTGTAAGAACTGCTCACATGAGTGTGCTGCTGACTGTGAACATTGTGTCCCACAACCCAGCACGGAGCAGTTCTGATAATATTCCCCCTTAACCTCCAGACAAACATCATAGCTCAGATGTTGTCTATCGGATGGTAGGGGAGGCTGACATTTATGGGCAGGGATGCCACACCTTGAAATGAATAAGTGATCCTGTTTACCCCCATTTTAAGGTTGAATAAGGTACCAAGGTACTATCATTTGCGGTTGTGTAACACGGTGTGTAATGGTTAAGGCTAGATGAAAATCATGAATTCACAAAATTCACAGACACCATAAATTTTGGTGTCTGCTGTGAATTTTGTCATTTACTGTGATCTGCCAGGATTTTTCATGTTTGCTGCCCTGTTGTGCCTAAATCCATAAATTTCTTATGCAAACACAGTTAAACATCACACACTGGACCTTAAACGATCGCACTGGCCATCATTTGGAGACAAGACACAGGCTTGCAACTGGCATTTTTTTAATGCCAAAATGCCAAATAAGTCAAATTTGGCATTTTTGGAAGAAAGCAGTAAAAATTTTGGCTTGGCATCTTGGCACTTTTCACTTACCTTGGCAGTTAATTCTCACGCCAGTGATTAGCCATGGAGGTGATTAGTCATCGAGTGAAAAGTGCTTGTCAGTGCGATGTTTTATGCACACAATGTGACTGTGAATTGGTGCCATGAATTTTGCGATTTTCGTTAAGTCGGCCATGATGTCTGCACTTTATCACAGTGATTTTCGTCTAGCCCTGCTAATTGTTAAGACACCGGACTCACAATCAAGAGGTTGCAGTTTTGTCCACTGGATTTTCTTATTTATCTACTTACTCAGCAGGTAACCATGGGCCTGTAGGTACATAATGACACACCTGTGTACCTCTGTCAACAAGCTGTGATGCCCTACTGCTGGGAAGGTAAGTGCGGGCCTAATGGCAGCCTACTGCCAGGTTTATGATTAATATCACCTGTCAGCTGATTGCCTAGTAATGCAATTAGCTCTCGTACCCTACAATCGACCTATGAGTACTACCATTACTGTTAACTTCTTGCAGGCTGACTGGCTGGAGACTGAAAGCAGCTCGAGACTCAACACTTTCGGGACAACCTTTACCTTACAACAGGGTTGGAACACTGGTACTGGTACAAACTGACATGGGTGCAGCTTGATCGAAAGCCAATGTATCAACAAGTGTCACTGTAATCTAAGTATATAGCTAATACGCATGAGCACAAGAAAACCATCAATCGAATCAGTCATTGCAACAAACTAATTACTCGAAATAACTCATCACAATATGTACAATACCGCCACAATGAACTTGGATTCATTAAGTCTAATGCTTTCTGCAACATCACTTCAGATGTAATGTACTTCTCAGCCAATCAACATTAAACATTACTAGACTGATAGACTGGCAATAAACATTAAATCACAGGCCAAAACAATGAAGTGCCGGCCAACATAACTAGCAGACTTGTCATTACTCGTGCAGCACAGGTCACAGACTACCTTCCTCCATCCAGCTGTCATGTGCCAAAATTATTTTGATCGGAAGCTTGAATTTTGTACTCTTGTTGGGAAGTGCTTTAAATACTTGGTTGATAGTTGGCTGAGAACACATGAATTAGTGACAATGAAATTGTCAACACTGCACAACATGAATGCTGAACTGCAAAAATTCATATGCTACAGACAGTAAAAATAAGCAATATATAAATATATTGTACATATTCTTCTATAAAACTAGCTTGCTGCGATCTTCTGAATATCAATAACACTGCACATGAATGTTGAACTGCAAAAAGTTAGGGTTTTAGGAGACAACATGATGAAACTTGGTACGACACGAGATGAAACAGTACATTAGAACAGCACTGAGCAACCATTAGTCACATGAATGAGTGAATACGTACGCAGAGTGAACGTCCCATTCAACATACAATAAGTAAGTAACGAAAAACGCTAGTGAAAAGTGGTAGGGCACAATTTATCATGCTTTGAGAAATACCCTTACTGGTACAGGAATCATGCAACTTCAAAAATGAGAAAACCCAGTGGTCGTGTTTTCGGCTGTATGCACCAAGACGCACGAGTTCTCACGAGTCACAAGCGATTAATTTTTAGCAACAACACAAGATAACAATTAGAATTGTATAAATCAGTGGATGGAGACATTGGAGAGATATCAAACCAATTATCACAGCATGGCATGCTTGTCACTTGAAGGACTAAGACAAAGGTAAGTGGATAAAAAACAAGCATCTTGCAAAATACAGTATAGCTCCTGTCCCGCCACCCAAGAGGCTCCATTAGCTAGTTGCCTAATTAATGCACGGCCACTTCCAGCACACCAGCATGCCCCTGCTACAACGAAATGGACAGTGACCAATCAACTATCAGGTTTTCATTTGGGTGCGTTCTTTTATTGAACCAGATTTATTTGACAACAATTTGCCATTTGACAATATCACTCCGATTTATCTGATCAATCTGCTATGGAAATTAGGGTTAGGATTAGGCTTAGACTAGGAGTTGCACTATTTTCGCAGAGAATAACGAAAACAAGCACCTTATCTTCCGCGAAATTCACAGAAGGTAATAGCTTGCTGAAAGAACGCACCCAAACGATCAACAACAAAATAACATAGACTATGTAATTTTATTTTGTTGTTGATCGTTTGGGTGCGTTCTTTTAGCAAGCTGTTACCTTACGTAAAATTCGCGGAAGATAAGGTGCTCGTTTTCGTTATTCTCCACGAAAAAAATGCGAAAATAGTGCAACTCTAAGTCTAACCCTAATCCTAATTTTCATAACAGACTGATCAGATAAATCTGAATGGTATTGTCGAACGGCACCATGTTGTCAAATAAATCTGGTTCAATAAAAGAACGCACCCAAACAATGACCTGACAGCTGATTGGTCACTGACCATTTCGTTGTCGTCTGCAGAGAAGTGCTTGTTGCAATAGGCACGGCAGTGTGCCGGAAGTGGCCCTGAATTAATTAGGCAACTAGCTTATTGCCTATGAGCATGGGTTGATGTCATCTCCCTCACAGCAGCAGCCAAAAATCTTGTACGTAAACCTATTAACAGACACGAAACCATTTTGGTGAAAGTACTTAGTCTACATGTGATTGTTTCCTACAAAAAAACAGAAGAAATCTACAAATCTTATTCTGAAGCTCACACAGTATCAACAGCAGAAACATGAATCACAAACTTTTCAAACTAACACGGCAGTCAAGTATCATTTAACCAATTTTCCGGTTTTCTTCCAGAAAAGAAAACATCTGCAAAGTGGCAAGGTAAAACACGAGCATTCTGTCATAACGCTATACACAGAAATAAATAGTCGACTAACAGCAGACGAATAACAAGTTTTAACAACAAACGCACAACACTAGTCTGGTAACGATTACTGCACTTTCACGCAAATATTTCACAACGACACAATAACAGAACAGACAAAACACAAGTAGCAGCTGTGGGACAAGATCACTGGTGGACTACTGTTCCAAACGAAAACACTTGATTACAAGTAAAATTATTCTGCCATAAATGCTTTATTTTGCAGCGGGTACAGATGCTGAAATTAAAGCCCAGTTAGTTCATTCGTTGAACTGCCACCGCAGAACACACCAAAAACAAACATTTTGCAAGCATAAATACAATGCAGCGAAGGACTTGCGACATTTTATGAGTAGTGCAGTAATGAGTGACTGGCGGCAACACTACGTTATGAAAGAATCGCGGCAACCCTGCGACGTCTGTAACAACCGAGCACACAGAGCGGCCTCGGCGGCATCTGAGACCTTGGCGTAGTACAAGGGATCGCGACCTTCATGGTCCAGTGATCGAGCATCAGCACCATTCTGCACAGACACACATCAGACAGCTTCCACACACGAAACAGTTCCCAAATTCACAACACATGCACTCTAAGCACACTGACGGACTACTGTTAGCACTCTGGCTAACTAACATTGGACACAAAGCTAATATTATCACCAGGGAAAGCAAAGGCAACAAAAGTTATACTGTATATTGTATTACAGAAATGTTTTGTATTATTGTTACATTACAGCATGCTTAATGTACACTTTCTTAAACGGTCATTACTTGGTAGAAGAAATGACCTTTCTTCTACCAAGTAATGACCGTTTAAGAAAGTGTACATTAAGCATGCATGCATGCACACATTCATTTAAATATCAATAAAATAAAGAAACACCTCAATAATTCAATTTTTTTCCAGATTTTATACACATATCATTGTTACTAAAACAGTGTTATTAACCTGTACAACATGCAGTAATTGAGTAGGAGTACAAACAGTATTGTGAACACGAAATGAGCAATGTGTACTGCCTCTATGTAAAATAACTGTGATGAAGTTTGACGGAAATCGTATCTCAAAATGAATACAGAAGGTGTGACAGAACAGACACGCAACCAACCCAGAGCAGCAGCTGCAATATAACGGCGTTTCCGAGGAATGCGGCAATGTGTAGTGCAGTGCGCCAGTCCAACTGGTTAAATGGTGCACTGATTTGGTCCCTGTTTGCCAAGTTACAATGACTAAGAACCAGTAATGTTTTGTTCACATCCTGCCTAGCGACAGCATCAATCAGTTGCTGCACGTGCACACAGTCATGAAACAATCAGCACCAGTATAAACACTGTAGAAACAGGGGACTGACTCCGCAATGACATAAATTTAACTTGTAACATTACAATATACATGGGAAGACCAAATATCTGACACAGAAAACAAACTCAGACTTAATTTCAAAGTCCCTTCGACTCTAAAGTATCATCTAATGTGGTACATACCTAAAATCTAATACTGTGTGTTTTTACGTTTTCAGTTCGGCATTAAATCTCTCTCACTGACAGGGTCATTTTCATTACGAGATATGCTTACAAGTTAAGAAGCCACCGTCGATGGGATGAAATGTGTCAGTGGGTCAAATGCAGTTCATGGGCCATAGTCTACCCACCTCTGCTTTACACAATACATGTGCATTAATACACTGCAAGAAGTTTAATGATGCAGTACAGATTTCATGAAGATAAACAACATATCACTTGCCTGGGATAAAGCTATATCACGATACGGCAACGCAGGCAAGAATTCACACAGTTCATATTTAGCACGAATCCATTTATCTTTCTCTTCTCTACAGGAACACAACATAACAGCCGAAATGCATACCCTCCAGTTACAGGGATAAACAAAGCAATACAAAATGAAATATTAAATTGAATTAAAATAATGAACAAAATAAACTGATAAATAAGTAAACAGACAATAACAAACAGGCTGGCATACACGATCAGTACCTCGAAGCAGAAGGTAAAGGCTTCGTATGATCATTTATGTCAGCTTCATAGACGGCGTTTGAAATGTCATTGCCTATTGCATGCATCACAAGCACCAGCTCGCGTCTATCGGCACCACAACAGCAATAACAGATTTCTCTCATCATTTTACACAAATAAAACATGCACTGTGAATGTGATTCGCAGTACAGCAATGGGTTGCAATACTGGTAAACTGTATGTGACCATTAAGCCAATGCGTATTTGAATGTCAGCTCCAACACTTCTAGTTGAATGTCACGAAGCGTATCTCGCACGTACAATGTACCACTCCATCAATTCTCAAAAGGTTCCCTTTATGGCATTCTCAGAATCATCATCTGATAAGTAACATGTGATTTTTTTAGGAAATTTAATATTCCTGGAAATTTTCCAGAAATATTAGCAAAAACCTGTAAGTTTACATCTATAATTTTCATTCAAATTTGCTGATATTCATGGCAGCTGTGCTAAAAACAATTTATTTTTTCTTAATACAATGTATAAAGTAAAAGCATAAAGATCTGGAGAGTTGTTTGTCAAGAAATTTTCTGCCGGAATTTCCCAACTCACATCCTAATCTGTGGACAGCACCAGAATAGCAGAAATGTCTGCAACAGTGCCAAATGGCATTCATCACTGTGCAAATAGATAAGTTTTCAGCTGCCACCGAAACATATTCAGTGAGGGACTACTGTTACGTTTTAACACCACTTTTCAGTTCAACCTGAAAACGACTGTTAAAATGACCACATCTGTGCACGCATGATAAATCTTCAGGAAATGCTTCACGTCTGCATAGCAATCTAGCGACTGTGTGATGCTACAACATCAACACCAACTGAAAACATCGGCAACTGTTACACTTATCATTCACTGACAACTTCCCTTACAACACAAGTACTAACCGCTGCCGTTTCCTTACGGGTAAGGAAACAAACTGAAGGTCATGAAGAACCAACAACTGCTGAAAATAGCTAGAATTCGAATGACTACCAAGAAAATTCATCCAAAACCATCAGAGAAGGTCAACTCACGGCCAGTCATCAAGATCGAGAGACCGGATGCGCGAGACGTGCGTCCCGAGATTGCGATGAACTCCCGAGCATTCGATACACAAGACTATACCTAGGTTGATACTTGCCCAGTCAGGATCTAAAACAATACACAACGCTTTAACAACTTTGATGAAACACATAAGATGTACAGTCATTACAGAGAGCACAGACCTCAGACAGGCGAATGGACGACTTCCAAAATTTAATGATGATTTCTTTGTCGAAAGACTGATAAAAATTTTCATGAAGATCCAATTAGTTTCGCCAGAGATGTGAGTCAAAATGTGCAAAAATGCCATATCTTGCAATGTTGAAGAAAGTTTTAAAAAATTCCTGGATATGTATCGAGAAGCAGATAACTTCCAAAATTTAACAAGTTCTTCCTTGCCCAAAGATACAGCTCTGGACTCTGGTATAATTATCACGAAGATCCGATCTGTAGTTTTTACTGAAGTTGCTAACAGACAAACAAATAGACAGAGAGACAAATACCACGAAGGTAATAATAATAATAACAAAAATTTGAAATACAAAGACAAAATATAACTCTCTTTACGAAGAAACAGCAACGTTGACAGAAGTTCTAGGTACAACCACAATGCATCTTTCACTTACTCAGAGCACTGCAGTCGGCACACACCGAGTTTCCAGAAACCAAGCGGATTGTAGCAGCTACCGCCACAGCCGATGCATTATTTGTGACACCCTGAAAATGTTAGAAAATGATTTGTGAATATAATGTTAACATGTCTACAGCAACCAATGTACACAATAGCTGTACATCAAGAAATATCACTATGACCTTTGACACAGCTGTGTGCTGTAGTCTCTGTCCCATACATTTTAGCTCTATCTGCCTATATATCAACATGTTTTGCCAGGTCAGCCCAGACTGATGTAGGATGGGCATTAACTAGTTTTTTGACCGACAAACTGATTGATAATCACATCGTATTGTCATACATACAATACTGCAGTATTATAATAATCACATAGTAGTGTAGAGGCTTAACGTCCCACTCAACATATTATAGGTCATTACGGGGACAATTTTTACAGGTCATATGACCAAACCAACAGTGTCAAAGCACTGAAGGAAACTAGTTAGTCTTTCAGATAAGGCTTGAATCCCACCAGGACCACTCCACCATGTTACAATAATACAACTCTAGGCAACCGCCTCTATGCATGGCGTAAGGGTCCCAATGTGACAAACCCA
>Ga0049105_1001599_pt1 | contig 10335 bp, 6 predicted proteins | sample WorMetvaBAHAMAS1_FD_61260 | JGI IMG/M metagenome (GOLD analysis project Ga0049105, IMG submission 61260) | Worm MetaG Olavius vacuus BAHAMAS.1 | ecosystem: Host-associated > Annelida > Digestive system > Unclassified | place: Germany: Marburg | collected 2013-04-09 | reverse complement strand
CCCCAGGCCGCCGATAAGGAGGGGGACACCCCCTCCCCACACTTCTACCTTTGGCGCCTTCGGCGACTAGATTTTCGCGTTTTCGGCTCTCGACACGCGAATGCTTTTTAGTGAACGTGAACTCACGTTCACGTAATTCGCTATATGTAGTCGTCCGTCCGTTTGTCTGTCTGTCGTCTGTCTGTCTGTCTGTGTGTGACGTTCGTGCGCTCTACTCAGACGATTTAAATTTTCGCCAAATCGCCATTTGGTACGTTGGGCATCTGTTGACTTTCAGGTAAAATTTTACGGAGATCGTTTGCATTTTTGAGCCCCCCTTTGGGGGGCTTAGGGGCAACGTACGGTGATCATCTTATAGCTTATTGGAAAGCGCGTAGTGGACTTCCTATTAGTGTTAATTGAACTGTTTTCGCTAGGTGTTACGGCTGAGGCGCTACGAGCGAATATCGATTCAAAATCGGCGATTTCGCTCCAACGGGGGTCGGTTGACCCAAATTTTAGGTAAAAGGTGTCGCCCTCCACCAACCATTTTTCTTCTCAAAAAAGTAGGCTAAATGATCTATTGTATGGTAAAAAAAATCTGCACAGATTTTTCTTCCGTTTTGTCACAATCAATCAATCAATCTTTATTTGAGGCACATGGCCCATAAAAAGTAGAGAAGACGGACAGAAAATATTTATAACAGATATACGTATATAAAACCATGCAAGCGTTTGACGGACGGACGGACGGACAGACAGAATTCTCATCGCTAGACCGCGTCTGCATTCCATGCATCGCGGTAAAAAAATCTTGGCTACACGTCCCAGCGTCCCTATTAACCAACCGTTCGGACGTTTAACTGACGACCGAATGAACGCTTCGGCATCCAAAGGCTGAAAGAAACAATCCTGTCGAGCGTTCTTCAGACGACTGGACGGACACTTCGGCCTGCGCAACACCATTGAGGTGACAAATAGTAGAATGACCACAAGCTGCGAGCGAGCACGTGCTGTGTCGGGCCATAGCTCATGCCGACACGGAGCGATGGCACAGTACACAACTCACGTAGGAAAAGATCAGTGGCGGATACAAGAACTGTCACTGGGGATGGCGGCCTTCAGGCGGAGGCTCCAGCCGAGTCCAGGCCAGAGTCTATATAGTGTAGGGTGAAAACTGAATACTGTTGCATACCTGACATTCTATTTTGCTTGCAATTTTGCACACGAACGTACTTAGGCCTACAGACGTCGGTGGGGATGCATCCCGTCATCCTCCTCTGTATTCGCCCCTGGCTGATAAAAATGTCTCGCGTACATCGGTAACGCAACACACTACGCAATTAAACTCAAACGTAACAGAGTTGGTACAATCAACTACAGTATTTTCAATATTCATAACAGTGCAATTAATACAATATTATACGGTCACCGTAAGTAGGCCTACATCAGCGCATTATAGGATATTTCTTATCATCTTACTAACTATACCATTATCTGTAACATGAAATCACACACTAAACCAGAGAGTCCATTTGTTTCAGTACCTTGGCCATCCCTGACCTTTCGATAAAAATTTTACGAAGATCGTCCCAGGGGAACCCTCCGTCGGGGGAGTTAAACACAAGAGGGGTAGCCGAAGCGATTTTGGACTTATCGAACGCTATATCTCGGAAACGATGCAAGATAGGAGCTAAGTTAGTATTAATCACTAATGGGAAGCCGCGTATAAGCTTTCGATTGGTACCAAACTCGGTGACCTTGGATGACCTTGAATGGCGTAATAGCCCTAACCGCAGCGTAATTTCACCGAAATCGGTAGATTTCGGGACGGATTACGTAAAAGTTGGTGAAGATACACCGATACTATCTGCAGAAGAAATTTAGGCCAAAGAATCTAGTTTTTAACGATATATCACTTATAGCGATATTGGCAAGGGATCACCCCAGCGTTAAAGTGAGGCACTTCCCTCTCGCTAACGAAAATTTAATCAGCCATAACTTGGAAACGGTGCACGATAGGAGGTACGTTAGTATTAATCACTAATAGGAAGTCGTATATGAGCTTTCGATTGGTACCAAAATCGGTGACCTTGAATGACCTTGAACGGCGTAATGGCCGTTGCATTGCGTTACAGGAAGGGGGTGTTCACCCCCAAAGTTTTCAGGACACCCCCGAGATCAGACTCCCACTAGGGGGGGTTCAAGCATTGCGTGCACTGTAACTCTACACTGTCATTTGATTCTTATGAAAATAATTAAATTTGTTGCCACCAAATGTCAGATTTTAAGGCTAAAATGCATCAAATTCGATTTCCGCTGGGGGAGCTTACAGCGCTCCCCCAGACCCCCAAGCTGGATTTAAGGGGGCTTACTTCTAGGGGAGGGGAAGGAGAAAGAAGGGGGAAGGGAGGGGAAGAGAGAAAGGAAGAGGAAGGGGGAAGGGGAGGGGAGGGACCCCCAAGGGTTGGTTCACACACCCCATGTTCAAACTCCTGAAAAATACCCTGTGCAGTGTGCACCAGTCTATTGTACTTTGTAGTGCGTGTACGATGTCGTTGTAAAGAAAGTTCACGTTCGCTATCTCGTCTCCTGATGAGTTTATTGTAATAACCATGACTTTAAGAGTTACTGCCACAGGCCACATAAAACAGTTTCTTTGTTACACCTACAAATAGTACTGAATTAATGAAGATTATTACTAAATTAAACAAGTCCAAATCTCCTGGCTATGATAAAATTGGACCCAGTTTAATCAAAGATGTTTAAATAGTAATTCTTGATCCGCTTGTCCACATATTTAACTTATCATTGCTAAGTGTATGTGTCCCTGACAAATTAAAGATAGCAAGATTATACCGGTGTTCAAGAAAGGTGATCTTTCTCAGCCATCCAATTATCGTTCTATATCTTTATTAAGTAGCTTTGATAGGTTATTGCCCACTGCCTTTGCCAACTATTTCACTATAAACAGTGCAGTTCATTTATATAATACACGATACGCATAATATGCCAAAAATTTCAATCGCCTGAGTAGGGTGCACCAACGTTACAGACGACAGACAGACGGACGGGCGATGATATACACGTTCGCTAAGCAGTGGTTGAAGATACATGTACACCGATACTTTCTGCGGAGAAATGTATAGCCCAAAGAATGTAGTTTTTAACGATATATCACTTATGGCGATATTGGCAGGGGATCACCCCCAGCGAGAGCGTTAAAGTGAGGCACTCCCCTCTCGCTAGCGAAAATTTGACCAATAATCAGCCATTGGAAACGGTGCAACGGTGACCTTGAACGACGTAATGGCCGTTAACTTTGCGTTATTTTACTGAAATTGGTATAAACTAGCGTTCCAACACATATCCGCTTCCGCGCGCATTGAACTCATTGATCAAAAGTCGGCTTCTATAACACATAGAACGGTAAAGTTTGCGTGCGAACTAAATTTTGCAAGCATTCGTGGATGGACACGAAGCTACTGGTAAATCAAGGATTTCAGCATAACTTTTGATTTATCGTTAAGTTTCGCTTTTCCGTTGCTTTCCTTGTTTTGATGCTTGGCTTCCCGTTTATACATTATGGCGGAATTTATGCGCGAGTCTATTGTATTTTGTAGTACGTGTACGATGTCGTCGTAAAAAAGTTCACTTTCGCTATCTCATCTGCTGCTCACTCACTCTTGTTGCAGTGTATTTTGTTACGCGTTTCCAAAGTGTTAGTCAATATAGTAGGCCGCCTAGTGTATATTATAACGGTCAATAATATATAGCGATTAGCGACACAAACTCTGTTACAGAAATTTTTCTTGCAAATGTTGTCAATCGTGAGTATGGGAGTGTATATGATGCGGCCTTGATATTTGACGCTGGTGAGGCGAAGTGGGCTAATGGCATCTCCTCCTACGCATGCAGCAGCGAGTCGTCGATGGGAAGAAAAATGTCGCTTCTGAGGACTAGACGTGAATCATCACTTCATTAAAGACGACCGACGCCAATGAGTATTGAGAATACCCTGGAGTCATGGCATTAATACATCGCCCATCGCAATGGCCGACTCAGTAGGCGTCTGGCGATGTATACGCTTCAACAGAATGGTAAAAGACCGGTTTTGTTCTGCAGCGATGTTCACTATAATAATTCATTTTATTACGCACGAAACAGCAGATACAAGTAACAAAACATACTAAAATAAAAAAGGAGAAAAGTAACCAAAAGCCAAGTACGGATGGTCAAATAGACAATAGGCAGCTCATGCAAGTGAAAGTAGCTTATCCAATTTCTCCAGAGTTTGAATTGCCCGGATCAGATCAGGGGTCGAAAGTTATCGCCACAAATCATATATGCCAAAACTATAGACTCTTTTATCTACATTTCTGTCGCAGACAATATGGGTCAACTTCAACCACAGTGACGTAATTGGCCTTCAAAGCGTTAAGCTAGAATTCGGCGGAATAACACAAAATAACGGCCCGTACGCCGTTCAAGGTCATTCAAGGTCATCATTTTCGGTACCAATAGAAAGCCCGTATTTGACTTTCTATGTGTGAATAATATAGTAATTTACCTTCTATCTTGCACCGTTTCAGAGATATAGCGGATTATCAGCCAGATCTTTGCTGTCGACAATGGTTAATGCAATTGTTTAGGATTGCAAAATTTGGCCTTAAGAAGCTGACATTGTTCTATGGTGTGATGCAAAGTATATTTCGTTATCTTAAAACCGTTTAGGCGTGACTCACAAGTGTACCGGACTGACGGAAAGACCAGACAGACATTATGATAGCAAATGCCGCGCTTCACTACTTTGCGCGGCCAAAAATTAAGTATTACTACTACCTGCAAATCAAGAATTGACACTGAATTTGTCGATTTCGTACTTTTAGCGCAGTATGTAGTTATAACGTTAAAAATCTAACAATGTCGCATAAGAGATTCAGCCTCTTTGGAAACTGATGCGCCCATGTGCAAATCCGTGGCGTCTCACGTGGGAGTAAACGTGTCGCCTCTGAGGATAAGACGTGTGTTTCATCGCTTCGCTAAATATGACCGATGAGTACTGAGTAATACACAGGGGACATAACAGAAACGTACTGACATCTCAAACTGTCTCGACCTGTCTGCACATAAGTGCAAATCTGGTCCACCCGTCATTTTCATACAGGTAGGCCTATATATCTAGGCCTACAGTGTGAGTCAAAAAAGTAGCCCCCTAAAACTTTTTGCAGTATTTTCTCTCCTGGCGAACCTGTGTAATTGAAAATTACGTTGGTTATTGCCCAAACATATTCCTATGCCTAAACCAATTTTCGTTCATTTATCTGAATACTTGTGTGGAATGTATCATTTTTACCGCTGAAACCCCTCAAATTTTAAGAATTCAATTCAGTTTGTTACGATTTTCATAAATTTTTCGTTAAAAGCACAAGTCATATCAAATGACATTTAATTAAATAGAACAATTTATAATATCTGTTATACGAGTTGTCACATTACATGTTCAAAATTTCCAGCGTTAGCTGACACACATGCCTGCAAATTTTGCGGTTGTCTTTCATAGCATTGTCAATAGCTTTCTCCGGCAAGGCAGACCAAATCAGCTAAAGTGCATCTGTAAATTTGGGAACTGTTTTAGCTTCGGTTGCAGTTTGTAATAAAACTCTACCATTTTCCCCAAGCCTGATAATCCAGTGATTGAGGTCGGATGAATTGGGGACCACTCATTATCGGCGATGAAGTCATAGCCATTTGACTTGATGAAACTTGAAACTGGAAACGTTAAAAAGACGGGTACTCCTAGAAAAATTAACGCCATTTTGTTAAATATTAAGATAAATCGTCGAAAATTGGTAAGTATGTGTAGATATAAACTGGCAACATGCTGAAAAAAATTTCACGGAATACCGGAGTGAAAATATTGCATTTTTTTTGGGGGGGGGGGGATTTTTTGACGCGATTTTTTTTTACTTTTTGACGCACACTGTATATATCTACCTTGAAATCGTCATAGTCCCTCACATCCAGAGACTGAAGGAAATATCTTTTATTTTCATTTCAGGGAAATTTATGCAACTGAGAAAATACCATTTAGGCCTACATGCAAAAAAAATACAAATATCGATTATGATAAGACATTTTGAGATGCATTTTAGGACACTAACTAGAACGACAACCGGCACAGAGTTGAGAGGACAGTGCACGCATGGCCCAGATTCTCAATAGCCATTTTCCCAAATTTATAACTTGGATGCAACAGAAGACATTTTGAGGTTAAAAGGTCAAAGGTCAAGGTCACGGCGCACGATGAGACCAAATATGGTCAAAAGTCATTTATTCAAAAATGCACCTTTCCGGCAAGGCATATACTGGTCCTTCGTTTCGCCGTTGAATTCCGTCTATTGTCACCGTATGATAAAAAATAATGGTGGTGTTATTTTCAATCGCGATTATTTCATTAACGCGTTCGTCAACGCGTAAATTTAACAGCCTTATTGTTATAAAGGCAACCATTTGTTTTAAATTTTTGTTTAATATACAAGAGACAGCAAAAACGTCACATGCTTGTAGCGATATTGATGACGTCCGTCCGCCTTCAGCGTCGAACAGACTGACAGACGACGTCGCCGCCCATCAACGTCGTCAATCACAGCGTGGTGTGCTAGTCCACTGGTCCACACCATACGGCGATAAGACCAGTGAAATATGATATGAGACGCTGTCGCAGCTCGTTGATTCCTACACTTGCTACTGTATTATTTTGCAGATAGCATGGCCAACCGGAACGAGGTGCGGTGAGTTAGGTGCATGACCGCAATGTCATGGTCGCAGTAGTAAAGTGGGTGTTGCGATCGACGCAGTATCTGAATCGTGTCCGGTGTACGATGCGCCAGGGAGCTGCACTGCTGGAAGATGAACACGTTGGCAAAAGCCCATCATAATGCAGGAGAAGTTTTGGCTGCAGAACGTTCCTGTGTAATGTTTTCCGTTTGTCTTTGGCTTCGGGCTCCACAAATATCAGCGCAGTGCCTCCGAATTTTGACCATCAGTGGCTGGCTAAAGGAGGATGTGGCACGCGTAAACAACAGTCGTCTCACTGAGATATCCTTCTTTCTTATCTCAAGAGACGGGCCGCGCAAAGGCGGTCATTCCACGAATTTGACACAACGCGAATCAACAGTAACAAATCTTCTCAGTGTTGGAAAAGCGCTACAGCAGCTGCACGCTGTATGGTTCGCTGCTGTCTGTCAGTTCTTGAACGTCTCCTTTTCAGACACTTCAGCTATGATCGTCGTGAATGATGCTCGATGACAGTTGTACGAGAGATTAAAAGTTCTCGTGAAATTTACAAGCCGTGCCTGTCCAGTTTTGCTTTGGGAATTAATTAATTAATCGCCTCAGCCCGTACTTCTTTCATTCCCACAAAAGTTTCTTACTTAATAAAAACTTGCATTTTATTTCGTGAACATTTCTCGTTCATAAACGAAATGTCGTTAGCGAGCAATCGTTATTAATGCGCTGAAAAATAATAAGAATGTCTTATTTTCTCGGTTACGGTTACGGTAGTGCAAAAATTCTTGATATCGGTCAAAATTTAACAGAGTTAGAATGCTACGTTTATATAGACCAAAACCAGAGTACAGAATTGCAACAGCCATTGGTTACATCATCATTATCATCATTTTCGTTCATTATCAAGTTGTCAAAACGAAACTTGAACATAAGTATTAGTTACGCCGTAATATCTCAATTAGTCACGTGTTAAATGCTCAGCCACACGTGAAAATCACACTATTTGGTCTCTGAGGCCATACGTTGTGATAAATGTTTCATGCGCTTCGACGAAATGCAGCGGCAATATATCACACCTCGCCACCTTGAGCTTGCACGTCTCACTGTTCAGTGTATGCACAGCCGTTCGCCCTAATCAGCGTGATGACGTCTACGAATTCTCACTGACATTTTGTCTATAGGTTTTATGCAAGACCTGTTGAGATGAGTAGGCGGTGTACACATTCGCAATCCATGGCCTAAATATACGCAAACTGCGTGATAGGCAAAATTTAAGTAAAAATTGCAATGTAATAAACCTAATTTGTTCTACTGATGCTACGGAATACTAATGTTACCGCGCTGCATTGAATGCAGGGCGGTCTAGTCAAGAGAAAGCTGCCTGTCCGTCCGTCCGTCTGTCAAACGCGTGGATTGTGTCAAAACGGAAGAAAGATCTGTTCAGATTTTTATACCATACCAAAAGATCATTTATCTAGTTTTCTGAGAAGAATGGTTGATGGGGGGCAAGCCAATCTACCTGAACTTTTGGTCAAGCTGACCACGTTGGAGCAAAAACGTTGATTTTTAGTCGATATTCACACCTAGCGCCTAAGCGGTAGCACCTAGCAAAAAAGTTGAATTAACACTAACAGAAAGATCACTACGCGCTTTCCAATGAGCCTAAGATGAACATCGTACGTTGCCTCTAAGCCCCCCCCCCCAAGAGAGGGGTCAAAAACGCAAAACAGCCAATTTTCGTGTAAATACGCACTTCGCTTGAAGAAAGTCTGCAACAAAGTTTCTTTGTGTGAAACCGTCAGCGACAAAGTTGTAACGCATTCATTGGTTCATCTATCCGTGCGAAAATAATTGGTGGGGACGTCCCCTTTTACGCGAAAATTTGGTGGATACTGACCCACCCCCTTGCAAAACGCCGATTTTCAATCTATTTTCGCTCGTAGCGCCTCAGCCGTAACACCTAGCAAAAAAATTCAATTAGCACTAATAGGAAGTCCACTACGCTCTTTCTAATAAGCGTAAAATGAACATCGTACGTTGTCTCTAAGCCCTCAAAGGGGGGGGGGGACTGAAAACCACAAAACGGCCGTTTTCAGCGTAAAATCACACTTCACTCGAAGAAAGTCTGCTACGAACTTTCTTTGTGTGAAAACTGTCAGCCGTAACAGCTAGCGAAAAAAGTTCATTTAACACTAATAGGAAGTCCACTACGCGCTTTCTAACGATGATTGGTATACGTTGACTCTAAGCCCCCCAAAGAAGGCTCTAAAACTCAAGGTGTCCAAATTTAAACAGCAATCTGCGATAACTTCAAAACGGTACGAGATGGGATGTTAGTTACTATTAATAACTAATGGGAAGTCGCATACGGTCTTTCGATTGGTACCGACATCGGTGACCTTGAATGACCTTGAACGACGTAATAGCACTCATTTTGCTCTATTTAGCCGAATTCGATAGCTTTTCAGGGTTATTACGTCACAGTGATTGAAGATAGACCTATATTGTCTGCAGAATATCGTCTGTCACTTTTGGCCACAATTGACCCACCGTGCAGCGCGGTCTCTCTGCGATAGCTGAGCTATTTGTTTTAACCGTGTTGTCAGTGTATGAAACTCGTAGTCTCTGCACCTTCACTTTGGGCTGTCCGATCATCTGATACTGAAATAGTGCTCGTATTTTTCTGTTTGGACTGTATGCTGCAATTGGTATTATTTTTTGTGTTTTTTAATGTCTTTTTTGTTTGTTTTTCTTTTCTTTTGTACTCCTTCGCATTGTGTATATTTGTGTATATTTGTGTATTTCTGTGTACTTCCGACAGTATAAGGGTAACATAAGGGTGGCCATCGGGTCGTTTTGTCGTTGGTTTTGAATGAATAAAAAGCAGCAACGCAATGTCAGCTACGGTGGAACGACTGTTTTTTAAGCCTCGCGTCATGTGTTTTATGCGTACGCTGCTGTCGCATTTCATGACTAATGAATCTCTGGGCAAGCTCGTGTACGGTGTTTCAGCAGTATAGGTTGAAGTAGCAGATTTCACGACTTCTTAGACCTTTTGATATTTGGATTTTCTAATGTCGAGTCTTTAACCATTCGCACTTATTACATGATTCCGGGGTACTTGACATCATTTATCACTAGTTACAACTTACGATTTAGCTGTAAAAAGTTTAACTTATTCTTCGTAGTTTGGATAACCATATTTAATGGCTTTAGTTTAACTAAACTTTTAGTAGGTATTTAGCTTTAGTTAAAGTAAAAAAATTATTCGTTGCCCATCACTGGTGAACCGTAGGCATGTTTGTGCTGTTCGCCTGTTCTCATTATCGCCGTACTTAAGTGATTTGGTTTCACAAGTTCGCTAACTATCGCTTGACACTGTCCGTGTCAATCATGTGATACACATTTTAGCGTCCCGTATGCAATGCGTTTCCGATAAGCTGCAGGTCTGTACTGTAGTACTGTGGTGCAGTTTGATCTGCCGAAGCTTAACCCATGCTAAATTGTAACAGTCATAACTGGAGCTGACTCAGCGTCAATATCTCAGGATCACTGAACGCATCG
>Ga0049105_1001598_pt1 | contig 10336 bp, 7 predicted proteins | sample WorMetvaBAHAMAS1_FD_61260 | JGI IMG/M metagenome (GOLD analysis project Ga0049105, IMG submission 61260) | Worm MetaG Olavius vacuus BAHAMAS.1 | ecosystem: Host-associated > Annelida > Digestive system > Unclassified | place: Germany: Marburg | collected 2013-04-09 | reverse complement strand
GGTGTGGCGTCCCTGCCCCATAAATGTCAGCCTCCCCTATCCTCCGCTAGACAACATCCGAGTTATGGTGATTGTCTGGAGGTTAAGAGGGAATATTATCAGAACTGCTCCGTGCTGGGTCGTGTGACAATGTTCACAGTCAGCAGCACACTTATGTGAGCAGTTCTTATAGGTCCAGCAGATTGGGTTTGTCACATTGGGATTCTTACGCCATGCATAGAGGCGGTTGCCTGGAGTTGTATTATTGTAACATGGTGGAGTGGTCCTGGTGGGATTCACGCCTTATCTGAAAGACCAACTGGCTTCCTTCAGTGCTTTGACACTGTTGGTTTGGTCATATGACTCGTAAAAATCGTCCCCGATATGACTATAATGTGTTTGGTAAGACGTTAAACCTTGCTCAATCAATCAATCAACTCGATCCTATCACGCACAGTTTTCCAGTTATTGCTTAGTATTTGTCAAACTATCACCTTTGACAAAGGGCTGCCACTCGTTAACGCACTAATTCTCGATAATCTCTTTGAATATTGCCATAAGTCATACATTGCCAAGAACTAGAACTTTGTTGTACATTTTCGTCACAGACAGTGTGGGTCTAACTTCAACCATGCTCTTTAACACACGTGGCCCCAAAGCTGCCGAATTCGATGAAATGACACGAAATAATGGCCATTATGCCGCTCAAGGTCATTCAAGATCACCAATTTATGAACCAATAGAAAGCCCATGTGCAACGTCCTATTAGTCAATAATACAAACTTACATGTATAGGCGGATACCTCTCTTTAACACATTTGTTCGGGGTAAACCCCTAAACTCAGGATTACGAAATTTAATATCATGAAACTAGAAAAATCGCTCTATCGTATGTTGGAAATGTATTTCGATATCCTAAACGGTTTATTAGGCGTGGATCACGAGTGTGACGAACGGATGGACGGACGGACGGACGGACAAACAGAGTGGCCTTTAGCAATAGTGCGCTATAACATAGTTAGACGTATATATAATGACCAATAATATGTAAGTTTTATTCACCAAATGTTGATGTCGATGAATATGATCGAATGTGTTTGGAAAAACTTTAGGCTACATATGCGATTAAAGGCAACTGCACAATTTTGACTTGAATGTAGGCTTCACAAAATTCAACTCTGAGGCTTTTGGGTAGCGCATATATACACGCATGCGGCCGTAAGTGATTCAGGGCCTGTCACAGCCAAGTTATGCCTATACAACTGGCAATGAAACACTAGCATAATTTGAAAGAAACTGAAAACAGACGAATTAAACTACAGATTATAATTTGTACGATCACGACGAATGAATCTTAAAACGTATCATTACCGTCAATGTAGAAACTTCCCGATATAAGTAAGTGCAGTGTTTTCACTTCGAGGCTATTCAAGACCGAATACAGCTCGAGTGAGCCTATACACTAAGCCTCAGTCAATGCCTATTACAAAGAAATACATCTGTGGGCGTGCAGCTCAAACTTTTTTGCAGTAGACCTGCTATTCTAATCTATAGGCAACTCCTTTACTGCAGTATGCCGTGCGCTCACTGGGAGTTTCGCCTTCATTACACGCCTACAGGTAGAAAGAATATATTTGGCATCTGGTGCAACTGTCGCCTTGATTCGCATGACTACACAGGTTCACATAGCTAAGCTATTCGTGCTAAGTATCTACAGTTCTCATCGACGCAACAACAACGTGTTCCAGTGACTATGTCTTCGCATTTTCGTGGGGGAATAATGAAAACAAGCACCTTATCTTCTGTGAATTTTACAGAAGGTAGCATATCTTGCTAAAGGAACACACACATTTAATCAACAACATAATACTGTAGAATATGTAATTTTATTTTGTTGTTCATCATTTGAGTGCGTTCTTTTAACAAGTTCTTACCTTACGTAAAATTCTCGGAAGATGAAGTGCTCGTTTTCGTTATTCTCTGTGAAAATGCGAAAATAGTGCAATTATAAGTCTCAGATAAATCGGAGTCGTATTGTCGAACGGTACATATTGTTGTCAAATACATCTGGTTCAATAAAAGAATGCACCCAAACGTCTACCTATAACAGCTGACTGGTCACTGCCCATTTAGTTTAGCCGGGGTGTGCCGAAAGTGGCCATGCATTAATTAGGCAACTAGGTTATAGCCATGGTATATGGAATTTATCTGTGCGAACACACTGTATATGCTAGTGGGGCCCATCTGCAGTCTGTTACCTCTGAAATATGAGTTAAATTGTCGTTCTGCTTCTTTTACTGTTAAAGGTTTGTTGTCTACTAACAGGACTGTAAATTTTGTCGCCAGGAATGGTGTTTTTCAGGAGGATGTTATCAACAACCTTTCTACTGCTCTATAGTTCTTATGGTTTATCAGTTGCCGATCTCGACTGTATCAACAAACATTTTGCTTGGCGGGTTATGCAACAACTGGAGATAGCGCCAATGTCGGACAGTCTTAACGTCATTATGGAGCTTTTAGGCATTAAATTTAACTCTTCGTATATGCCTTTATGGAGTGACGATGAGGTGACTTTTATTTTGGATTTTTTTTGTATACGTCGTGATGACTGCAATTTTTTTTATTTTCTCCTTTAGGCTCTGGAGCAGATATTGTTGCTTTGTGTGTATGTTTATTGTGCAACTTTTTGTACTTTATGTACGATTTCATAATAAATATACTGATGCTGGAGAATAAGTCCCCTCCAATCTCCTGCCATGAAGTGGCTCGCCTTCGTCAACAGCAGCGCTACGAGAGGTATAAACTCAGAAGTGGGATTTGAGGCGAAACCTAAGTCGCAAACAATTTTCAGTTTACTTTCAATGTTTAACTGCGCATTACGAATAGACTATACAAACTGTTTATGTTTGTAGTAATCGGTTAAACGGCACCGGGAATACGGCAATTTCCTAGTAAGTATGTATGTAGTAAGTTTTTATGTCCCACTCGAAACATAATAGGTCACTTCCCAGACGAATCTATACAGGCAGTGGTATAGTGATAACTGAAAACAAACAGAATAACATATACATGAAACACGAGAAAAAAAAACAAACAGAAAATCTTGCTCTAGCTAAGACAAACATAAATGCCAAACCGTGGTTGAGTGGTCTTCTACGACACCCGCATGGAAACGCAGTTGGCTAATTCTTACAAGAAACTCATCAGCAGATGAGATAGCGAACGTGAAATTTTTACGACGACATCGTACACGTACTACAGCCCACAATAAAGTTCACTTCGCTTATGGAAAGCACAAATGTCCACAGCTGCCAAATGAGACCCTTACAATTATAAACTCGCACATAGGCCTAAATAGCGCCACAGGTTCGTCACAAGACATGTCAAAGTGTTACTGTAGATAAAATGGAAAAATACGGTATACCACAACCCTACCGCAACATAGCTAGCCTAAAACCTATCACTAATGTGTTTCTAATTTGTATATTTTTCGTTCTACAGTCTCGCAGACGATCGCCTACATCAGCGCGATTTCGCATTTGCTATATGCCATTTACGCATTTTACGCTAACTGTTTATCTCCAAAGTTTCCGTACTCAATACGGAAACGAGGCTCTCTGAAACAGTAAGTAAATATTGCCCTACGTATCTTGGCCTTGATTTGCCGTAACGCACTCGTTCTCGATAAAATCCGCGAATATCGCAATAAATAATATATCGCTAAAAACTACATTCTTTGGCCTACATTTTCGCTGCAGAAAGTACCACTTTTACGTAATCCGTCCCGAAAGCTACCGAATTCGGTGAAATAACGCTGCTGTTAGGGCTAGTTAGGGCTATTACGCCGTTCAAGGTCATCCAAGGTCACCGATTTTGGTACCAATCGAAAGCTCATATGCGACTTCCTGTTAGTGATTAATAGTAACTTACCTCCTATTTTGCACCGTTTCCGAGATATAGCCTTGGAAAGGTCCAAAATCGCTATATTTGACTACCCCTCTTCGGTTTAACCCCCTTCCCCGACAGAGGGGTTCCCCTGGGACGATCTCCGTAATTTTTTTACCGAAAGGTCACAGATGGCTAAAGTACCATGGCGCAGAAACATTGCCGAAAACTTCAATCGCCTGAGTATGGCGCACGAACGTTACAGACGACAGACGGACGGACGATAGCATATTCACGTTCGCTAAAAACGCTAATAGAAACTGACAAGCAATTTGTAAATTTTACTTGACAAAAAATGATATTGATAAATACGATCGAAAATCTTTGAAGAAAAAATTACATGAGAATGAATACAACTGGAGAGTTTTGACTTCCATGCAGGCCCAGTGCTTTACTTAACTTTGGAGACATTCAAACAGCTGAGTGAGTTATAGCCCGTTACACCACTAAGTTACACCTGCAGCATTACAGCTTGCAATGAAATACTAGCATTATTGGAAAAAAAACTGGCAAGCAAGTGGATTAAACCACAGATTATACTTTGTACGATCGCGATTAAACCTTCAAATGAAATATCATTACCGTCAAGGTAGAAGTCAATTTCGATAGAAAGCAGTGACGTGGAGTCCGGTGTCACGCGACTGCACATTAAATATATGGGGATATACACACACCTTAAAGACATTGAGCTTCATGCAACGTGTTGTGTATAAAATATTTTATTTCGCACCAGACACTGAAATATATATACTACAATAAATAAAGACATACACAAAGTACAACACATACTGGAAGAAATACAGCATAATTAAATACAATCATACAGACATTTTCAGCACACAAACACACACAATTAACACTGTACATGGTGAATGGGGAGCTAAAATATCCTGCAATAACGCACTCTGGACAATAAACGTAGCAGGCTTTTAGAAGAATGACAGTGATAACGGTAGCAGTGTTCGAGTCGGACGGGAACGCACGGGAACGCCGTTCCCGTTCTTTTTTATACAACTGGAAAAACAACGTTCCCGCTGTTTTTTTCTATATTATGATATATGTGTTTGTGTGTATGATATCATGGATGGTACGTCCGACATGTGAGATAACTGACCAACTGGCACGCAAAACTGCTTTTCGACTCTCTTTTAACTTTTACACGCCTTATACTAACATTAAAACAAGCGCCCAGAATGCACCAAAATGCACCATTGCCGGACAAAAAAAATGAAAAAAATTTCTGGGGAGGGGCACCTCCTCTCCAACTCCCTCTCCCCCCGTTCGGCGCCTCGGCGTTTCCGTTCCTTTTAATTTACGACTGGAACACTGAACGGCAGTGGCAATGGAACTGGCGCTGGAGCATAGCCGTCCCCTCCTATCTCCCGCCATAAGTGGTTCCCCTTTCTCAAAGGCAACTGTGAGGTGGGTAAACTCACCAATAAGGTTTGAGGCGAAGCCCAAGTCGCAAACAATGCTCAGTTTACATAAATGACTTTCGTGATATTAGGGGATACAAATTGTAACGTAAGCTTTCCTGCCAAAAGGTATGAAATTATTTTAGGAAATTATGTTTATTGGATTTGTTATTGTCTTGGCGTCACTATAGCAGAGACACGGTAAACGGTTTGAATGGTAAAAACCGCTATGACCAATTAAGTGTCGTTGTTTTCAGCAGACAACTCGGCATTTTAAATGTTATTCGGCGAGTTAAACCTTCTGTGGGCGCCAATTTTCATTGATCAGGTCAGGATTGCCAATGAAAGCTGTTTCTTACAATCAGTTTCGCTGGCCAACTGTTCCCTTAATTGTTTGTTACAGTTATCGTGAATTATAATCCGAATATCATCAAAACGTTTCTTTGGTGGAATATTAATTCCTCTATCAAATTTGAGCTAGAGTACTGGCAGTTAACGACAACAGTTCTTGTCAATCTGATAAGACAGTCTGCCTCGCCACAAAATATTTTAATGCATAGGCCTAGTAGCGAGGTTATGTATGTATTTGTTTGTTTTTTAATTGTTCAAACCATATGTGAAGAAAGTAACTACATGAACAATTAGGCTATATATAGAACAAGATAAACAGGGAGTGATGTTATGGCTCCTCTTACAGAACTAAAGAAACGTGATAAACTATACAGTCTTCAAGTGGTCACCAAAGTCTACCAGATGAATCGCTTGAAACTGTCAAAAAATCTGAAAAAACTCTTTGAGTTCATGAAAGTCTTGTGGCGTCTAGCCACTCAAAGTAACACATGGTTTTGAAGCGAAAGTTTCGCGATAACACCAAACTTATTAACAACTGTTCACCGCCAATTATACATATGCATACTAGTCCAGTGACAAATCTAATACAGGCTGACAACAGGTCAGATGGCCGACTCTGTCCGAAACGTCCACACCTGTTCGACATTTGCATCACCGATATTTACACCTTCATAGAGTCGGTAGGCTCGCACGTTGGCTTGTCCATCATCCGGGTCAGCTGACTCGGTCACCACGAGAGTGCCGCAGTCTGGACCGACATCCAGGCCGCAGGGTCGTCGACAGCCGTCGGCACTGGACGTCAAGGTGTAGCGGAGGAAGCTGCCGGTCGGGCCGGAGAACTCGAAGACGCGGTTGGTGTCGGCGTCGGCGACGAGGACGTTACCGGAGCGAGCGTCGACCGAAACGCCGTACGGACACTGAAATTGACGCTGACCGAACGCGTTACCTGCACGTCAAACACGGCGGCGTATTCAGAACGAGCCTTAACATAGAAAGTTTATTTCCGATAAGCAGGTATGTCTTCATAATCTTCCGATCAAGGTCGTCGGGTCAAGATCAAGGTCATATGAGCAAAAAGCGTGAAACCTCATCCCGCTACCCCTTCTGTGTCGGACATACTATACATTAACTCATTTTTACTTAAGCGTTTTGCGAACGTAGCAATGACTGACGCTACAACCAATACAAACTAGGTTAAAACGGGTTAATTCTTACCGGATCCGATACGGCGAAGGTAGCCGCCGCCTGAACAACCCGTCTTGCCTGCCACTCGCCCGTCAAAAATCTTGACGCAGTAGTTCAGATTATCGGAGATGAGAATTTCGTCACGGGCGGAGTCGTAGGCGCAGTAGAAGGGCAGTCGCAGCTGCTGAAGTTGGTCGCCCTTGGAGCCGAACTGACGCAGCAGGCGGCCGTCATTGACGGCGAACATGTAGACGGTTGAGCGGGCGGTGTCCGTGACGATGGCCTCGCCGTGCGGGGTCGTCGCGATGCCGTGCGGCCGCCGCAAGACGTCCTCGCCCGGTTCCCACACGGCCAGTCGATCACCACGTTGGTCGTAGACCCTCACCGTCTGTACAGTCAAACAGCACGAACTAATAAGCAGGTCAACAGTGGCGTCGCCAGCTATTGGGGACTGAAGCACGTGCTCCCCCTCGACTTCAACAGTTTCATTTTTACCGCGCTGCATGGAATGCCAGCGCGGAGCTACGAGAAAGGTGTCTGTCTGTCCGTCTGTCAAACGCGTGATTTGTGACAAAATGAATAAAAGTTGTGCCCACATTCTTACACCACATGAAAGATCATTTACCCTAGTTTTGTGACAAGAAGAATGGTTGGTGGAGCCACCCCTTCTACCTTTCTACAAGAAATTTGGGGTCAAACTGACCCCGTAGGAGCGAAATCGCCGATTTTCAGGCGATATTCTCTCGTAGCGCCTCAGCCGTAACACCTGGCAAAAAGTTTAATTAACACTAATATCCACTACGCGCTTTCCAATGAGCCTAAGATGAACATCGCACGTTGTTGACCCTAAGCATCCCAAAGAAGGGCTCAAAACGCAAAACGGCCGTTTTCCATCAAAAATTGCACTTCGCTTGAAAAAAGTCGGCTAAAAAGTTTCTTTGTGTGAACGACAAGGTTGTGAGGCACTCATTGGCTTAACTAATCGTGCTAAAATGATTGTTGAGGACGTCTCCTTCTACGTGAAAATCGGGCGGATACTAGCTCATCCCCTGGCAAAACGCCGATTTTCAATCTATTTTTGCTCGTAGCGCCTGGGTTGCCTGAAAATGCAGGACCGGAAAATGACAGGCCTGGAAAATGACGGACCAAGTTCGAGTATTGTATAGAGATCTTATTACGTTATTGTTAAAAACAAGCAATAGTCTATTATTATGTTTGTATGCTCTCATACGCAATGTGTTTTTCTTTTTTGTAGTTTGTTACTTTGCTTGCCTGACAGTGTTTGTTCTTTGTTCTTTGTGTCGTCTGCTGCCCCCTGGCGAATAAAAATTAATAATAATAATGTTAACGCCAAATACTGTGTACCAAACACGCGGCCCGCGACAGTGACCGAAGAGATTCAGCTTCTCTTTGATCTTTCGATCTACCCCGTGTCATAGCGATCCCGGTCATTATTTCCTCATTTCTGAATTCTGATCTTCTGTCGCCATCATGCGTTCAGTATTCGTCTGAAAATATGGGCAGACTGGCAGAGAGAAAGGGACGAAGGTCCTAAAGCTCCAGCCACGCCACTGTTTCTACTGTACCTTGGAGAGGCGGTCAGTGACAAGCAGTTTGCCGTCAGCGGTCACCGCGACACCGTTAGGCCAGACTTGTCGGTCGGCGATGACGGAGCAGACATTGCGCGCGATGTCAACCAGCAGAAGGCGGTGTCCGACCGAGTCGGCGACGACGAACGAGTACGGGCCGAGGAACGCCACATCGCATGGGTCTTCGATCGGCTTCCGCGCACCTGCTGGCGCTGGCCACGTGACTGGCCCCTCAGTCGTCGTGTCCGCATCCGGCACCAGTTGCCACAGCCGTACTGGTTTCGTCAGTCGCTCGCTCATACGTACGGCCACTAGACGAAGTCCCACAATGCAATCTGTTTCCGGGATGGAAAAATTATTTTAAACATACACTGTAAATATACATTGGTCAGACAGAATATCCAACAAAGCACTGTGGAAAAAACTGATAAAACACCAGTGCTGCAGTAGCTAAACAAAAGAAAATGCAACTGGCTTGGTCACACATTTACTTGAGAAGTTATGGCAGCATCGTTAAGCAGGCGCCGCAGTGCTGGACACCACAATGCTGTAGAGGAAAAGAATAACACAGGAATACCTGGAAAAGGGACCCGGAGGAAGAAACGTGAACAGGGTCAAAGCTGGAGAAAGATGGGACAACAGCACATGACATCGCTGGATGGAGTCGAGTTTGGCCTCTGCTAGTGCTACACTGGGCAATATGGCAAGCCGTTTTCACATTTAATCAACATTTGCAGATATCTATAAATAGATTACAGTTATTTACAGATATCTTCAACTAAATGCAGATATCTGGAATTTATTTGCAGATATCTGAAATTAATTGAAGATATCTGTAAGTAATTGCAGATATCTGCAAATGTCGATTAAATGTGAAAATGGCTTACAATGGAAACATACAGCGTGTATATCAAAGAACACTTAGGCCTATTAATTGTATACGGTTGTGTTGCAGGTGACTAAAAGTGAAACGCGATAGGCCTACTCAACTTCAAATCAGCGCATTCAGTATACAACTACCGTTGCGTCAAGTCAACAAGTCACACTCGTGATGATGAGACCCGTCGTATCGACGGCTCAGTCCATGACCGTTGCGTAACTGTGTGTATTTTTAACCGTGTCCTATGCAATCGATACAATGGCGTAGACTTGTTATATAGTGTAGGAAAACTTTGGGTCAATGCAGTATTTAGCTGTTGTTTAGGAAAACTTATTACTCATGACTGAAGCTAGCAAAGAGATTATACAGCAGTGCTGCACTCAATCGTATTCATAACAGATTTTTCTTACATAAACTAGCTTTCTTTGCGTTTCATATTTCCCTTATAGTTGAGCCGTAAATGTGAGAAATTTTAAAAAGTTAATTCAAATAATGCATTCAAAAGTACTAAGAGGGAATATTAGGTCATTTCCGAGCAAAATTTGGTGGCAGTTAAATCTTGTAACTTTACACGTTACACACGTTTACACACGAATAGCCTAACTAATAGGCCTACAGTGGAAATCGTCGGGAGCAAATTGTGTCTGAAAATTTCCCATTTGTCTACATGTATATCTTGCAACAGGAAGTGCACGTCCTTTCCGCTACGGGATGCAAACAGGCAACGGTGACAAGATGACAAGCCGAACTTCCCCCTCAGCTCTGTGTAACAGGATGTTTGCGACAGTGCTACTACGCCTGTAGGCCAACTGTAAACACAACGGCCAATTACTAGAGTGCTCCATGCATGATGCTGATTGTCAGGCACACCAGTCAGTGCATGTACACGAACGCTACACAGATTAGCTATCTTTCGCCTGTATGTATATCCATATTAGGGATGTTGTCTTTTACCTTGATCCTTGGTCCTTGAATGTCCTTAAGGATAGAGT
>Ga0049105_1001597_pt1 | contig 10339 bp, 5 predicted proteins | sample WorMetvaBAHAMAS1_FD_61260 | JGI IMG/M metagenome (GOLD analysis project Ga0049105, IMG submission 61260) | Worm MetaG Olavius vacuus BAHAMAS.1 | ecosystem: Host-associated > Annelida > Digestive system > Unclassified | place: Germany: Marburg | collected 2013-04-09 | reverse complement strand
TTTATTGACACTCTTGCGGCCTAAAGGCCGAACAACTTGATAAAACAAGAAAAGGTTTAAAAACATGTAAACAACACAATAAACCTACGAAATGAAGAGAAGGGTCAAGCCCACTAGCTGCTACAGGATGGGACCTGGTAATGATTTAAGGCGTAATTAATAAAGAAGCAATATTTTTTGGTGCGTGAGACAGGACGTGGAAAACATGTGGCCATTCTGAGCCGAGAAGACAGACGTATCACGTGGAGAGGGGATAAATGATAGACAGACCACCCGCGAATACGTGTGGCCGTTCTGAGCCGAGACATGACAGACATATTACGTGTAGGGGGGAATAAATGATAGAGGGAAGAGGATGGGTGAGTGATATCTTGAAAGAATGACCTTGAAAGTTGGTCACGCGGCGCCTTGATTCAAGGGAGGTAAGTTTAGAGACGAACAATGTATTAGAATATGACATGCCCCGAGTGAAAGGATAAATACCGGTAATCTGAATAGCACGCTTTTGTATTGACTCCAACTGTTCAGCCTGTGATCGAGTGATGGCATAGTGCCAGACTGGGGCGCAATATTTCGTCGTGATCTGAAAACATTTCTGTTTCATTCTGTCTACGGGAACCAAGATACGGATTGACTCTGTGATGCGCCATCGGTCTTCTACTAGGGGGCGCAATACAAGTGCCTCAGTTACAGTTACGGTTACAGTTAGGCTACTGCAGTTCATTCATTTAGTCGTAATGTACTTTCAGACCAGTAATTTATCTACGGTAAATAATGAATACGGTACAAGATAGCCTATCAACAGCCAAAATGAACATATTAATGGACACGTCACTGGTGTAACGCTGAGTTCCGGCCGTTACACTAGTGACAATCTGTTATGCGACTGACTACGGCGGTATTATTAGTAATAAGATTATATAACTAGTATTTCATGAAGCAACGGCTTGTGTGTATGTGTGCTTACGCAGCACGTTAGGCCTAGTGTTGCCTTCTGTATTTCAGTACTTTTACTTTTTACTTAAAAAGTATTGAGAAAACTCCGACTTTTACTTAAGTAACTTTTTTCAAAGTAATTTTACTTTTACTTAAGTAAAAAAAATCCCAGATACTTTTACTTTTACTTAAGTACTGAACTTCATTACTTGTTACAACACTGATTATTACGCTTACTTAATCACTTGAAACTAACTCATATTGCTCTGTATGATATGTTAACGTCACTGCACAAATCTCATTTGGCCACGCAACGTGATGTTTGTTTGTACATTATTTACCAACTTTGGAGATGCGACGATTAATGGCGGACTTAACTACTTGCTACAAATTGTTAAATGGTCTAATTGATATTGATTCTACCTACTTTTTCGTCGCTTCTACTAACACACAGACTTGAGGAAGTTGTTGTAAGCTAAAGAAAAATCATACTGAATATTCGTGAGGCTAATGTGTTCCATAATCGAGTCATAACCTTCTGGAATAAATTGCCAGAGAGTGTTGCGTTAGCCGCCAGTATTTCGAGTTTTAAGCGGCGATTGTCGAGTTTTGTGGTGAATGTTGGATTTAAACATTTTTCCGTCAACTAAATTTTTTCTTTCTCTTAGGTATTGTCATTTGTTGCTCTTACTAACATTGTTTTTACGGGCACCTGTTAGCGGAGGTCGCATTCTCCCTTGGTGTCCGGTGTTTATTGCATTTCTGGACAAATCAATTGATTGAAAATTGATTGACTGTCTGTCTCTCCGTCACATTCGTGACGTGCAAACGGTTTAAGTCTTCGAAATACACTTCCACGCCATACGATAGAGGCATGTTTCTGGTTTCGTGAGGCCGAATTTCATAGACCTGAATTGTGCTACAAGGTATCAGCCCCAGCGAGTGCCATATAGAGGCACATCTTACTGATAAAATAATAATCCGCCATATCTCGCAAATGGTGCAAAACGGGAGGTAAGTTAGTAACGTTCACACATAGAAAGTTGCATACAAGCTTTCCCTTGGTACCGAAATTGGTGACCTTGAATGACCTTGAACGGCATTATGGCCGTTATTTTGCGTTATTTAAACAAATTCGGTAGATCTGGAGGCCTATTACGCCACTGTGGTTGACTTAGACCAATACCGCCTGCGACAAAAATGTAGCCCAAAGAATCTAGTCATTTTTCGACAATATATGATTTATGGCGATATTCTCAAACATAACTGGGAAAGAATGCGTTTAAAGTGGTACCCCCACTCGACATCAAAAATTCGACTGTGTAACATCGTGCGGTTATCTCAGCAATAGTTGAGTTCTTGTTTCTACATCTGAACAATTGAACATATACGCGTTAACAAATATATAGGGACGTATACCTGCTCTCATTATGTGTCACCGTATTCATGTGAGATTTCTAAAATCCTGAAATGACATTTACATCTAAGCTGGGGATGTTCACTTCATTTACCGTAAAAATGTGCACTTCTACATGTACATGGCTGGATTTGCGTTAATGAACAAAGATAATAACATTACAGTTAAATGACTGTGCTGTTGTTCATTAGCAGTGATTGATTGACTGTTTGATAGCGTGGAATGTCAAATTACTGAAATTTTGTTAGTGCTGTCTCGCTGACTGCAGCTGCGAGCCTGCGGCATCAAACCTTGCAATGAAAGTCAGGTTGGAGACCGGCACATCCTTCTTCAGCGTCCAGTGCTGACTTCATCAGTAGTAGACTGACGACCCGAGTGACGACAGCATGCTTCAGTGATGATGTCATTCATTCATCTCGCAGGAAAGAGTTGACCATCACAGTCATGTACGGCAACAGTAATGAAATGAAATGAAATGAAAGTGTAATGATTTTAAGTGCGTTAGGCGATCGACCTGTGCTTTTCCCAACGTTCTCAGAAGCTCATGCGTAGGCCTGAGTGACGAGATCTGTCTTCATCTCATCTCTGAACTGTCCGCGGGTAATGGAGGCAAAGCGGAGGTGTCTCGGCAGCGAGTTCCAGACAATGGAGCTGCGACGTGATGGACACTGGGACCGCTTTCCAAGTTAAGACCTCGTTCGAGGAACCAGCGTATCAGTCGAACGGAGATGTCAGCCATTCGCAGTAGTCCGCCTAATTCTACCTCGTAAAAGGCTCCCCAGCTTCATACATCGAATGTGTAATGTCATGGCTACTCAACAGACAGGTAGACAGCAGATTAAACATATTCTTTAGGTTGGTGAAACATTTATTATAAAAATTAAATCAAACACAACCAACAAAGATTTACCTTGACGTGGCAAGAACCGGAAGAAGAATTAGTTTCATTTTCTTCTGACGAAGGCCTCTGATAGTAACCGAAACGTTAAGGTAAATCTTTGTTGGTTGTGTTTGATTTAATTTTCATAATAAGGTAGACAGCACGTTATCAGACTGCGGTCTGACACGATGGTAGGTGAGTCTACACTACAGTCAGACGGTCAACGCTGTAATCACTGGAAGTTGCGATGAGATCTAGCGTTAATTCCGCCGACTCGATATGATGTGTATGCGACGTTACGTGCTGCTGCAAGTCCATGCACAACAGCAGCTCCATCAGGTACGACTATAGCGTCAGACAGGTTCTTGATGTACGCGTTGAAGTCATCACTGATGAGAACTTGATAGCCATGAACGACAAACGTTTTCAACACAGCAGATAATTCATCGAAAAACGTAGTAGTGGGCTGACAGAAAATATATCGGTACTAATTAAAGGGACCAGTCATAACCACTTTCAATGATTACGGCGTCGACCGGCTCTGATGCGAGTGACAAAGGTACTTCGTATTTTTTTCTATTTGGGTTTTTATATTTTTCCCAATCTACTCAGTTATCTTCTGGCCAACTGAATTTATAAAGCATTGATTTAATTGATTGATTGATTGATTGACTGATTAATTATGTCTTATGCGTTAAGTTTTTAGGCCTATTTTAGTGATACGTGCTATATATTGTCAATATTGGACTCGGTAGGCTAATACGCCAGTGGACAGTTTTTTTGTAACTAGGGTACATTAAGTAACTTTTGTATTGTATTGTATTGTAATTAAAAAGCGATGATGACTACTGCGTCATCGGCAAAACAAAACCAAATAGTAATTTTATGTCACACTCGCTTAAAATTCTTCATAACGACAATATATTTGCTATTAAACTGGCGAACATACTGTTCTTTACACAAAGTTCAGCCACATTCAAACTACAAATTGTGTGCGTGACATGCAGTCTTCGTTTAGCGCTATTACAATAAAATAACAATTAAATAACACTCGCTAAAAGTCTGCATAACTACAATATTGTTAGTATTAGTAAACTGGTGTTCTTTACACAAAGTCCAGCTACATTCAAACTACAAATTGTGTGCTTGACATGTACAATAATTATAGTCTTCGTTTAGGGCTATTACAATGCAAATCGCTACAACTACAAATACAATCAACAGAACCGACAAGTAGCTGTCACACAGGATAGCGCTGGTACAATAAAACGCAAAGCATGAAGCAAAACCATAACACAAGGTTTAGTACGTGTATAATAAGCTGCTATATACATGTAAAGGCGTTTACCTCAATGCCGTAAAGTAACTTAATTAAATGATACAAAGCCGAAAAATTAACGAATACGCACGCATATTGAAAAAGGGATTAACTCATGAAGGTAAAATTTATAAACAATTTCATTACTGCCCATCGAAATTTCGAACCCACGATCTCTTGCTTACTGCCCGGTGACTTTAACCACTCAACCGCTCTCCCAAATACTAGTCATGAATGTCGAACGTTTTCAACACAGCAGATAATTCATTGAAGAACGTAGCAGTGGGTTGACAGAAAATATATCGGTACTTTGTTATTAAAAAGCGATGACAACTACGTCTGTGTCATCCCCAGAACAATAAGAAATAGTAATTAGGTCTATGTGTGACGGCATCGTGTACACGATAAATAACACTTACTTATAGGTTTCATAACTACAATATATTTATTAGTATTAGTAAACTGGTCCACATACTGTTCTTTACACAAAGTCCAGCTACATTCAAACTACAAATTGTGTGCTTAACATGTACAATAATTATAGTTTTCGTTTAGGGCTATTACAATACAAATCGCTACAACTACAAGTACAATCGGACAAGTAGCTGTCACACAGGATAGCACTGGTACAATAGAACGCAAAGCATAAAGTACAATCATAACACAAAGTTTAGTACGGGTACAGTAAGCTGCTATATACACCGCTAAGGAAGCTTACAGCGCTCCCGCAACCCCTTGCTGGATTTAAGGGGCCTACTTCTAAGGGGAGGGGAGGAAAAGACGAAGAGAGGGTAGGAGAGGGGCCCCGCTTTGCGTTGGTATGGGCCCCGAATGGTTAACCCGGCCATGGTTACAAGACAAGTATTGATTACTGAAAATTAATGATAATTCACTAAGCTCAAAAAACCTTGGTAAACGTTACCATGTCACAAACATGAAACGAAATCTAAGAGAAACGATGTGAATGCATCCGATAATATTGGACGGTTCATAAACGATAAACGACTCTTGTTTACAGGGCACGTATGGAGGAAAGTATTGCTACAGTTACAGTGGTGACCAAAAGCGTAAATATCAATCAAGTGTGCGCCATACTTTATGTGTGAATAACCAGCTGAAATTACATTTTACAAGGGAAGTGACAATATTGGGAACGGACTTTCATCATCATCATCATCACGAATTTCATCGCGACGCAAGTCTTGAAACAAAACTTCAGGGCCGCTAAGACAATCAAATCTGAAAATCACTGTAAAAGTCCTATAATCTCTAAATGCTGATTTTGTCGAGCAGCATCGATTGGCTTCTGACCATCAGCACGAGTTGCATTCACATCAGCATTGTTGGCAAGTAACAGCTTCACTACTTCTGTACGTCCATTCAGAGCAGCAATATACAGAGGTGTGGCACCGTTGTGTCTGCTTGCATTCACATCAGCTTTGTTAGCAAGTAACAGCTTCACTACTTCCGTATGTCCATAGTGAGCAGCAACATACAGAGATGTGGCACCGTTTTGGTTGCTTGCATTCACATCAGCTTTGTTAGCAAGTAATAGTTTCACCACTTCCGTATGTCCATAATGAGCAGCCATATACAGAGGTGTGACACCGTTGTGTGTGACAGCATTCGCATCAGCTTCGGTATGAAGTAACAGTCTCACGATTTCTGTATGTCCATAATGAGCAGCAATATACAGAGGTGTGAAACTATCGTGGTGACTTGCATTCACGTCAGCTCTGTTAAGAAGTAACAATCTCACTACATCTGTATGTCCATTTTCAGAAGCCATATACAGAGGTGTGCGACCGCCCTTCATACTTGCATTAACATCGGCATTGTTAGCAAGTAAAAGTTGTTTCACTACTTCTGTATGTCCTTTCTGAGCAGCAACACACAGAGGTGTGACACCATCTGCTTCTCTGCTTGCATTCACATCAGCACTGTTGGCAAGTAATAGTTTCACTACTTCTGCGTGTCCATTCTGAGCGGCAACGTACAGAGCTGTGACGCCCATGTTATTGAGTGCATTCACATTAGCTTTGTTATCAAGTAAGATTTTCACTACTTCTGTATGGCCTTTCTGAGCAGCAATATACAGAGGTGTGGCATCATCGATCATGCTTGCATTCACATCACTTTTTTTAGCAAGTAACAGTTTCACTATTTCTGCATGTCCTTTCTGAACAGCCACATGCAAAGGTTTGGCAGCACTGTTGTTGCTTGCATGCAGATTGGCTTTTTTAGCAAGTAACTCTTTTACTACATCCGTATGTCCATTCTCAGCAGCCATATGCAAAGGTGTGAAACCATCGTGGTGACTTGCATTTACATCAGCTTTATTAGCAAGTAACAGATTCACTACTTCTGCATGTCCATTCTCAGCAGCCATATACAGAGGCGTGCGACCGTCTTTCATACTTGCATTCACGTCAGCTTTGTTGGCAAGTAGCAGTTTCACTATTTCTGTATGTCCATCTAGAGCAGCAACACACAGAGGTGTGACACCATCTGCTTGCCGGCTTGCATTCACATCAGCTTTGTCTGCAAGTAACAGTTTTACTATTTCTGTATGCCCTTCAACGACTGCAATATACACAGGCGTGTAACCGTCGCGGTGACCTGCATTCACCTGGGCTTTATTAGCAAGTAACAGTTGCACTACATCTGTATGTCCATTCTCAGTAGCTATATACAGAGGTGTAGTACCGTCGATCATGCTTGCATTCACATCAGCTGTTTTATCAATCAGCAGTTGCACTACTTCTGTATGTCCATTGCGAGCAGCAATATACAGAGGTGTGGCCCGGTCGTTATTTTTCGCATTGACATCAGCTTTGTCTGCAAGTAGCAGTTTGACCACTTCTACGTGTCCATTCTGAGCAGCAATATATAGAGGTGTGAAGTGGTTTGTGTGTGTGCTTGCATTTGCATCAGCATTGTTAGCAAGCAACAGTTTGACTACTTCTGGATGTCCTACAGCCGCATCATGCAGAGGCGTGTAACCGTCCTGGTAACTTGCATTGACATGAGCTTTATTGGCAATAAGTAGTTTTACTACTTCTGTATGTCCATTGCAAGCAGCAAAATGTAACGGTGTGCCATCGTTATTCTTATTGGCATTCACATCAGCATTTTTATCAACCAACAGTTTTACCATTTCCACATGTCCTTTGTAAGCAGCAATACACAGCGGTGTGAGGCCGTTTATGTGGTCGCTTGCATTGACATCAGCATTGCTAGTAAGCAGCAGGGTCGCTAATTCTGTATGTCCATTCTGAGCTGCAATGTACAGAGGTGTGACACCGTATGTGGGGTCGCTTGCATTCACATCAGCATCGTTAGCAAGTAACAGTTTCACCATTTGGGCATGTCCTTTGTAAGCAGCAATACACAGCGGTGTGAGGCCATTCATATGGTCTGTTGCATTGACGTCAGCTCTGTTAGCAAGCAACAAGTTCATTATATTTGTATGTCCTTCTTCAGCTGCAGTATGCAGAGGTGCGAATCCGTTGTGGTGATATGCATTCACGTCAGCACCTTTAACAAGTAACAGTTGCACCACTTTTACATGTCCATTGCAAGCAGCGATATACAGAGCTGTGGCACCGTTGTTCATGCGTGCATTCACATCAGCTTTTTTATCAAGCAGTAGTTCTACCACTGCCGCATGTCCATTCCGAGCAGCAACCCACAGAGGTGTGTCACCATTTACGCGGTCGCTTGCATTGACGTTAACATTGCTAGCAAGGAGCAGCTTCACTACTTCCGTATGTCCTTCATCAGCTGCAGTGTACAGAGGTGTGAATCCGTCGCGGTGACTTGCATTCACATCAGCTTTGTTGGCAAGTAACAGTCTCACTACTTCTGTATGTCCATTCTCGGAAGCAATATACAGAGGTGTAACACCGTTGTTACTGCCTGCATTCACATCAGTTTTGTTAGCAAGTAACAGTTTAACTACTTCTGTATGTCCTTTTCCAGCAGCTATGTACAGTGGGGTGTGACCGTCGCGGTCTCTTGCATTCACACCAGCTTTGTCTGCCAGTAACTGTTTCACTACTTCTGTATGTCCGTTCCAAGCAGCTATATGCAGAGGTGTGGCATCGTTGGCTGCAAGTAACAGTTTCACTACTTCTGTGTGTCCTTTCTGAGCAGCAATCCAGAGAGGTGTCACACCGTCTGTTGGTCGGCTTACATTAACGTCAGCTTTAATGTCTAGCAATGTTTTCACCAGTTCCCTGTGCCCCCTCCTTGCCGCCCATTCCAATGGTGTTATGCCTTTCTTCGGTTCTTCTTCAAGCGTTTCACTGGTGCTACAGTTGACATCAACTCCATACTTTTGATACAGAAGTCTCACTACTCCTGAGTTACCGTTGATAGCCGCTATGTGAATGGCTGCAACACGTGCACAAACTTTCCATCCGATCATATCAACCTCATCCACTGTTCTCATGTTTAGTAGGTATTCTCGATTCACTGCATTCACTGTCCTTTCAATCAGCTCTCTACACAGCTTAGTGGCTTGTTGTGTGTCCGACATTGCAGCTATTATGTGCAGACAAGACTTATAGGTTCCTTCGGGACTCTCAAAACATTCCACAAGGTCTGCTTCACTGCTTGATGCTATGAGCCTGCTTGCATCTTTAAAACGCTCCTTTTCTAATGCTTCATACAACGGGTTCTTCTTTAGGCTTTTTGGCAGTATGTTACTTTCTTCATCTGCAACAAAAAGTGATATAATTTGTGTGAATCAAAACTCGCTGTAGATACTCTGGTCTGTATGAATAATTTATATGTCCTAGTCTGCTTGGAGCATAGATGCGAAGAACCGGATTCCAAGGCTTCTCAATACTGCCTAGATATGAATGTACGAACGTCATGACTTCCGCTTTAAATAACTTGGACGTCAGTGCAAAAAAGTCTGGAAGTTACTAAAAAGTCGAAGTTTTACTAAAAAGTCAAGACCATGTATGCGCTAACCAATTGTAAAATAGTCCTGCATGGATCACGTGAGAACATCGGATATAAGTGTTATGTCTACAATGCAATGAAACGCCGTTCCAATTCCGTAACTGGGGAGAGTTTTGGGTGTAGAGATATCCCCGTAATAAAATATAAAAAGTTATTATATAGAATTCAGGCAAACACATGTTATTCAGTAATCAGAGAGCGTTTTACCAAAATGAAACGATATTTACAAAGATCAGGGGCGTTTCATGGTTCCGAAGACACCAAATTGCCGTTGCGGCTGGGGCTCTGCTCCGGACTCCTGGAAAGCTTACACCATGTCTATGAGTGCACCTCCGCAGAGAAAATCCTGGTTACACCTGCGCTTTCCTTCGCCGCGAATCGGCCTCCTCAAATTGCAGCTACAACGTATTTATATACGTTGTAGCTGCATTTGAGGAGGCCACTTCGTGGCGAAGGAAAGCGCAGGTGTAACCAGGATTTTCTATGCGGAGGTGCACTCATAGGCGTGGTGTCATGTTGACGTTTAGCGTATTAAAGGGAGTGGAATGTGGGGAGAGGTTACGCCTCCTTTCCAGAAAATTTGTTGAGTCCTTTCGTCCGGAAATGGTATATTGTAGTGCATTTGTTTGACACATAATGCTTGTAACAGCAGCATCTGAAGCCCGCAAACTGAGCAAATTTGCTTGATATTCTAATCCTGCTCTGGTGGCCTGACCAAATGTAGTTGACGACAAGTGGGCGCGAACTCGACTTGCGCACCTGTGTTGAAACATTTTGGTACACTTTGTCAATGATCTGTGATCTGACGTACGTCAGA